>Ga0157363_1001300_pt1 | contig 20710 bp, 16 predicted proteins | sample AttsexASBM1_FD_111477 | JGI IMG/M metagenome (GOLD analysis project Ga0157363, IMG submission 111477) | Fungus gardens microbial communities from leaf cutter ant in Ribeirão Preto, State of São Paulo, Brazil - Atta sexdens ASBM1 | ecosystem: Host-associated > Fungi > Mycelium > Unclassified ... | reverse complement strand
TCATACCTTCCCTTCAACAAACTCACAGCGTCAAATAATTCGAATTGTTTTTCAGCAGATATAGTCGTAATGGAACCGGATCTTTTCCGATAGCCATACAAAGGAGAGTCAATAAAAGCTACGACACTTGCATGTTGTGTAATGTATGGAGATGTATATACATCTTCATATATGACGCCAACCGGAAATCTATTGTTATCATAAATTTTTCGTTTAGCCACTCGCGCCCACGCAAAATTAGGCATCCGAGCCAATTTTTCACGACCAGCGTACTCAATTGTAACATTCTCGACACATTGAGCGAGTTCTTTCAGAGCATTGCTATTAAAGAATTTTATGAAATTGAAATAGACAACATCCGAATTATTGAATTTCAAGGCCTTATTAAGTGCTTCAATTAAAACTGGACTGACTACATCGTCGGAGTCTACAAAAATAACATATTCCCCTATGGCATGCTGTAGACCGTAATTTCTTGCGTCAGAAAGCCCACCATTTTCCTTATTGAGACATTGGAAACCAGGATTCGCCCAGCAAAATTGTTCGGCTATGTCTCTTGAATTATCTGTAGAACCATCATTTACCAATATACATTCGCATTGATCTGTCATTATTTTTTTTATGGAATCAAGGCATTCTTCTAAAAACAACTCAACATTATAAATTGGAACAATAATTGAAAATTTTATGTAGTTATCCATTTCTTGCAATTAACCCTTTGGATTACACAACAGTAGAAAATTATGAATATAGTAAAGACAGTAAATTTTGCAGTAAAGAAATAATACCAATCTGACATAATACTTATTTGAATGATGAAATAGTAATACTTAATCACAATAAAAGCGAAGAAAAGATCTTTCATGATTATTGCATTTCTCATCAACCATGTGCCAAAACCGGCGACAAAGCCGAAAACAATCGCTACGATCGGTCCTAATGCGCTGCCAAAGAAAAAATTATAGTTCGCAGGGGCACCCATTGTAAATCTTACACCATTCTCTAAAAACCTACTAAATACGTCAGGTGGCGTAATTTGTTGCATAAGATAATACATACCATAAATATTGTCATTACTACCCACGCCAAAAGCGTTGCGTAATATCCACATTAAACTTAGCTCAGGATTTACCGTATCTGTTACCGAATCGATTGCCCACCAAACCTGTGCTTGTAATGCTATCCTTTCAAGTAAATAGCGTATCCCATCGGAAGGGTTACCATAAATTGCTGCGTAACTTAGATATGTAGAGAGAATAAAAATAATTAAGACCATTAATACAAAGATAAAAATCTTTGGCTTAAATAACATGGTAATCAAATTATTTCTGGAATAATACATTATAGGTATCATAAAGAATAATATTGATAACGAAGGTCCAGTAAACTTTTCACCTCCAATGAATTGCATAAATATCGAGGCGATAAGTAATACCAGGTATTTTTTATGTTTTGTTTCCGTATATTTAATACCTAAAAGAAAAGAAAACTGGAGCAACATAAATTGCAGATATCGCCCCCAGGATGGGGCTACCGTATCCCAATATTCAAAACGATCAATGCCATTCGAGTTTGGAGTTCCATATCTTAAATATAAAAATGCAAGACCTATAAAAGAACCAACCATTATAATTTGAATAGCGGAATTTAGCGTTTTATTTATTACTCTATCCATTGTGTATGTAGGCTGGAGTATTTTATTAAGTGCTCCTGTAAACAAGATCGCACTTAATAAGAAAGCTAACGCTGTAAAGCCAACACGAACTGTTGCTCCACTTAACTTTCCAAACATTCTGATTTCAGAGAGATACGCACCACTTTCAACAATCGCGCAACATATAATCCCTACACTCATGCTGTATATCATTATGATATTAAGCACTGATTCTTCTTTTTTATTTCTTATATATAATGAGATTATCAAAAACCATGAAATAATGAATGTAATATTCAATAACCATGATTCAATACCTATAACATTTAAACACCAAATTAGAAATGCAAAAATAAAAACAATAAAAATGGGCATATTAGCGCTCACTTACAAAACATTTAGAATCTCGGTCAAGCTCATGCGAGGACTTGAATACTTTTCGAATAACGACTCCTGCATAGCTGAACAGCTGACTTTAGTATCTAGTTTGTCAAATCTTAGTCTGAATGTTGGAACTTGATAAATTATATTTAGTAAAATAAGAGATGTGCTGTTGAAGCCAAGTACGGCGCGGCAATTGCGATAGTCAAAACAAAGTTCTACCGGTGTTAATGTGTCAAATACTTTGACACCCATATTTTTATAGAATTGCAAATCTTCTGAAGGATGTGCTTTTACTATTAGTTCAGCCCCTAATGCATTCAAAACATTCATTAGTTGCGTTAGAAAATCCTCGTATTCTTTCTTATTTAGAACACCAAGTTTAACCCAAGGCTGCGTTAACAAAAGGAAATATCCACTTGTAGCCATTTCTTTCGGCTCGCAGTGATCTTTGATAAAGTCAATAATATGTTTATTTGGTTCTTGACCATAAAAGAGTTTCCATATTTTGTTAGCAAGAAGCCCTCTTTTAACGAATTTGTAGATACATGCGTATAGATAGGCTTTCATCACATTAGGGCTTCGCTCACGCATATAAACTTTTGCCATGGCATCAACGCCATTCACCGAACCGATCCCTTCATCAATAACAACATTAGAGATAGATGAGGTAAAATTGTGTAACCGCATTAAAATAGCTGGTTTAATACCTACAGAACCGATGAATATATGAATGATTTTTTTGTGTGAATCGGCACGTACAATTTCACCTTGTTCAACAAACTCAACCTTTCCTAACCATTTTTCAATTACAGCTGGATCAATTTTACTACTGGATAAGAATCTTTTGTTATTTTCGTAGCATAGTTTGAAATCTACAGCATGCTCCGTTTTTAACTTATGGATATACGAGGAAACGTAAACCAAATGACTTTCGTTCAGCACTCCAGAAATAAATATTAAATCGGCCATTTTACCCTGTCTTGCAAAATTTAAATTTTGCCAGGAATAGTATTATTATACCTATAAGTTGACTTATAGCTATTCCAAGCGATGAATAAAGAGAACCTAAAATAAACATTAAAAGTACTGAAATACAAAATGCAACCACACTAGATGTGATTATGGCCTTATCATTGTTCTTTGCATATAACTCAAAATGATACACTAGAGATATACAATAAATTATTGAACCCGATAAGAGTACATAAAATAAAGGTAAGGAATTTAAAAAATCTTTTTTCCCAGAAAGCTCAGAAAGTAACGGCACACACAAAATTAGAATAAATGATATAATGACACTAGTTAAAATCAAATATTTAAGGAATTTACTCTTCGTACTAGCAAACCTTTCTTTGTTTCCCTCTTTAGCATATTTTACTAATCTCGGATAGAATAGCATTACAACGCCAGCATCAACGAATGCCATTATTGAGGAAGAAAAACTAGAAAAATAGGAATATATCCCAACTATCTCTTTGCTATCGTATATACCAAGAATATATCTGTCAGCAGTGAATATACCTCGTAGCGAAAGCGTGGAAATTAGTAATGGCAAGCACACTTTCATGCCTTCAATAATCCACTTCCAATCAATTTCGGATTTGAGTATCAATGGCAATGGTATTTTCTTTAAAATTATGCTAATAAAAAGCAAACTTAAAATTTCTGCTGCAATCCAAAAACACCAGATGTAATCAAAATCAATATGACCATTGATGATCACAAAAAGTATATAAATATATACCCAAAGCCCATTGCGAATAAAGAACTGGATATTTGCGCTTAATGGATGCTCATATATTACCAGTAGTCGCATGACTTCTTGCGAGCAATGCTCAAGGATAATTAGCGCAACGAACACGATAGCTAAATTTATCCATGGTGGAGAAATAACAAGAGCCACCAATAAGCAAGAAATCAATAAGAAATAGTGTAAAAAATAAAGGGAGAACTGGTTTTTTAGGTATGAAGCTTGTTTTATTTCTGGTGCGCCAATTATTTTTCGTGAAGAATAAGTATAAAAATCAAATCCCAATAAATAGCCTACATAGCTAACCCCAGCAACCACTAAGGCATATTCACCTAAGTTTGACAAGTCATAATAATGGCTAATAAATATTATGAGGATAAACTTACTGGCTAATGCTCCCCCTCTTAAAGAGAGGGGGAAAAGTTTATTAAAAATAGCTCTCATAAAAAAGATTCTAATTTTCAACAAATTTGAATTGAAGAGGTGTCCCTTTTTTAAGATCTTGACCTGCAACCTTTCCAAGAATCTCTTCATAGTGCTTTGGCGCTAAACCAAACCCAGGACGAATGCTCTTAACATTTTCACTGGTCAGTTTTTCACCTTTTTGTACATCCTTCACTACATAAAGTGAACGACGGAACTTAACATTCCCTTTTTCACTTTCTTTACGTTCGTAGTTAACGCGACCCAGCGCTTTCCATGCTGTTTTTGCATCTCGGCACAGCGCTGTTAATTCTGCAGGTTCTAATGAAAAACTATCATCAGGTCCCCCGCCGTTACGATCGAGCGTGACATGCTTTTCAATCACACATGCACCAAGTACGACTGAAGCTACTGCAGTCGTGTTATCTATAGTGTGATCGGACAGGCCTGCTATAACATCAAACCGTTCTGCCATATCGGGTATTGTTGCAAGATTGTATTCCTCCGCAGGAGCCGGGTAACCACTAACACACTGTAGAACGACTAGCTCTTTACAGCCCCCTTCTCGTGCGGCAGTTATCGCTTCAAGGATTTCTTGTTCATCGGCCATTCCGGTGGAAATTATCATCGGCTTGCCGGTCTTTGCGACATACTTAATCAGCGGTATATCAATAGCTTCAAAGGAGGCTATTTTATATGCTGGAGCGCCCAGTTCCTCGAGCAGATCGACGGCGGTAAAATCAAAAGGACTACTGAAAATGGTTATACCCAGCTCTTTCGCTTTTTCAAACAAGGGCTTATGCCATTCCCATGGCATTTGGGCACCTTTATACAAATTGTATAGCGTTTGGCCATCCCATAAACCACCGTGGATCTGAAAGTCTTCCGTATCACAATCGATGGTGATGGTATCCGCACGATAAGTCTGTAATTTTATCGCATCCGCACCTGCAGCTTTTGCCTCTTCCATAATCTTGAACGCGCGATTAATATCACCATTATGGTTCGCAGAAAGTTCTGCAATAATATACGGTGGAAAATCTTTCCCAATCTGGCGGCCGTCAATAGAAATGCTACTCATTTTTTACCTCAAAATACATTTTAATTAAAACGTTCAGATAATAACTTCATATTGGGAGAAGATCTTCGAATACTTATCTTTCAAACCCTGACGGATAGCTTCCCACCCTTCTTTCGTCAGCCCCAAATAATGAACACCTAGCCTTTCGCCATTTTTTAAGATGTTCGATTCTCTGAAACCTTCTTTTTTAAAACCGAACTTCTCATGTAACCGAACAACAGCATCATTGTGCTCAATAACTTCACAGTTCAGTTTACTGAGTTTGAGTTCGTTGAAAACATAATCAATAACAAAGAATTCAAGCACTGCGCCAACACCGGAACGCGCAGTTGAAGTAAGATAGTATGCCCAATCGGCTTTTTGATGAGTATTATCAATGGCATTTACGCTGACAACACCTACGGGCTCTTCGTTTTCGATAACTACAAAAACAATATTCTTCTTATCCGTATTCAATCGTGTAAGCCAGTTGGCATGTTCTTCTGTCGAAATGACGTGATCGGTATACATCCATCTTCTTACCTGATCTTCATTCCTGATAAGACGAACGCTTTCCTGGACATCTTTGGAGGCCTGAACAATATTAACTAAATTTAATTTTTTAACGTTCGAATTAGTCATAGTTCTTCCTTAAATATTAATCTACATTTTACATAAAGACGTAACTACGCGTTGCAATCCTGCTCCATCGCACAACGCGAAAGACCTGGCTACCAGATTCTGGTATTCATCCTGCAACCTACACCAGGCGGAAGATAAATCCTCTTCAGAAAAATCAGTATCGCTGAATACAATAAAGCCTTTATCGATGAGCTTTTCAACTATAACCAACTGGTTTTCAGCAATAGCCAAGTTGATTGTAGGCAGTCCTAAAACAGCTCTTTCCCAGGTCGTACTGCCTAGAGCTCCAATTGCGATATCATTTTCGAGCATTACCTGAGGCATGTTATTAATATTTATTAACACCTCAACATTAAACTTACACTCTTTAGCGATACGTTTTATTTCATCTTTATGGGGGCAGCTCACGCCCAGGACAACCGTAATCAGATCTATTTGCGTATCAATACTATTAGATATCTTTTTAAGAAGCGTGCCAGTGATATTATTTATATCAACGCCGCCCATAGTAATTAATACTTTACGGGGTAAAGTAATATTTTTCCGTTTTTCGACTGCCAGAGAACGCAACTGAGCAAAATCTTCTCTAAGCAACGCGTAGTCAGTACCTGTTAATAAAATACATTCAGGTGAAACAAACGGTTTATACTCCGCGCTTTGTCTTTCCAGCGTCGAATCAATTAAAAGGTAACATTCATGTTTCCTGTTACATAAATCATCAATTACAACGATTTTTGCTTCAGGGAAATGAGATTGGAAAATTCTTTCCCACGACTCATCCAGGGAATAATGATCCGTTACCAACACATCCGGAGCAAAGTTGTTGGAGTTACAAAGGTCAATGGACTTGATTGCATCATCGCGTTGCGTTCCACCCAGCCAAAATTTTTCATTTTGGATATATTCCTCACTGGAATTAGGTTCTGCAGGAAGAATGAATACGTCGAACGATCGGGATTTAATGAGCTCTATTAGATTCCCGGAATGTGCTTTGGTGATGAAGACACAATGTGCCCCTTTTTTCCTCAAAGCATCCGCGAGGGTAAGGCAACGAACAACATGTCCCGAGCCAATGGAAAGAGAGGCATCGACCCTAAAAGCGATTTTCATCTTACACTCTGTTAATCTTAAACATCAGCTCGGCTAAACGCCAGTCTTCCAACGTATCAATGTCCTGAACACGTTCTCTGGGTAAGACCAGTGGAGTTGCATGTGATTTGAAAACAGCTTTCTCCGACAACCACGCATCAATGTTTCCCCAGTAGAATTGGCCTGCATCATGCCATGCCTCAACTAAATCCTGAGATCGGACGTTAAACTGTTCCGGGTCAAACATGCTGATTTGGTTATCATCGTTGATTTTCAACGCGCGCTGAATGGGGTAAGGAAAGCTCGTGACAGAAAAACAATAATCGCTATTCTTCTTCTTGATAAGTTCTAAACCTTTCTCTAAATCTTCGGCTTGTATAAAAGGCGCGGTTGCATATATACAACAAACATAATCCGGTTTAGCACCCTGAGATATAAGCCAGTCAGCAGCATGATGAATAACAGGGATCGTCCCCGCATAGTCATTCGACAGCTCTGCTGGGCGCATAAAAGGCACTTCTGCACCGTATTCACGCGCAACCTCAGCAATCTCTTCATCATCGGTTGACACAATGATTCGATCAAAGACGCCGCTCTTTTGAGCGGCTTCAATGGACCAGGCAATCATTGGTTTCCCACAAAATTCTTTAATGTTTTTGCGTGGAATACGTTTACTGCCGCCACGCGCAGGAATGATTGCCACATTCATTTAAAAGAACTCCCGAATGCACTGGATGACGTAATCCTGCTCTTCATCTGTCAACGTGGAGTACATAGGAATGCTAATCGCGCGCGCGTAGTAATCCTCCGCGACCGGATAATCCCCTGCTTTATGCCCTAACTGCTCATAATATGGTTGAGTGTGAACGGGAATGTAGTGAACGTTAACACCAATCCCTTTTTCACGCAGGTGATCGAATAATGGCTTACGCATGGCAGGATCGTTTACCGTTAACGGGTAAAGATGTAATGCACTGTAGCCACTTTCTGCTTGCAGAGGTGTCGACACGGGAATGCCATCAAACGCAGTATGATAACGTTTTGCGAGTTCATGACGGCGCGCCACAAATCCATCAATACGCTTGAGCTGGGTCACACCCAGCGCCGCCTGCAGTTCGGTCATGCGGTAGTTCAAACCAAGATCAACCTGCTGGTAGTACCAACCACCTTCAGACGCTTTAGTCATTTTATCGCCGTCACGCGTAATGCCGTGGCTGCGGAAAAGCTGCATGCTTTCAGCCAGTGCATCATTGTTCGTCAGCGCCATACCGCCTTCCGCCGTGGTGATAATCTTAACCGGGTGGAAGCTCAGAATGGTGATATCAGCAAAACGGGAGTTGCCAATCTTGGCCCCCTGGTAGTTGCCGCCGATGGCATGTGATGCATCTTCAATAATGGCAAAACCATACTCTTTCGAAAGCTGATGGATCGCTTCCATATCGCATGACTGTCCAGCAAATGCCACCGGTACAACAATTTTAGGTAACTTGCCTTCTGCTTTCGCCGCAATGAGTTTGGTTTTCAGCGCTTCAACGCTCATGTTGTAAGTCTGCGGATCGATATCCACGAAGCTTACATTTGCATCGCAATAGAGCCCACAGTTTGCCGAAGCCACGAAGGTATTAGGCGATGTCCAAAGCCAGTCACCTTTTTTCAGCCCCAGTGCCAGGCATGCAATATGAAGTGCAGACGTTGCACTGTTTACCGCAACGGCGTGCTTAACGCCGACGTAATCAGCGATGGCCTGCTCGAACTGTGGAACACATGGCCCCTGAGTCAAGAAATCAGACTTCAGTACGCCCACTACTGCATTGATATCTTCATCAGAGATATCCTGCCGTCCATAGGGGATAAATTTCATTAGATATTGCCTACTTTTTCACGATTATCATCAATCCATTGACGCAGCTCTTCAATGCTCATCCATTCTGCATTGCTATCACTCTCGTAAACGAAGCCTTCTGGAACGCGCTTGCCATCCTTAATACGCTCTGGGGAATCGCACCAGTTATGGATTGCAGGCAGAATTTTAAAGTGTTCCGGATACTCATAGGTGTAGTGCGCATCTTCAGCACTGATCATCTGCTCATGCAGTTTTTCACCAGGACGAATACCAATCACTTTCTGAGCAGCATCTGGCGCAACGGCTGTTGCAACATCAGTCACTTTCATTGAAGGGATTTTCTTAACGTAGATCTCGCCGCCTTCCATATCATTGAAGGCATGCCATACCAGCTCAACGCCCTGCTCCAGGGTGATCATGAAGCGGGTCATGCGGTCATCAGTGATTGGCAGTTCACCCTTGTCTTTGATGGACAGGAAGAAAGGAATAACGGAACCGCGGGAACCCATCACGTTACCGTAACGAACGACGGCAAAGCGGGTTTTGGTGGCGCCAGAATAAGAGTTACCGGCGACAAACAGCTTGTCAGAGGCCAGCTTAGTTGCACCGTACAGGTTTGCTGGGCTACTTGCTTTGTCGGTAGACAGTGCAACCACGCGCTCAATACCTTTATCAATACAGGCATCGATAACGTTCATTGCGCCATTGATGTTGGTTTTTACACATTCGAATGGGTTGTATTCTGCGGTAGGTACGATTTTAGTAGCTGCAGCATGCACCACGAAATCAACACCATCCAGCGCACGGTACAGACGGTCTTTATCGCGCACATCACCAATGAAGAAGCGGATACGACTTTCATCTTTGAAATGTTTAGCCATTTCCCACTGTTTCATTTCATCACGTGAATAAATAATAATCTTCTTAGGATTATATTTTTCAAGCGTCATGCGAACAAACTTATTGCCAAAAGAACCCGTGCCGCCAGTTACCAGAATCGTTTTATTATCAAACATGTTTTTTCACCAGAAAATATCAACATATAGGTTGCTACAATTGAAGAGATTGTAACCCAGGCCCGCAAGGGCATTTTCCCACGCTACCGCCCCTGGCTTTACAGCTACCAGTGCACTGAGAATAATCAAGACGTGTGAGTCTTTACGATCAAAACCAGAAAGATCGCTTACCGGACCAATCGCAAATGTGGTGACAATTGTCGTCCTAATTGAAAGTAGAAACAAGCAAAAATCGTTAAGTAAAGAAACAAAACGACATACTATAACTGTCTGTAATGTATCATTTTTTATAAAAAAAACGACAGCACCCACTCACCAGGACCATACCGTCCATATGAGGGATTGCTGTCGTTCATCGACATTCGACCCGCGCAATAAAATGCGTATCAGTCGTTAGCCAGCAGCTTCTCAATCCGGCTTCTGAACTTCGCGCCTTCCTTCAGGTTACGCAGCCCGTAGTTCACAAAGGCCTGCATATACCCCATTTTCTTGCCGCAGTCGTAGCTGTCGCCGGTCATCAGCATCGCATCAACGGACTGTTTCTTCGCCAGTTCGGCAATCGCATCGGTCAACTGGATACGGTCCCAGGCGCCTGGCTCGGTTTTTTCCAACTCGGCCCAGATATCGGCGTTCAGAACATAGCGACCCACCGCCATCAGGTCAGAATCCAGCGTCTGCGGCTGATCCGGTTTCTCGATAAACTCAACGATGCGGCTCACCTGCCCTTCTGTCTCCAGCGCTTCTTTAGTCTGGATAACAGAGTACTCGGACAGATCGCCATCCATGCGTTTCGCCAGTACCTGGCTGCGGCCCGTTTCATTGAAGCGAGCCACCATCGCGGCGAGGTTATAGCGCAGCGGATCCGCAGACGCGGTATCGATGATGATATCTGGAAGAACAACGATAAATGGATTATCACCCACAACCGGACGCGCGCACAGAATCGAGTGGCCCAAACCCAGCGGCTGCGCCTGACGCACGTTCATGATGGTTACGCCAGGAGGACAGATCGACTGAACCTCCGCCAGCAGCTGACGCTTCACGCGCTGCTCAAGCAACGCTTCGAGTTCGTAAGAGGTGTCGAAGTGGTTCTCTACCGCATTTTTGGAAGAGTGCGTAACCAGGACGATTTCTTTGATCCCTGCAGCAACAATCTCATCGACGATGTATTGAATCATCGGCTTGTCGACGATCGGCAGCATCTCTTTTGGAATGGCTTTTGTGGCTGGCAGCATGTGCATGCCCAGACCTGCTACCGGAATGACTGCTTTCAAATTAATCATTATTTCTTCCACCTTAAAATGGTTGACGAATTATAGCTCTTTAACCTGTTTTCGCCAGTACGTTTTGCTGTAATTCTGGACCGATGTTACCCGTTAGCATCACAAATTACAGTAGTTGTAATCTGAATTGATCGCTTTTTTGCTCCAGGAATAATCGCAAAATAACAATCCGTCGATTATCTGTGCGGGAGCGCAAAATTCAGCCGTTCCGTATTCACCACATGCTGATCGACCCGGTCGATATCCACCGAGCTTTGTCCCTTTTCATTCACCGCTTTGATGTTTGCCAGCGACAGCAGCGTCTCATCCTTCGCCATAAACTTCCCTCGAACATCTTTGCGTAAATCGAAGTTCATTGTCAGCGCCGGCCCGACCTCAGCTTCCTGCATCACGTTGATATTACGTAAAAAGAGGTGCTGAGGTTTGTTGTGCAGCTCAAGCGTAGCGCGCTGCATCTCCACATTGGTGATGGCGACGAACGAGGTGGCATTACCGGAGGAAATTTGTATTCCGCGCAATTTGTACGCAAGCTGGCGATTATCCAGGCGTATATCGTTGAGCTTGAAGTTTTGCGGGATCGACAGATAGTCGCCCTTTATTACGCCGTAGCCAATCAACATTCCGGCACTATTGACCATGTCGATATTATCAATAACGAAATTATCACAGCCATAAATAGCAACAGTGGCGTTATCTATTCCCGCCTTCTTGCTGAAGTCGGGTGTAATATTCTTAGCTTTTACATTACGAATAATAAAGTGTTTGCCGTTTTCGACGTGGACTAACTGTCGACAGTTGCTGCCGGTGATATTAGCCACCACGAAATTTTTCACGGTTTGCGTTTCAGGATACTCATTGTCGTACGTGCTGCCCGCAAGGCCAATGCCGATACCCCAGTTGATCTTACCGTTGGTGCAGTTGATATTATCGATCGTGTGGTCGGAGATCAGGATATTGCGATCGTTGATCGCCACGTTCCACTCAATCGCATCCCCCTGCAGGTGGCTGAATTTACTGTTGGTAATGCGCGCGCCGTCGATCTGATTATGGAATCCCTGGCGCAGAATGGCGTAGTTGGCCTGGCTCACATTGATATTATCAATCAGCAGGTTGCGCATAACTCTGGGCTTTTTACCGCCGATGTAAATTTGCGTTACCGGGCCAAAGCCGCTCATCGCCAGCCCTTTTATCACACAGTCAGAACCGCGCACGTCCAGGGTAATATTGTGGGTACGCCCTGCCCCCTCACCGATGACTTTACTGCCCTCCTGGAGTACAAAGCGCCCGCGCCCGTTCCCCTTAAGCCCGCCGCGGATCAGCAGCGTTTTGCCATCGGGAATAAAAATGCCGGTGTTGATGTTGTCGCAGACTAACCCGGCGGGCACAACGACGGTATCGCCGTCGCGAAAGGCTTGTTTGAACGCGGCGATCCAGTCGTTTTTGTTGTACCGATCGATGGAAACCGTCTTCCCTGCTGCCGCGCGCGCGGCCCGGGAGGAGAACAACGGCATAGCCGCCAGGACGGATAAATAAGAGACAAAGCGGCGTCGGGTAATCTGTTTAAGCATACAACCTCGGCGTTACAGCGTTTGCAGCAGGCTCGCTAACTGGCGATTAATCACCTGCTGGTTAAATTCCGCCTCGACTTTTTGTCGGGCATTGTGCAGCACAGGCTCCAGCGCCTGACGATCGATATCGCTGAAGGCGGCCAGCCGATCGGCAAGGGCCAGCGCATTATTCTCCGGCACCAGCCAGCCTGAATAGTCGGACTGGATCAGTTCCGGTATCCCGCTGTGTACCGTCGAGACCACCGGAATACCGACTGCCATCGCCTCCATCAGCGCCACCGGGATCCCTTCCATATCGCCGTCGGCCCCCGTTACGGACGGCAGCAGGAAAACGTCCGCCTCATCAAGCATTGCCTTCACTTCGTGGCTGGGCTTGAAGCCGGGCATCTCCACGTGCCCTTCCAGCTGATACTGTTCGATCAGCGTGCGCAGGCGGCGCTCCCAGGGCCCAATCCCCAAAATGCGATAGTGGAAATCCACCCCGCGCGCTTTCAGCTGGCGGCAGGCCTCAATGGCCACGTGCAGCCCTTTTTTCTCGGTCAGACGCGCAACGGAAATGATCTCCAGCGATTTACCCGGCACCTTCACCGGACGCTGGGTAAAGCGCGCCAAATCTACGCCCATCCGCGAAACCGTGATTTTCTCCCCCGGGCAGCCCATATTTTTCAGGCGCCCCGCCCACAGATCGCTGATGGGCAGCATCATGTCACCGCGTCGGAAGAGCTGCTGATACTCGGGGGTATAGTGGTTGAGCACCTCGTGGCTAGAGATATCAATGCCGTGGAAGATCGTCGCAATTTTGCCGTCAATCACCCCCAGCTCGCGCAGCTTCGCGGCGGTTACGCCCGCCGGGCCAAAGTGGGCGATAAAGACGTCGGCACGATACGGCTGCGCCGTTTGGCCGCAGATGGCTGACAGGATCAGGTTGCGGGATTCCGCGCCGTAGCGCGAAACGTTCAGCGCGCGCCAGGTCGACGCACGATGGATACCGCGCAGGGTCTGGCCTGCGCGGTAGCGAAGCTTATTTAGTCGACCGCCGGGTTCATCCTGCAGCCAGCGGGTTTTCGCCTCCAGCCCGTATTGCGTATACGCCGCGTGGGTATTCTGCGTGTCGCCCTTTTGCAGAGCGATAATCTCCACGTCATACCCCATATCGATAAACGCGGTGATTTGGTTTAGCACAAAGGTTTCTGACGACAGCGGAAATTTCAGCAAGAAGAAACCAACCTTCATTTCCCCTCCCCAACGCGGTCGAGTACGGATTTCACCATCCCGATCCCTTTTTCGCGCTCGGCTTTCACCGCCACGGCCAGACGTTCGTTAATAGCAGGTAATTGTCCCAGCGTATCGCCGACCATCGCCCCGAGCGATCCGTCCAGCAGGTGACGAATATCAACGGCCATTTCCGGCATGCCGAGCTGCTGCATGATGCCCGCAGACTTGTGCTCGTAGTTAATCGCGATGGCCGGCGTGCCGAAGTTCATCGAAATAATCGCCGAGTGCAGGCGCGTGCCCACGGTCAGGTCACAGGCGGAGAGCAGTTTGCCCATTTCGAGATCGTTCAGCTCGTCCATCACCACGTGGTAACGCGACGGGTCGTTCACGAGGTTACGCAGGTTCAGCGCCACCATGCGGTCGTCTTTGTTGTAGCTGTCTATCCCGGTGCAGGTTGAGAGCGCCAGCACCTGGTAGCCGCTGTCCAGCACGCGGTTCACCACGTCGGCAAAGGCTTTCTCATAGGCCGCCTGGGTGGTGCCCAGACGTTTATCAAACGGGGCGAGTTCGCGCAGGGTGATGGCGACGGTTTTCTGTTTCGCCGCCACGTCCAGCCAGTGCTGCACCGCGTAGCTCGGCTGGAAGCTGTCGTCCTGATGATCCACCAGCCAGGCGGTGTCGACGCCGTGCTCAACTTTTGAAGTATCGATCTCGCTGCGCTTCATCAGGTCCAGGCTGACGGATTCGCGCAGGATCAGCGCATCACAGTGGCCAAACACGTAGTTTGCCAGCTGGTTAAACTGCGGATCCTGGAACGGCCCCACGCTGTGGCCGATCATAAACAGCGGCTTTTTCGCCATAAAGGTGCAGAGCGCATGCTCGAACTGCGGCACGCCGTAGAGATCGACGAAGAACGAGCCGCCAACCTGAATGATGGCGTCATAGCCCGACAGCAGACGCACAAAATCGGTAAAGCCCTGGGCAATGGCGATGTTGCGCAGCTTGCCGGTATCGGTCACGCGGGAAAGCAGCACCTGGTGCTGATAGCGACGGCGCAGGACTTTCTTCACGCGTCCCATCACGCCCGCGGCGTTGTTATGCTGTTTCATCTGGCTGTAGAGCGGGTCGCCCATGACCGGGCGGTTCAGTAGCCAGGATGAGCTGACCGGGTAACGGCTCATCACGTCCACTTCTGTCTCAGGCTCAAGAGCGTTAATTGCATCCAATAAACCGCGCAGAATGGCGCTGTCGCCACGGTTGCCGCAGGTATGGTTGCCAAGAATAAGTAATTTCATAATGGCCTCTTAAAGAATTAGCCTGCGCGAAGCAGCGTTTTCATTTTTTCGTTACGGCAAAACTGGCGCTTCATCTCGACCACCAGCGCGTTGCGCGACAGCACAATCATCACGCCGAACGCCAAAGCGCCCGCGGCCACCTGCACCGCCAGCAGCGCGGCCAGCGGCAGGTGGCCGTTGAGCACCACGCCCAGGCCGTAGCTCACGGCAAGCGTTGGCAAAGAGAGATAAAACGGCAGCCACAGGCTGAGGATGTACTGACGGTAGCTGGAGCCCAGCACCGGCTTGATCATCACGAAGTAGCTCAGAACGGTGTTGATGATTTGCACCAGCAGGAAACCCAGCGTGACGCCAATCGCGCCCGCCATGTGCCCGCCGACGATGATTGCCGGAATAAACAGGAAGGTTTTGAACACGTTAAACTTAAAGCTGATATCCACGCGCGCTTTCGCCATCAGCAGGGAGCCAATCGGGTTCCCCACCGAGCGCAGCAGGCCGACCACGCACAGCAGCTGCAGGATCGGGATGATGCCGCTCCACTTCTCACCAAACACCAGCGGCACGAAGTTGCTGGACACCACCATCAGCCCCAGCAGCACCGGGAAGTTGATAATCCCCACCACGGAAAGCAGCTTGTAGAAGTTCACGCGCAGCTTTTCGGTGTCGTCCTGAATCTTGGCGAACGCCGGGAACAGCACGCGGGTGATAATCGGGTTTAGCTTCATCGGCGGCACCACCGCGACGTTGTAGGCCAGGTTATACCCCCCCGCCACGCTCGCGCCTAAAATGCGCGCCAGCACCAGCGTTGAGAGGTTGGTGTTGACGTAGTTGATAATGCTGTCGGCGGTCAGCCACGCGCCAAAGCGCAGGTTAGACGACACGGACGCCAGCGAGAAGTGCAGCCCCGGACGGTAGATCTTGCGGCCAAAGTAGCCGAAAAGTAGCGTACGCACGGCGGAGTTCACCAGATAACCGAGGATGGCGGTCATTGCCAGCGGCCAGAAATGGGCGCTCACCACGGTAAAGGTAAAGCCCGCCAGCACGGCGCTGGTTTCGATCATGCCGATCTTGTTGAACTCTAACTCTTTTTGCATCAGCGCGCGGAACTGCTGCCCGTGCGGGATCAGCACAAAGGCAAACGACAGCGCGCGCATCAGCGGAGCCAGATCGGGGTTATGCAGCACGCGGGCGATAGCGTCACTGAGCAGGAACACCAGCACGAACACGACGATCCCAAGCCCGACATTCAGCCAGTAGAGCGTGGTCAGCTCCAGGTGGCTAATCTCCTTGCGCTGGATAATCGAGTTGGCAATACCGAAGTCAGACAGCGTATCGGCCAGGGCGATAATCACCAGCGAGACGGTCAGCAGGCCGAACTGGTGATTATCAATAATGCGCGCCAGCACCGTCATCTGCACCAGCCCAAGGCCGATGATGACGATGGTGGCCATGGCCGACCACTTGGCGCCGCTGATGGTTTTTTCACGTAAGCTCATCTTAGTACGCCGCTTTGTTCACGAAACCTTTGAAGATGGTCAGAAAAACAATCTTGATATCGAACCAGAGGCTCCATTCGCGGATGTACTCAAGGTCGAACTCGATGCGTTTTTCCATTTTTTCCAGCGTGTCGGTTTCCCCGCGCCAGCCGTTGATCTGCGCCCAGCCGGTAATGCCTGGCTTCACCTTGTGGCGCAGCATGTAGCCTTCAATCAGCGAGCGGTACTGCTCGTTGTGCGCCACCGCATGAGGGCGCGGGCCGACAATCGACATGCCGCCGGTAAAGACGTTGATGAACTGCGGCAGCTCGTCCAGCGAGGTGCGGCGCAGGAAGTTCCCGACGCGGGTCACGCGCGGATCGTTCTGCGTAGCCTGAGTCACCACCCTGTCGTTCTCCATCACCTTCATGGAGCGGAATTTCCACACCATGATCGGCTTTCCGTCCATGCCGTAGCGGGTCTGGCGGAAGATAACCGGACCTGGCGACGTGATTTTCACCGCCAGCGCAATGCAGCACAGCACCGGGGAGATCAGCAGCAAAATCAGGGAGGAGAGCACGATATCTTCCACGCGCTTGAGCACGCGGTTGATGCCCGACAGCGGCGTATCGTACAAAGGCACCACCGGCACGCCGTTCACTTCTTCAATACGGGAGTGAAGAATATTGAAGGTAAACACGTCCGGGATAAGGATCACCGAGCAGGTGGTATCGGCAAGCTCGCGCATCAGCGTTTTGATGCGGGATTCGTCCTTCATCTGCATCGCAATGTAGACGTTGTGAATTTTGCCCGCTTTCGCGTCGTCGATAAGCTGCTCGTAGCTGCCCGCCCAATCCGCAGAGATGCCGCCCGGCTTCGCGTCGTGATAAACCCCGACCACCTCAAAACCCAGCCACGGCTCTTTGCGGAAGCTGTCGAGCAGAACCTGCCCTACCGGTAAATCACCGGCAACGGCAACGAAGCGGCGGTTATAGCCGCGGTTGCGCAGCCAGCCCGCGCCGAAGCGGATCAGCGAGCGGCACACCACCATGCCCACGCTGGTCAGCAGATACCAGCAGAGATAGGTCACCAGGCGGTTGTCAAAATCGTGGCTGAACGCCACCAGCCCGGCGCTGAAAATCAGGCTCAGGGTCCAGTTCTGCAGCAGCAGCATCAGCTCGGTGGTGATTTTTACCCCACGCCACGAGCGGTAGAAGTCGGTCATTCCCCCGATCATCTGAAACACCACCAGCGCGATTAACGCCATCAGCAGATGCATGTAGAGGAACGGCTGCCCGCTGATTCGGCATACGACCCATAGTCCGCCAACCATGATGGTGATATCAGAAAAACGCTGCACCATAGAGATTAACGATGCATTTGTTCTCGCTCGTTCGCGCTTTTTTAGATTCGTCATCGTTGTTCCTTTAGTTCAAAACCTTACCCTCGCCCCTCACCCTAACCCTCTCCCCAAAGGGGAGAGGGGACTCGAACACCCTCTCCCCTTTGGGGAGAGGGCCGGGGTGAGGGGTAAGGTTTTAGGTTTTGGTATTACTGATTCAACAGCGCCAGAATGTCCTTCGTTCGCGCTTCCATCAGCGCCGTATCCGCGCGGGACTCCACGTTCAGGCGCACCACCGGCTCGGTGTTTGAAGACCGCAGGTTAAAGCGCCACTGCGGGAACGACATGCTGATGCCGTCGGTCCGGTCGATCTCCAGGGCGTGGATGGCGAAGTGGTGCTCCACGCGGGCAATCGCCTCGGCAGGCTGCGCCAGCTTGCTGTTGATTTCACCGCTTGCCGGGAACGCCGCCATGCGGTCGCGCACCAGTTCGCCCAGGCTTTGTCCTTTCAGGCACAGCAGCTCGGCCACCAGCAGCCACGGGATCATCCCGCTGTCGCAGTAGGCAAAGTCGCGGAAGTAGTGGTGCGCGCTCATCTCGCCGCCGTAGATGGCGTCTTCCTCGCGCATGCGCTCTTTGATGAAGGCGTGACCGGTTTTGGACATCACCGGCTCGCCGCCCGCCGCGCTCACTACGTCCACGGTGTTCCAGGAGAGGCGCGGGTCGTGAATGATCTTCGCGCCAGGGTTTTTCTCGAGGAAGGCTTCCGCCAGCAGGCCGACGATGTAGTAGCCTTCGATGAACTGACCCTTCTCGTCGAACAGGAAGCAGCGGTCGAAATCGCCGTCAAAGGCGATGCCCATATCGGCACCGTGCTCGATCACCGCGTTGCGGGTGTCGTCGCGACACTCCGGCAGCAGCGGATTCGGAATACCGTTCGGGAAGTTGCCGTCCGGCGTGTTGTGCACTTTGATGAAGGTCACCGGCACGTTCAGCGCCTTGAAGCGGGCCTCCAGCGCGTCCACCACCGGACCCGCCGCGCCGTTACCGGAGTTAATCACCAGCTTGAGCGGCTTGAGGTTCGCCACGTTGATGTAGCCCAGCAGGTGGTCGATGTACTCTTTCTGCAGGTTAATCTGCTTGTAGCTGCCGCGTTTCGCCTCGTTCACCGGCGGGAAGTCGTTGGCTTCCGCCAGACGCTGCACGTCGCGCAGGCCGGTATCGCCGCTGATCGGACGCGCGCCCTTGCGAACCAGCTTCATGCCGTTGTAGTCCATCGGGTTGTGGCTGGCGGTCACTTCGATACCGCCGTCCACGCCCAGGTGGAAGGTAGCAAAGTAGATCTCTTCCGTGCCGGAAAGGCCGATGTCCAGCACGTCCACGCCCGCGTCCTGCAGCCCTTTCGCCAGGGCCAGCTTCAGGGACTCGCTGGTCAGGCGCACGTCGCCGCCCAGCACGATGGTTTGCGGCTTTAAATATTCGCCGTACGCGCGGCCAATGCGCCACGCAATGTCTTCATTCAGCTCTTCGCCCAGCTTGCCGCGAATATCGTAGGCTTTAAAACAGGTTAACTTTTCCATGATGACCCCTTTTTCAGGCAACAGTTGGCCCTGACCACTTAATGGCCAAATTCATTTTTGTCATTCGTAGGCCCGGTAAGCGCAGCGCCACCGGGCATGATGCAGAGGTGCTACACCCGGCCGTATCGGTCCTGGAAGCGAACGATATCGTCCTCCTCCAGATACGAACCGGAGCGCACTTCAATCAGGTCGAGCGGAATTTTCCCCGGGTTTTCCAGACAGTGCGTGGCCCCCAGCGGAATGTAGATGGATTCGTTTTCGCCCAGCAGTTTGATTTCACCGTCGATGGTGACTTTTGCGGTTCCCGCAACCACCACCCAGTGCTCGGCGCGGTGATGGTGCATCTGTACCGACAGACCTTCTCCGGGCTTCACGGTGATACGTTTGACCTGATAGCGATCTCCGGCATCGATGGAGTCATATTTGCCCCACGGGCGGTACACTTCGCGGTGGATATGGTGCTCGTGACGGCCATCGGCCTTGATCTGCTCCACCACTTTTTTAACGTCCTGCACGGCGTTACGGTCGGCAATCAGCACCGCGTCTTTGGTCTGTACGACCACCAGATCCTTCACCCCTACCGTGGTGACAAGGCCAGACTCGGCGTAGACGTAGCTGTTTTCCGTTTTGTGGCTAATCACATCGCCGTGATGGACGTTACCCTCCGGGGTATGGGCGCTGATCTCCCACAGGGATGACCATGAGCCCACGTCGCTCCAGCCCGCGTCCATCGGCACCACGACGGCGTCCGCCGTGCGCTCCATGACCGCATAGTCAATGGATTCTTCCGGGCAGGCGAGGAAGGACTGTTCGTCAACGCGGATAAAATCGAGGTCCGGGTCCACCACCGCCATCGCTTTTTCGCAGGCGCGGAGAATATCCGGGCGATATTTTTCCAGCTCTTCCAGATAGCGGCCGGCGCGGAACAGGAACATGCCGCTGTTCCAGTAATACTCGCCGCTGCCCACATAGGCCTGCGCGGTTTCCAGATTCGGTTTTTCAACAAACTGCGCCACGTCAAACGCCACGCTGTCGCCCTGACCCGGCGTCACGCTGCCGCGACGGATGTAGCCGTAGCCGGTTTCCGGCAG
>Ga0157363_1001297_pt1 | contig 20719 bp, 17 predicted proteins | sample AttsexASBM1_FD_111477 | JGI IMG/M metagenome (GOLD analysis project Ga0157363, IMG submission 111477) | Fungus gardens microbial communities from leaf cutter ant in Ribeirão Preto, State of São Paulo, Brazil - Atta sexdens ASBM1 | ecosystem: Host-associated > Fungi > Mycelium > Unclassified ... | reverse complement strand
GTGAATCACAAGACCTCTTCAGTGTCACCTCTCGATTCAGAGTTCAGTGGAACCGCTCTAGCGTTCTCAAAACGGCTCTTTTCAGCCAACGCATTTCCATAGCTGTAGGAAATGACGAAAAAATAGAGCACTGGCAGGAACGCAACGAGGCGAAGCTTGTGATCTTTCATGAAAATGAAAGGTAGGTTCGAGAAGATGACGCAGGCGGAAAAGGCGGTGAAAGTCCGCGGCTCGTAAACTGGATTTTGCAAGAGCAGCATGATCCCTGCCAGCAAAAGAAGCAGGATCACTGGAGACAGGGCAGCTAAAAGTCCGGCGGCTATGGATAGGGATGTTTTCTGCCGAATACAGGCCAGACCCTTTCTGACGGCATAAACACTCCCCAAGGCATAAAAAGCGCAGAGCAGGGGCTTGGCGCCTGCATGTAAAGACTGTTCAGCAGAGCTGTGCCGTTGCTAATACTGACCATCAGGCTGCTCATAGAAAGTGTTTGCATATCTCTCATGACCGCGTGGCCACCTTCATAGCTTCCGTGTACGAAGTGCTTCGCAACAATGAAGTGGTAGGCGATGCCTGCAATGATGAACGCACAGGCCTCCAGACTGAGTGTACGCCAGGCTGTGCGAAGATCGTTGCGAGCACAGTCTGCTACAAAGACCACCATGCAGAGCGCCAGGAACGTGTTCAGGCAAGGTTGGTAGAAACACAGAACACTGAACAGAAAAAATACGCCTAGAGCGAGTTTTCGAAGCAGCGCGCCATCCCATAAAAGACTTGCGGCCATGACGGCACAGCTCTGGCCAAGGAGCATGGGTAAAGCATCGAATTTATAGGAGAGGTTTTCGAGAAAGAAAGGTTGGACTGCCAGAGGAAGCCCGCATAGACAAAGCGAGACCGGATCTGGAGCTTCTAGGCGGGTTATGCGTCTGGTCAGGAAAAGTGCTGAATATGACAGTGCCAACAGACCAAGTATCTGCCCAAGTGGCGAAATATCGGAAACATTTCTGATATTCAGGTCGAGCAGGTTCATTAGAACTGTTGAGAAAATTCTTCCGCTATGGCTCCAAGAATATCCATATAAAGCTCGCGCATTGTCATTCATGTAATAAGAGTTTTCCAAAAATAACGGAAATGAAAAAATGATACTAATGGCAAAAACATAAATCCAAGGATGATGTGATTTATATTTTTCTGTTGAGATCATTTTTTCACTCATTATGGCGAGGAAGCTGAATATTTATTGGCTTGATATCAGCAATTCATTTTTTTTGATAAGGCTTCGAGAAGGCTCGAAACGTCGAATATCGGGGGCGATATTTCATGATTCGAGCGCAGTATCAGATACCGGATATGTTTTTAAGTTTCGGCTGTAATGGCTCGATCGCATCAGGTGTCGCCTGTCGCAACACAATCAATTTTCATATGTCGAAAATTCTCGTAGATACAGCATTTTGCTCAAGTGAATGAGCAGGCTTATCAGGAATTTTAACGTTCATAAAATCAGGGAAAAAGACCGGAAGCGGGGTATGGTGGGCACACAAGGGCTCGAACCTTGGACCCGCTGATTAAGAGTCAGCTGCTCTACCAACTGAGCTATGTGCCCATAACCCGGCTTCCGGTGGAGCGCCTTTTAGCAATGGGTTGCCGACGCTGGCAAGGGGTATTTTCAAATCCGGACGATATTTTTCTCAGGAAAATGAAAATACCCATCATTATCAATGTATTATTATGTTTTTAGAAGGCGCAGGATGCTCTCGAACTGTTCCAGAGAGCGGTAGTCGATCTTCAGTGAGCCCCCTTTTCCATCGAAAGAGATCTGAATTTTTAACCCTAGACGGGTTGCAAGATCGCGCTCCAGCTGTGCGATTTCCGGGTCCTGCTTGCGTGTTGCTGGAAGAATTTTCTTTTCCTTTCCAGCTGCAAGGGCTTCCGTCTGGCGGACGTTCAATCCCTTTTCCAGAACGATTTTTGCACCCGCAACCGGATCAGGATAGGCAAGCAACGCGCGGGCATGGCCTGCGCTCAGTTCACCTTTACGGACATGCTGACGCACCTCTGCGGGCAGATTGAGGAGCCGCATCGTGTTGGTGATGTGGGGGCGGGACTTGCCGACTGCGCCTGCAAGCTCTTCCTGTGTCAGTGTGTAGTCCGTGACAAGGCGCTGAAGCCCTTCGGCCTCTTCGATCGGGTTGAGGTCTGCGCGCTGGAGGTTTTCGACCAGTGCAGCTGCCATTGCGTCAGTATCATCAAGCGCACGGACGTGAACGGGCACGCTATGCAGGCCCGCAAGCTGAGATGCACGCCAACGGCGCTCACCTGCAATGATCTGATAACGCTCGGGATTTTGTGGATCTGGCCGTACCAGAATGGGTTGCAGCACGCCGCGTGAACGAATGGAATCGGCGAGTTCTGCCAGACGTTCGGGGTCCATGTCCTGACGTGGTTGGAACGGACTGGGCTCCATGACGTCGATGGAGAGAGTTGCAGGTTGTGGCACCTGACCTGTCCCGCGTGTGGTGCGCGCGAGATGCGTCGCCTGATCTCCAAGCAGGGCGGCGAGGCCGCGGCCCAGACGCGGAGAAATGTCCTTCTTGGCCATTGCGGCTATGCCTTCTTCCCGTTACCCGTTTTTGTCAGCAGTTCGTCAGCCAGCGCAAGATATGCTGCGGCTCCCGTGGAACGCGCATCGTAGTCGAGCACGGGCGTGCCGTGGCTCTGGGCTTCCGAGATGCGGATGTTTCTGGGAATGATGGTTTCGAAGACCTGCTCCCCAAAGAAGCCTCTGGCATCCTGGGCTACGAGTTCCGAGAGATTGTTGCGGCGATCATACATCGTAAGGATAATGCCTTCGAGATGCAGATCAGCGTTGAAAGCGCGTCGCACGCGGTCGATGGTCCGCACAAGCTGGCTTATGCCTTCAAGTGCAAAGAACTCGCACTGGAGTGGAACCAGGACACTGTCGGAGGCGACGAGTGCGTTCAGCGTCAGCAGGCCGAGGCTGGGTGGGCAGTCGATCAGGATTATATCGTACTGACCCTCTAGCGCCCGTAGCGCATCCCGAAGACGATATTCGCGGCGCTCGTCCGCGATCATTTCGATCTCCGCACCCGCAAGCTCGTTATTCGCTGTGATGATGGAGAGATTTTCGAACTGCGTTTCCTGGGGAAGGTCTGCCGGTGCGGCTTCCTGCATCAGGGCTGCGTATGTACCCACGTTGCGCTGGTCATATTCGATGCCCAGACCAGTGGAGGCATTGCCCTGTGGGTCGAGATCAACGAGCAGCACACGCTTGTTCCGGCGTGCGAGAGACGCAGCCAGATTGATGGTCGTCGTCGTTTTGCCGACGCCACCCTTCTGGTTTGTGACTGCGACGATCCGGGTGATGGGGGATTCTGAATTAGACGACACGCTTAAAATCACTGACCTTAATGATGGCTCCGCCGGGGTCGGTGCGGCTGGGAATAATACTATGGGTCATGTGCCAGTCGCGACTTGCGTCGGTCAACTCGGACTGTGCCTTTATTCCTTTAAGAAATAGACAAAATCCATCTTCCTTGAGCAAAGGGCGCGCCCAGCCGAGAAGTTTTTCGAGTGGGGCAAGAGCGCGGGCCGTGATGATATCGGTGGGCTCGGGAGTTGCAGCCTCAATGCGTTTGGGAATGACAGTGACGTTTGCCTCGCACAGCCGCGCTGCTTCGCGAAGGAAAGCACATTTACGTTGATCTGACTCGATTAGCGTCACGGGGTTACTGGTGGCGATCGCCAGAATAAGCCCCGGAAATCCACCCCCCGACCCGAGGTCGGTGATGGTTGCGCCTTCAGGGATCATGGGCACGAGCTGAAGGCTATCATCAATATGGCGAGGCCAGACGAAGCGCATGTCTCGTGGGCTGACGAGATTGATTTTCGCGTTCCACTGCGCGAGCACCTCGGCAAAGCACTCCAGCCGCGCTTTTGTTTCACGTGAAACGGTGGTCATCAAAGGGTCCTTACATGCGCCAGCAGAGCGACGAGTGCAGCTGGGGTTACGCCCCGCACACGTTGCGCTGCGGCAAAATTTGGTGGTCTGGCCTGAGAAAGACGCTCACGCATCTCGCTGCTCAGGCCGCCGATCACACTGTAGTCCAGATTTTCCGGAAGAACGATTGCGCTTTCGCTGGCAAGTTGCCGGATTTCGCGATCCTGCCGTTGCAGGTAGCCTCCGTAACGGGCCTCGGTCTCAACGTGACGCCTCACACGCAGGGGTAACTCAGCAAACCAAGGTGCCAGAATGCCCGCCTGATCTCGGTCGCCATTTGTGGCCAAAACATCAAGCAGCGTGCGACGACGGCCATCAAGCGAGACTTCAAATCCAGCGTCGCGCAGAACCTGCGGCAGGAAAGTCGTCTCTGTTGCACGGGCCATTGCTGCGTCGATGTCGTGCTTCTGAGCATCAAAAGCCTTTTGGCGGTCAGGTAATACGCACCCAGCCAGCACCCCTTTTGGTGTCAGGCGCAGGTCGGCGTTGTCCGCGCGCAGACTGAGTCGATACTCTGCGCGGGATGTAAACATGCGGTATGGTTCACTGATGCCGTGCAAAGTCAGATCGTCGATCATGACGCCGAGATAGGCCTCACTGCGATCAAAAATGATGGCATCGTTCCCGGCGGTCGAGCGTGCTGCATTAAGCCCGGCGAGGAGACCCTGTGCGCCTGCTTCTTCGTAGCCGGTGGTACCGTTGATCTGCCCGGCGAGATACAGACCTCGCAAGCTACGCAGTTCCAGAGAGGGCAGCAGTTCACGTGGATCTACGTAATCATATTCGACCGCATAGCCTGCCGTCACGATCCTGGCGTTCTTCAGCCCCGGCATGGAGGCGATCATGAGTGCCTGAACATCGGCGGGAAGGCTTGTGCTGATACCGTTAGGGTAAACCAGATTCCCGCCGGGGTTACCCGGGAGTGCCTCAGGCTCCAGAAAGACCTGATGGGATGAACGCTCGGCGAAGCGCACAACCTTGTCCTCAATGGATGGGCAATATCGTGGGCCGCGCCCTGCGATCGCGCCACCATACATTGCAGAAAGATGGAGGTTTTCGTTGATGATCCGGTGAGTTTCGGGGGTTGTAGACGTAATTCGGCAGGAGATTTGATTGTTTGTGATGGATGTGGTGAGTGTGCTGAATGGTTCAGGAACGTCGTCACCACGATCTTCCGCAAGCGCATCCCAATCGATGGTGCTGCGCTCCAGACGGGCAGGGGTGCCGGTTTTCAGGCGGCCCATCTGCAGGTTGAGTGCTTCCAGACGTTCGCCCAGTTTGGTTGCCGGTGCTTCGCCAATACGCCCGGCGGCCTGCTGCTGGTGTCCGACATGTATGACGCCACGAAGAAAGGTGCCACTTGTCAGGACTACTGCTTCTGCTGTGAAAGTTCGTCCGTCTTCGCAGATTGCACCGCAAATGCGGCCATCTTTCTCGATCAGGTCTCCGACGGCGCCTGCCATGAGTGTTAGGTTGGGTGTTTCAGCCAGAAGTTCCTGAATCGCTGTGCGGTAGAGTGAGCGGTCTGCCTGAGCGCGTGGGCCATGAACGGCCGGGCCTTTGGAGCGGTTGAGGAGTTTGAAATGAATGCCCGCTCGGTCAGCGGCTTTCCCCATAAGCCCATCAAGCGCATCGATTTCGCGCACAAGATGACCTTTTCCGATGCCCCCGATCGCGGGATTGCAGGACATGACGCCAACTGTCTCGATGCTGTGTGTCAGCAATAAAGTCCTGGCGCCGAAGCGTGCAGAGGCAGCCGCAGCTTCGCAGCCGGCATGGCCTCCGCCAATCACGATGACGTCAAAATCGCTCAAACTCTACTTCCCGATACAGAACTGCCCGAATATCGCGTCGAGCAGGGATTCAATGTCGACCCGGCCTGTCAGACGACCGAGAGCCTGCATGGAGAGGCGAAGCTCCTCGCCGCGCAGTTCCGGCCAAGATGCATTCTGCGCCCGCTCCAGATGGATGACGGCCTCTTGAATGCCTGCCCTGTGTCGAGCCCTGGTGAGAGGAGGGGCTGCCGAGCCACTCGTCAGGGCAGCAACACGATCTGTCAGCGTCCGACGTAGCTCCGTTAGTCCGTCTCCCGTTAGGGTGCTGATGCCTAGCATGCCTTCAGGGGCGGACGCGATGTCGATTTTGGTTCGGACAGGAATTTCTTCAGCCGAAAGGCACGCGGCGCTTTCGTCCGGCGCAAGGAGATGCAGCACGACGTCTGCCTGTTTCACGTGAAACAGTGCACGCCGGATTCCTTCGGCCTCTATTTCGTCTTCAGTCTCACGCAACCCCGCTGTGTCGATCAATCGGAGCCTGACGCCATCAAGAACCCAGTCCACGGCGATGGCATCGCGGGTTGTGCCTGCACGATGGGTGACAATTGCGGCGTCTTGCCCCGACAAGGCATTGAGAAGGCTGGATTTTCCGACATTTGGAGAGCCTGCGATGACAACTGTCAGGCCCTGACGCATCAGTTCGCCGCGGTTATCCTGTAGATGTGCGTGCATCTCGTTGTGGAGCGCCGTAAATTCACGGATCAGGCTGTGCTCGATCTCCTCCGGGAGGTCTTCGTCTGGAAAGTCGATCAGGGCTTCCTGATGCGCCAGTACCAGCCGTAGCCTGTGCGCCCAGGAATCATAAAGGCGGCTCAATGCGCCATCTGCCTGCTTGAGTGCCTGCTTGCGCTGGCTCTCGGTTTCTGCCTCGACAAGATCAGCTATCGCTTCGGCCTGAAGCAGATCCAGCCGCCCCTTCTGAACAGCACGACGTGTAAATTCACCGGGTTCGGCAGGGCGCGCGCCGAGATCAAGGAGAGCATCTGCGACCCGGGAAATAATTGCGGGTCCTGCATGGAGGTGCAGTTCGAAACCGTCTTCGCCTGTGTAGGAGTTGGGGCCGGGAAACCAGAGCGCTACGGCGTGATCCAGAATGTCTCCACCATGTTTAAGGGCGCGAAGGCTTGCACGACGGGGGGCAGGGAGGCTGCCACACAGAGCCGTCAGAATTTCTGAGCTGCCGGGGCCACTCGCGCGCATAATTGCGATCGCGCCGCGACCTGCACCTGTTGCCAGTGCGAAGATAACTCTGGAGCCCGATAAGGAATTAGACGTCATGGCTTCACTGTAGAGCAGGAGCGCGCGCGGCGAAATCTCCTTCCGTGCTGATCAGATTCTCAATGGCGAGATCTGAGGATGGAGACGCGGCTCACCAACTTTGAACCATGCTTTCGCGATCTTACTATTTTGGACCTCATAGATGCAGATCACGTCGACTTCTCCTGCGCCGTCCGGGAAATTTCGCTGAACAGTTTCATGATCAACAACGACGTTGCCTACCACTGTCCGCGTGTGCAGCTTCCCAAACAGATCAGGCTCCTTGAACCGTTCGATATGGCGCGCGCGTATCTCTGTGGCATTTGCTGCCAAGAGGGTTGAGGGGAAAGCGTAATACTGACAATCCTCCGCCCACCACAGCATGAAGTTTTCGATGTCGCGTAGGTTGTACGCTTCAAGCTGTTTTTGCACCGGCAGAGTAACTTCTACTGATTGTGAGGGAGACATTTGATTGCCTTTGTCGGTTTGAGAGCGGGTGGCCTGCGCAAAAAAAAGAGGAGGACCGTTTCCGGTCCCCCCCCTTTTTTTAACCAGAACTCTGTCGCGTAACTTACTGGGCGTTGTCCACGCCGGAGTGAGTCTGCGGAGAGAAGGTCCAGCCATGACCGTATGGCTGCGGCACGTATGCCATCCAACCCTGGCTTGATGTGTTCCAGCCTGCAGTGGAAACTGGTGCGCCAGTGGTGCGCAGCTTGCTGATATCAGAAGCCGACACGGTTCCCGGTGCATTGTTGCCCCAGGCCTTGCGCATAAAGTTCACGACATCTGCCATCTGCTGGTCAGAGAGGTGATCCTTGAAGCCCGGCATGGCAACTGCGGACGGTGCCCAGTTGGTTGGAGGCAGGATGCCACCGAACGCAACGACGTTTGCGAGGGATGTCGGGTTGTCAGTCAGAACAACCGGGTTTCCTGCCAGCGGCGGGAACATGCGGTTGACGCCTGAGCCGTCATTCATGTGGCAGATGGCGCAGTTGTGCAGATAGACTTCCGCACCAGCGTTGCCCTGACCGCCCTTTTCCAGCAGAGCCACGGTCTGGCCATCGTCCTGACCAAGGTTCTTGCCTTCTGGAACAGCAGGCATGCTCTTCAGGTACTTCGCGGTGGCGCGCAGGTCGTCATCCGTCCAGTGTTGCGTGCTGTAAGCAACCACATCGGCCATTCCACCGAATACTGCGGAATGATCGATACGGCCTGTCTTCAGGAAGAAGAAGATATCGTCTTCAGACCAACGTCCCAGACCTGTATCGCTGTTGCTGCGCAGGCTTGGAGCAATCCAGTTGTCGATCGGTGCGCCGCCGGAGAGGTAAACCGGGCCGCCCTTGGCATCATATGCCTTAACCTGCATGCCGAAGCCGCGAGGTGTATGGCATTCGCCGCAATGGCCCGGGCCGTTGACGAGATATTCGCCGCGGGCAATTTCTGGGTCCTGAATGCTCGGGTCATTTCCCTTGGGGACGGATGGCACGAACATTGAACGCCAGATCGACAGCGGCCAGCGCATGGAAAGCGGCCAGCTGATGTCTGGCTGCTTGTTCTGTCGTGCGACTGGTTTCACGCCGTGCATGAAATAGGCGTAAAGCGCGCTGATGTCCTCGTCGGACAGGCGTGCGAACTCAGGGTATGGCATAGCCGGATAGACCGTGCTGCCATCCTTGCGGATTCCTTGACGAACTGCCTTGGTGAAGTCCTGCAGTGTGTACTTGCCGATACCGTAGGTCGGGTCCGGCGTGATGTTGGTGGAGTAGATCGTGCCGATCGGGCTCTTGATCTCCAGACCACCAGCAAAAGCCTGACCGTGCAGTGCGGTGTGGCAGGCAACGCAGTCAGACAGACGGGAGATGTACTCGCCCTTCTTGATCAGGGCCTCGTCAGCATCCTGGGCGTGGGCGGCGCCGAAAGACACCGCCATGAGGCCAATTGCGGCCGCGTATTTCCATCCCTGTTTCATGTTACATACCAGCCTGTCGCGTGTTGATCCCGTAAGCATCTCTCAAGCCCTCCTCACCATGAATCATGGGTGATCCGGTGCTGAAACCGGGCCAATGGTGGGAGCTGGCGTTGGACCCTGGGGAACGCCGAGCGTCTGTTTGTCAGGGGTGCCTTCGCGGTTGTCGCGGGCCTTTACTTCGTCTTCGAAGGTTTCGTTGGCACGCTTGACGATGAAGTTGCGGATGTCCTCGATCTGATCCGGTGTCATGGAGGTGTCGAAGCGATCCATGCCGTAAGCGGTCAGAGCACCGCGACCGACCAGATTGTAGAAGCGCTCCTTGTTATGGATCGCACCGGACCAGCGAAGATCTGGCAGAACACCACCGGACATGCTGTTGTCACCATGGCATGCTGCGCAATAGGTCTGGAACTGGAAGTAGCCATCCTTGGTGCGCGCTTCATCCCATTTTGCAGGCGGCTTAACGGGCAGGAAGCCCTTGTCGTTCTGCGGGGGAAGCTTGTCGTTGCCATCAAGCGCGAAGGCGATGATGCGCGAGTGGTTGACAGTCCAGCCGGATGTGCGTGCTGCACCGCCAAGGAAGAACGGATAGATGCCGCCCCAGCCCACTTCCATCGCGACATACTGCTTGCCGTTGGCCGTGTAGGTCACCGGAGGAGCAATGATGGCGCTCTGTGCGGGGAAGCTGAACAGGTCGTTGCCATTGGTCGCGTCGTAGGCGTGGAAATCGCCGTTTGCGAGACCTTGGAAAAGCAGTCCGCCGCCAGTGGTGAGGATGCCGCCGTTCCACGGGCCCTTGTGATCAATGCGGAAAGCTGCCTGCTGCTTTGCAGGATCCCACGCGACAATCCAGCCCTTCAGGTCACGGAAGAACTGCTCTTTCGCAGCCTTGTCCTCGGGCTTGTTGTCGTCCAGCAGGCCGACCTTGTTCATGTCCAGACCAAGGTTCCAGCTATCGTGGTGAGCCTTGAAGCCACCCTTCTGCGGATCGTAAACGAAAGGAACCTGCTGAGCCGGGATATAGACCAGCTTTGTCTGCGGGCTGTAGGCCATGGAAGCGAAGTTATGGCCACCAAGATCGCCGGGAATGCCGTACCAGGGCTTGCCTGTCAGAGTCCACAGAGCGTCTGGGTTGTAGTTGGGGCGGCCCGTCTGCGGGTCCAGACCCTTTGCCCAGTTCTCGTAAACATACGGCTTGCCGGACAGGAATTCACCCGTCTTTGCATCCAGAATGTAGAAGAAACCGTTTTTCGGAGCATGGACGATCACATGGCGCATCTGGCCATTGATCGGCATGTCGATGGTCATGATCTGCTGGACAGAGGTGTAATCCCACTGGTCCATCGGGGTTTCCTGGAAGTGCCACACATACTCGCCGGTCTCCGGCTTGATGGCGACAATGCTACCAAGGAACCAGTTGTCTCCCTTACCCTCAGAACGATACTTGTAGTTCCAGGGTGAGCCGTTGCCGACGCCAAGATAGATCAAGTCAGAGACGGGATCATAGATCAGAGAATCCCAGACCGTTCCGCCGCCGCCCTGCTTACGCCAGGCGCCACCCTTGCTCCAAGTCTGGTAAGCCTTGGACATCAGGATTTTGTCTGAAGCAGCGCCGTCAGGCTTGTTCTCGGCGTTTGGAACCGTGAAGAAACGCCAGTCGAGCTTGCCTGTTTCTGCATCGAAAGCAGACACAAAGCCACGTGCGCCGAATTCTGCACCACCGTTTCCGATGATCACGCGGCCCTTGGCGATGCGCGGTGCGCCATCAACCGTATAGGATTTCTGGTGACCAAGGGAGGCGTCCTGCGGGATCGTGTTGACGCTCCAGACCAGCTTGCCGGTCTTGGCATCAAGGGCGATCAGGCGGCCGTCAAAAGTGCCGAAATAGACTTTGCCGTTCCAGTATGCTGCACCGCGGTTGACGGTGTCACAGCAGCCGCGGTCAGCGATGTTGCCGGGAACTTTTGGGTCATAGGCCCAGAGCAGCTTGCCGGTCGCTGCGTCCAGCGCCTTCATTTTGCTCCAGTTGGTCGTGGCATACATGACGCCATTGACGATCAGCGGAGTGCCTTCTTGGCCACGGTTCGTATCCAAGTCATAGTGCCATGCGAGCTTTAGCTTGCCGACATTGTCCTTGTTGATCTGGTCGAGCGGGCTGAAACGCTGCTCGGAATAGGTCCGGCCATACGTCATCCAGTCCCCTGGATGTTGGTCGGCGTTGACGATGGCAGAGCCCGTATCTTCCTGCGCGAGTGCGGCAGGTGCCGCTGCACAGAGCGCCAGGGCGGCGGCGCAGGTAAGAAGGCGCTGTCTCGTATGCTTGATCGGCGCCAATAGACCAGAAACCATGATCCGGCTGTCCTCTTTGTAAAGACTGTTCCCGTCACTGGTTATCAGACTTGTTTGGTCCAGTTATGACCGTGATTGCTCATGGTCCCAAAGGCAGAAAACAAGTCGCTGAAACTCCAGCAACACAAGAACTTCATGTTCCTTCTTTATTCCTTGTTGAAGGCGCAGTCTCTGACGTTTCCGTGATCAGAACAGATGACAGATGCCTTGATGGGGTCTTACGAAACATTTAGGAATTACATGATAATAGATCGCATTTGCACCTAATCAATACTTGATACGAAAACGACAGTTTCTCAACGAATTACACAATGTGTCAAAAAGGGTCCTAAATAGGTCCCATATGTTTTTTTGGTATATCGACTGTACCAATTATGCATCACAAACATGCCTTGATGCGGGATTCCTAGAGACGTCAAAGGGATATTGACGCTTTTCCGGCGCTCGGGCAGCGTGAGATATGCCTCAGATTTCTCTTCATTCTCCCCTTGGTGCCCTCACAATCAGTGAGGATAACGGCAAAATAGTCGCTCTGGACTGGGGGTGGGGCCGTGATCAGGAGGAAACACCTCTTCTTGTCCAGGTTAGAGATCTTCTTGAACGCTATTTCGACGGTGATTCCGTTGATTTCAGAACGATTCCAATGGAGCCATACGGGACTTCATACCGTCTGCGCGTTTGGGAAGTACTTCGGGGCATTCCTTATGGCGAAACCAGGAGTTATGCGCAGGTTGCAGCTCTTGCCGGTGGCTCTCCTCGATCTGTAGGGGGAGCAGCGGGCGCCAATCCGATTCCTATCCTTATCCCCTGTCATCGTGTGGTCGGTACTGGTCATCTTGGGGGATATTCCGGAGCAGGTGGCCTTGATGACAAGACGATGCTGCTTGGGTTGGAAACCTGCGAATAAAGCAGACATGAAAAAGGGGAGCCTAAGCTCCCCTGATCCGTAACGTTTTCTGGCGGACAGGTCCGTCAGTTGTTCATAGCGTCGAAGAAATCCTGATTGGACTTGCTGTATTTGAGCTTGTCCAGCAGGAAGTCCATCGCATCCATAGTGCCCATTGGCGCGAGGATACGACGCAGTACCCACATCTTGGAAAGCTCGGAGCGGTCGACCAGAAGCTCTTCCTTTCGCGTGCCCGACTTGGTGATGTCGATGGCAGGGAAGGTGCGCTTGTCGGCGAGCTTGCGATCCAGGATGAGTTCCGAGTTACCGGTACCCTTGAATTCTTCGAAGATGACTTCGTCCATGCGAGAGCCCGTGTCGATCAGCGCTGTTGCAATGATCGTGAGGGAACCGCCTTCTTCGATGTTTCGTGCTGCACCGAAGAAGCGCTTCGGGCGCTGCAGGGCATTGGCATCCACACCACCGGTCAGCACCTTGCCCGATGACGGCACAACGGTGTTGTAAGCACGTGCAAGACGCGTGATGGAATCCAGAAGGATCACGACGTCGCGCTTGTGCTCGACCAGGCGCTTGGCTTTTTCGAGAACCATTTCCGTAACCTGGACGTGACGGGTTGCCGGCTCGTCAAAGGTGGAGGAAACGACTTCACCACGGACCGAGCGTGCCATGTCCGTCACTTCTTCCGGGCGCTCGTCGATCAGTAGGACGATCAGGAACACTTCAGGATGATTGGCGGAAATGGAGGCTGCAATGCTCTGGAGCATTACGGTCTTACCGGTGCGCGGAGGTGCCACGATGAGCGCGCGCTGTCCCATGCCGATCGGGGAAACAAGATCGATTACGCGCGGTGTATAGTCGCGCTGATCCTTCTTTCCACGGCCGGAGACTGGGGCAGGGGCTTCTTTTTGTTCAACTTCCATTTTCAGGCGACGCTCTGGGTAGAGCGGCGTGAGATTGTCGAAGTTGATCCGTGTCCGGACGGTTTCCGGCGCTTCGAAGTTGATGGTGTTGACCTTCAGCAGAGCAAAATAACGCTCGCCATCGCGCGGTGCGCGGATCTGGCCTTCCACCGTATCGCCCGGGCGCAGGCCAAAGCGGCGCACCTGGGTTGGGGAAATGTAGATGTCATCCGGGCCAGGAAGATAATTGGCTTCCGGGCTTCTCAGGAAGCCGAAGCCGTCTGACAGGATTTCGAGTGTACCCTCGCCGTAGATCGCCTGATCGCGCTCGGCAAGGGATTTGAGGATAGCGAACATGATGTCCTGCTTGCGCATGGACGAAGCATTTTCGATCTCCAGCTCTTCTGCATAATCGAGCAGATCGGCGGGAGACTTCTTCTTCAGTTCGGCGAGATGCATGAAATACGCGCCTTGATGTGCCGCAGGGGGCGAGACCTGATACGGGAGGATGCGCCGGTCTGTTAATGACAGAAGCCAGAAGCGGAGGCTTCGGATGTCAGGCTTTTCGAGGTGGTAAAGCCCGACACCGGAAGCAGGCGTCATCCGGTTGGGAGGGGAGCCCCGGCGATGGAACACCACCAGGAAGTCTCTGTCCGATTACCTGAGTGCCTGATCCGGTGTCAAGTTTTCCCTTGTAAAGGCCGGTTCTTCGCAGGAATTACGCTGCCAGCATGGCTTCTGCCGTGCGCAGGGAAAGCGCCATGATTGCCAGTGCGGGGTTTGCCGCGGTTGCGCTGGGGAAGACCGAGTGGTCACAGATCCAGAGGTTTTCGATATCGAAGCTTCTTCCCACCGGATCGACAACACATGAACTGCCATCGGTGCCCATGCGGCATGTGCCACTCATATGAGCTGCGCGGTCGATCACGCGGATGTCCTGCGCGCCTGCAGCTTTCCAGATATCCGAGAGCGTTCGGGCTGCATGGTTGTGCATTGCCAGCTCATTAGGTCCGTATGAATGATCGATCCGGGGTTTGCGCATCCCTGTTGCATCTGTCTCATTCGAAAGACTGACACGGTTTTCCGGGCGTGGCAGGCATTCACCGTTGATCCCGATGCCAGCGCTGCGATTGTAGCGTAAAAGGGCGTCGGTCAGGCTCTGACCACGAATGGTGGTGCCGCGTACCATGTTCAGGCCCCATGTTACGGGCATCATACCCAGGGACTGAACAAGATAACCCCCAACGAAATCTGCATCCTTGGGACGCACAAGATCTTCCGTGATTGTAAGCGATGGATAGCCGCGGTTGGGGCGCATATCCTGATCAAATGTTCCCCAAACCTGCGTCGAAACATGGGTCATGTAGTTTTCGCCAACCTGACCCGAACTGTTCGCCAGGCCGGTATGGAGCAGCAGGCGGGGTGTCTCGACAGCTCCCGCTGCGAGGACAAGGGCAGCACAGCGTTGGCGATGTTGCTTGCCATCCCGCAGATAGACCACGGCAGTGATGCGGCCAGCCTGATCACGCTCGATGTCGTGCACAAAGCAGCCATCGCGAAGCTCTGCACCATAAGCCACGGCCATGGGCAGCCATGTGTTGTCGGTCCCCGATTTGGCTCCGTTCCGGCAGCCCTGATGGCACGCGCCACAGTTTGCGCAGGCATGTCTGGTGCCGAAATGGGGCTGTTCGATATCGCGTGTAATGACGGCAGCCGGTCCGTCCGCATGTCTTAGCCCTACGGCATCGCACCCGTCGCGCATCCGTAGGGCCGCGGAGTTGGCGGGAGGAGGAGCATAAGCGTAGCGGCGCTTTGCGTCCCAAGGGTATTGCGCAGGGCCAGAGACCCCGATGAAAGATTCGACGCGCTCTATATAAGGAAGAAGTGTTTCCAGTCCGAAGGGCCAGTCAACGCCTTTTCCCGTCTCGCGATGCAGATAAAAATCACGGGCATCGATGCGTGGCATGAAGGCGCCGTAGTGCAGCAAAGAGCCACCAAGCCCGGTGCCGCTGTTGTTGCCGCCGAAAGCCTGTGGTGATTCCCCTCCGGAGAGGCGCTCGTTTAGCCAGTAAAGCTCATTGGCGACTGGTTCGTCCGGCGTATGGCCCTCTGGCCGAAAGCGCGGGCCTGCTTCAAGAACGACAACGCTTTTGCCATGTCTGGCGAGTTCGGCTGCCAACGGAGAGCCACCAGCGCCAGCTCCGACCACGACGACATCCACGCAGTCGGTATTCGCGTAATGACGCATTACTGTTTCCATATTCATACACGGGCCTCCGCAACGATGGCCTCGGGTTCAAAGGCTTCTTTGCTGTCTGGTGTCACATTTGCAAAGCCCTGGAACACATTGTCTCCACCGGTCATGGAGGAGGAAATACCCAACGCGCACTGAACAGCAGGATGTGACATGAAACATGCCACTGTTTCGGCGCGTAGATCGCTGGTCCAGAGCTTCATCTGAGGGGCAGTGAGGCGGTTTACTTGATCTATTCCCGCTAGCCCTTTCGTCACATCATCAAGAAGAGTGCCACGCTGTTCGGGTGTCAGGTCCGGGTATGAAGAGCCGTGTTGGGTGAAAGCCAGATCGGCGATGGTCAGAAGACCTGCTTCCCAGGCCTGAACATCAGATGGAAGCTCAGCATAACGCCAGCCGTCTCGCTTGCCTGCCAATGACATGTCGATGCGTGCTGCGAGATCGAGAGCCTGTGTACCCAGTACTGATTTTTGTGGGAGGAGGTCATCTGTGACGCTCCGTAAAATCCGGAAGCTTTCGGGAGACAGTTGCCCTGGGGCATAATCCTCGGGAACCGGTGTGGCCCGCTGCTGGAGAATGGCTCGGGTGCGTTCGGAAATATGGTCCGAACTCAGGAAATCTGTGATGTTGGGGGTCGGTGTCATGTCGGCCTCCTTTTGCTTTGGTCTCAAAGTCCCGGCATTAGAGATGGTTCCGCCTCCCGCTTGCGGAGAAGATGCAGTATCGTCACTCTGAAAACCGTGCCCGATGGTCGGGCATGCAGACATGATACATACCCTTTTCGGGTTCGGACAGTTGAGGAGTGGTGATGACGGTCGAGATCAGGGTGCCGGTTCTGGGTGAAAGCCTGACGACAGCGATCGTTGCGCACTGGCTGAAACAGCCTGGCGACTATGTTCAGCATGACGAAACCATTCTTGAACTGGAAACAGACAAGGTCAGTGTTGAAGTTCCTGCGCCGACCAGCGGTGTTCTTGAGGCCTGCGTTGTCGTAGGAACCGAGGTGGAAATCGGGTCCGTTCTGGGGGCTGTGGATGAGACGGCGAGTGCCCCTGTGCGGGAAGCTGCCCCAAAGCCTGAACCTGTTATTGCAGCCGAATCGACACCAGTGCCGGAGAAGCCTGTTCCGCCGAAATCTCCCGAGCCCGTCGCGGTGACGGCACGTGCTCCTGCAGCCGAAATTCCGTCCAGTTCCGATACGCGGGAGCGCCGGGTTCCGTTATCGCGCCTGCGTCAGACCATCGCCCGTAATCTGAAGGTAGCTCAAAACACTGCTGCCATTCTGACGACGTTCAACGAAATCGATATGAGTGCCGCTCGGGAACTACGCGCAGAGTATCGTGAAGCGTTTGAGAAGAAGCACGACGGCGCAAGGTTGGGCTTCATGTCCTTTTTCGCGCAGGCTGTTGTCGGGGCGCTGAAGGATTATCCTGCCCTGAATGCGCAGATCGAAGGGGACGAGATTGTCTATCGTGATTTCGTCAATCTCGGTATCGCTGTTGGAACAGAGCGCGGGCTTGTCGTTCCTGTGTTGCATGATGCGGACAGGATGGGGTTTGCCGAGCTTGAGCGTCGCATCGCGGATTACGGAAAGCGCGCACGCACGGGGGGACTCAAGCTCGAAGAACTCTCACACGGAACGTTTTCTATCACGAATGGTGGGATTTTCGGCTCCCTGCTTTCCACCCCGATTTTGAACACCCCGCAATCGGGTATTTTGGGAATGCATGCGATTCAGGATCGGCCTGTCGCGCGCGATGGTCAGGTTGTTATCAGGCCAATGATGTATGTCGCGCTTTCTTATGATCACCGTCTGGTAGATGGTCGGGAAGCTGTCAGCTTTCTTGTAAGGGTGAAGCAGCTTGTGGAGGACCCACGCCGATTGCTGCTTGATCTGTGACCTTGAGTGAAGAGGAGCATAATTAAAATACCGCTCATTCATCGAACGCTGGGCACTTTTGTGTGCCCCCTCGCGTTCAACTGTAATATTGGACCCGAGGAAATTTCTGAATGTGGCAGATCGCCCGACTGACCCAACCTTTCGCAAAGGCTTTTGCCGTTACAGTTCTGGTGAGTGCTGCCTTGCCGCTCAATGCATGTGCACATCCGGATGCGATTGAACCTAGTGTCGCCCAGCCGGTACCGCCGATCAGTGATCCGACCGCAACTCCTGCATCTAACCCACCAACTGATGCGGCGCCGATTCCATCTCCGGTTGTGATCCCACCATTGCCCGTCGTGAGTGATGGGGAGGCGCGTGAAGAAGCCGCTGCTCTGGTTTTGAAAATGCGGCAGCAGATCAAGCGCTTTACAACATACACCCCTGAACATCGTGCACGTTTCATTGCGCTGGCACAGACTGAAATTCAGGCAGTAAGAACGGTCATCGACCGGCCGCAACTGATCATGATTGTTGACCGCAACGAAAACGTGCAGAGGATGGATTATGTTTTGGCGCTACCTGATGCGCCGTGGGTGTCTTTGGGGGGAAGTCCTGTTTCGACAGGGAATACGGGGCGCAAATATTATTACATAACCCCAACGGGCGTATTCCAGAACAGTGCAGACAGACTTGGTTATCGCGCTGAGGGTACAAAGAACAAGAATGGCATTATGGGAATTGGGGCCAAAGGATCGCGCGTCTGGGATCTGGGGTGGCAGACGGCGACCAAGGGATGGTTACCCAAGCACGAGACCGGTCAGATCCGTTTGGAAATTCATGCAACCGATCCTCATTTTCTGGAATGGCGTCTTGGGCATCCTGCCTCTGAAGGGTGTATCCGTATTCCTGCGACAATGAACCACTTCATGGATCATTATGGACTTATAGATGTTTTGTACGAGCAGGCTGCAAGTTATGACACGCGCTTTCGCGCTTTGCTTCCCAAGGATCGTGAGCCTGTCAAAATTGCTGGGGATCTGATTGTCGTGGTTGATTCCGGGCCTCAGACGGAGCCGAAAATTGACCCGTTAGCAGATAAGAGACAAATCCCCTGAACAATATTCTCTAAAGGTAATGTTCTTTTTTAGAAACAACCTCTTCGTACTGTTCAATGTGAGCACAAAACTACGGTAGAGTTTCACATAAGAGCCTCAGCCTGACGGACTTTTTGTGGTGCTCCGTATCTGAAATATGAATTGGAATTAGAATAAAAAAAAGCCTGGGCAAATGACCCGGGCTTTTCTTTTGTATACGGAAAGATGAGGGCTTAGTGGGGCCAGCCTTCCGGTACCTTGCCGCCGTTCTTGGCGAGCTCGGCATAAACCTGCTTGATGAGCCATACGTTCATCGTGGCAGAATCATCGGTGCTGCCTGAATAATGCAGTTCGCCAGCGAGGCTTTTGCGGGCATCAAGCGAGCTGTCCAGACCCAGCAGCTTCAGGAGATCCACAATGGAGGTCTTGTAGTTCAGAGGCTGACCGGCTTTGGAAGCCAGATCAGACAGAACGGCATCGACATCCACGGGAGCGGCTGGCGTGGCGGGTGCTGCGGCAGGTGTGCCTGCTGCAGGCTGGGCGTCAGCCGTGGCGCCCGTTGTCGCGGCTTCGGCATGGCCGAAGATCTTTGACATGATCGTGCTGAAAATACCCATGGAGATACTCCTGACTTGTGACGGGAGAGGACCCGGGGCGAAAGGACTTCGCCCCGTACAGTCCGGTCCGATCAGTAACGGTAGAGATCGTGCTTGAACGGCCCATGTTCAGGAACGCCAATGTAGTCTGCCTGTTTCTTCGACATTTGAGTTAATTCTGCGCCAACCTTTGCGAGGTGAAGTGCAGCGACCTTTTCGTCGAGTGCTTTGGGCAGGGTGTAAACCTTGACGTCGTACTGACCAGGCTTTGCCGTCCAGAGTTCTATCTGGGCCAGCGTCTGGTTGGTGAAGGACGCTGACATCACGAAGGATGGGTGTCCGGTGGCGTTACCAAGGTTCACCAGGCGGCCTTCGGACAACAGAAGGATGCGACGGCCTTCTGACAGTTCGATCTCGTCCACCTGCGGCTTGATGTTGTTCCAGCGATAGTTGCGCAGGGCATCAACCTGAATTTCGCTATCGAAGTGACCGATGTTGCAGACGATTGCCCGGTCTTTCATCTCACGCATGTGGTCGATCGTGATGATGTCCACGTTGCCGGTGCATGTGACGAAGATATCACCACGCGGTGCAGCGTTTTCCATCGTGACGACTTCATAGCCTTCCATGGCGGCCTGCAGGGCGCAGATCGGATCTGCTTCCGTCACGAGTACGCGGCAGCCTGCGCTGCGCAGAGATGCGGCGGAGCCCTTTCCGACGTCGCCGTAACCGGCAACAACGGCAACCTTGCCTGCCATCATGACGTCCGTACCACGACGGATCGCATCCACGAGGCTCTCGCGGCAACCATAAAGGTTGTCGAACTTGGACTTCGTGACACTGTCGTTCACGTTGATGGCCGGAACCTTCAGCGTGCCAGCCTTTTCCATCTGCCACAGACGGTGAACGCCCGTTGTGGTTTCTTCAGAGAGGCCGCGAACGTCCTTCAGAAGGTCAGGGAAGTGGTCATGCATCATGACCGTCAGGTCGCCGCCATCATCGAGGATCATGTTTGGCGTCCAGCCGTCAGGACCCGTGATTGTCTTCTCGATGCACCAATTGAACTCTTCTTCCGTCAGGCCCTTCCAGGCGAAGACGGGAATACCGGCAGCAGCGATTGCAGCAGCAGCATGGTCCTGGGTTGAGAAGATGTTGCATGAGGACCAGCGGACTGTTGCGCCGAGAGCCGTCAGCGTCTCGATCAGAACAGCAGTCTGAATGGTCATATGCAGACAGCCTGCAATGCGTGCGCCCTTAAGCGGCTGGCTGTCCTTGTATTCCTCGCGAAGGGCCATCAGGCCCGGCATTTCGCCTTCTGCAATGGAAATTTCCTTGCGGCCCCAATCGGCCAGGGAAATGTCGTGAACCTTGTAATCCTGTGTGGTCATGAAGAGGCCCTCACTGCCGGTATCTGATGCAGTGAGGGTATAGAGCCTTGCGCGAGGCACGCAAAGTGCCCGGTGCTCAGGGAATGAATGTCCGTTTCATGTCACTCAGGGCTGGATGTCGTGCTCTGCGTGGCTGGTGCGGTTTTATGGCCATGATGGTGCGTCTTCACGCGGCGCGGGTTTTTCTGGGCTGAAGGCACTGCGCCGGTCTTGCCAGAAGGGTCCTGGATCATTGTCGGTGGTGTGGACGGGTTGTTCGTGCTGGGTTGTT
>Ga0157363_1001296_pt1 | contig 20720 bp, 20 predicted proteins | sample AttsexASBM1_FD_111477 | JGI IMG/M metagenome (GOLD analysis project Ga0157363, IMG submission 111477) | Fungus gardens microbial communities from leaf cutter ant in Ribeirão Preto, State of São Paulo, Brazil - Atta sexdens ASBM1 | ecosystem: Host-associated > Fungi > Mycelium > Unclassified ... | reverse complement strand
CCAATGTGGTCTCGTAGTAATGTAAATTGTTTATACTTTATTATATTTGACAAATTATGATATTTTTATTATATAATTTCGTTACTAGTTTAGCTGATTGTAATTGAAGTAAAGAATGAATAACACATTTACTAATTGAAGAAGTGGTGTAATGGGTAACATAGGCCGGTATTTATGGTCGAGTCTTATTTCAAGTAATATCTTATGTCTCTATAATATTTTCAAGACCGTCTTAAGTAATATCTTAAGACGCTAATGCAGCCTTCTGATTGGTTCATGACTTCTTAAGACCGTACTTAAGATGGTCTTGAATATAAGATCTGACTATGAATATCGGCCTAAGACATTACTTAAGAAAATCTTGAATATTTGGTGATTGGTCAATTTTTATAGATTACGACATATGGTTACGGCCAATGTAAACGCTCCCTTAAACCGGTTCTACATTAATTGCAAGCCGATCGCAAACTTGCGATAGCCAATCTGAAACTTGCATTTTGAAATCAACGCTTCATATTGGCTGTCGCAACAAACTTGCGATTAGTTCGCAACTAATGTAGAACCGGTTTGAAAAATTCCCAGGATTCCCGGGGCAACCCGATACGGGATTCCCGTACTCGTTTTCCTGTCTGTACTATATGAACTATTCGCGGACAAATGTTACTGTCGAAGCAAAGTTGATATACGTACTCGCAAGCAAAATCTTTGATTTTGATAGGACGACCTTAACGCGCGAAGCGTTTGTTGCGGACACAGAATTATTCGAGGTAACGCGTTTCGACGTCGAAGTGAGGCTTCACGATGGGTGTGCCGAAATTCTTCAGATACATAAGCGAGAGATATCCCTGTCTCAGCGAGGTCGTGAAGGAACATCAGGTATTGGACGGGGAGTGAGAGGAGAAAAAAAAGCATTGTAAATCCTAAAGTGATGAAGTTCTTTTTTTCCTTGTCCTATTACGCTTCTTCGTTTTCCTTTTTTTCTTATTATATTTTGCTCAAGCAAGATTTTTATTCTTTCAAATATTTCGATAAAAAATCGTTTTTACAGCTTTGTAATCATAATATAACTGTTGTTTGTTTCCTTCTTTCTTTCCAGATACCAGAATTTGATTATTTATATTTGGACATGAATGGTATTATACATACATGTTCCCATCCCAATGACGACGTCTGCTTCCGCATCTCCGAGGAGATGATTTTTAAAAATATATTTCACTATATAGAGGTGCTATTTAACATGATCCGCCCACAAAAATTGTTTTTTATGGCGATTGACGGTGTCGCGCCTAGAGCAAAAATCAATCAACAGAGGGGCCGACGTTTCAGAGCTGCTAAGGATGCCGAAGTGCAAGAAGCTAAAGCCAAGGCCAAGGGTATTCCAATACCCAAAGAGAAGAGATTCGACTCGAATTGCATAACCCCAGGAACACTTTTTATGGCAAAATTAGGCGAGCAGCTTAAATGTTTTGTCGAACACAAGGTTTCTACAGATGATGCTTGGAAAAAATGTAAAATATTGTTCAGTGGTTCTGAGGTAATTCTTCTGATGATGATGTAGCATAAGAGAGATAAATACAATTTGTCCTCTTTACAGAAATAACAGGAATTGGGCTAATATTACATTTGTAATATGATAAATTTCTAACCTTGAAAAATTGTACAATATAAATGGACAAATGTAACATTGGCCTTAGTCTAATATTATTATTATATTTGTTGTACAATAAATTTTTCAAGCCTGTTAGTAATAAGATAGAGAAAACTGAAAATTTCTTTGTTCTTTAACCAACAAGCTTGCAAAGTTGTTGTATGACAAATATAATACTAGTCTTAAGCCTGTGGCACACGATACTTTTCTTCCTGCAGGATTGCTTGTATGCTACTGTATTATACTGGCTGCTATATTAGAATTTGTCTGCTGTATTTTCGTGTTAGGTTAGGTATTATTTTCTTACATGATTTTGTGCTGGCTTATTATAAAAGTCAATGAAGACATAGTTAAAGGAAGCCTTAAATATAAGGTCTGACTATGAATACAAATAAGAGTCGTGTAATTAAAGTATTCTTTTCGCAATAATTAAAAACATACCATTGTAATTTTATGATAATGTATCATGATAACAATATATCATGATAACAATATATGTATTCTGTTTACTGATTTGGATAAAGTGTCTTCTGTCAAAAAACTTAACTATTCTACCATGAAAACTCGTATCTGAAATCAAACTAGCAATATAATCAGTAACGCTATCAGCATTACTGTGCAATACAGCAGTAAACACACATCCAGTTATTAATGCTGTAGGAAGGAAATTATTGTGTACTATAGGCTAAGATGTTTATTATTCAGTAAAATATAACGGAGATCAATATTTTAGGTCCCTGGAGAGGGAGAGCACAAGATTATGGATTATATAAGGTACATGAAGGCAAGCAAGGATTACAACAATGACTCTAGCCATTGTTTATATGGTTTGGATGCAGATTTAATAATGTTAGGCCTGTGTTCACATGAACCGAATTTCTCTCTTTTGAGAGAGGAAGTAAAATTTGGCAAGCAACAAGTGAAAATGACCCCGGAGGAAACGAAGTTCTGCCTTCTTCATTTGTCACTTTTACGAGAATACATAGAACACGAGTTCTCGCCGATCAAGGACAAACTGTCATTTTCATTTGATATTGAGAAAATAATTGACGACTGGGTTTTAATGGGTTTTTTGGTAGGAAATGATTTTATTCCCCACCTGCCAAATTTACATATTGCCAACGGTGCATTGCCAATTCTATACCGTGCATATATGGAGGTATTACCAACATTAGAGGGTATGTTATTAATTATCTTGTCAAAATTATGTTTCTATAATTATATAATTAAATATTATATAAATATATTATTTTGCTTCAGGTTATATAAATGAAGCGGGAACATTAAATCTTGACCGTTTTGAAAAGTTTATGGAGAGACTTAGTCGTTTAGATGTAGAGCAGTTTAACGAGCAATATGCCGATATAAAGTTTTTTGAAAGTAAGACAGGTAGAAGGCCCAATGAATCTGAGCGTCATATATATAAGAAAACAGAAGACAGTGAGAGTGCATCTCCAAAGAAAACACAAAATAAAGATTTAGATGCGCTTATCAAAAGTACTAGGGAGATGGTACTTATTTAAATATCTTAATCTTTTAATAATATCTGTAGATACAAAAATAAGTAATAATTAATGCTTTAAAACACAGTCCTTAGGTAATTTTGACGATGATGATATCTTTATAGAGTATAGAAATATGGATTTAATAGTAGATGATGAATCGGATAGTGAAATATATAACATGGAATTTGTACAACATAAAAAAGATTATTATATGAACAAGTTAGAATATGAAAACGTCGATGAGTGAGTATTTTATACATGTATAATTTTAATCATAATTAATATGTATAATTTTAATTTAATAATATAAAATGTTTGAGATAATATTCCAACTCGTTTATAAATACATTTTATTAATTTCAGAGAAGTTTTACGTTCACAGGCTGAAGGTTATGTGAGAGCGATACAGTGGAATTTGCATTATTATTATCACGGCTGTTGCAGCTGGTCGTGGTATTATCCACATCATTACGCCCCATACATCTCAGATATAAAAGACTTCAAAGATTTGAAGTTAGAATTCGACTTAGGAGAGCCATTCTTACCTTTTCAACAATTGCTAGCTGTGTTACCAGCATTTAGCAAAGATTTATTACCAATGGCATTTCAGTCACTACTGACAGAGGAAACTTCTCCAATTATTAATTATTATCCACATAATTTTAAAACCGATTTAAATGGGAAACGACAGGAATGGGAAGCAGTTGTACTGATCCCATTTATTGATGAAAAACTATTGTTGGCTGGTAAGCAACTCTATTCTTTTCAATGTTTTGAAAATTTTGAGTGAGATAAAATGTAAATATTCAAATAATAAATTTTATTATTTTTTTAATATAAAAAATATTTCAGTTTCTTTTTCATTGTTTTTTGTTTGCAATAGCTATGCAGCCACACTTATCAAGATTAACACTTGAAGAACAAGCAAGGAATAAACACGGGCCGATGTGTTTGTACTCGTATACCGATGAAAGCCAAAGTGTTCACAAAACAACAATATACTTTCCAGAATTTACCAATCATGCTCAAGTAAAATTAATGAATCGCGAAGAAATTTTTGTTCCGAGAGAACAATTAATTAGGGGATTATCCCCTGGTTTTGATCTCGACATTTATTATCCAGGATTTCCTACACTACGGCATTTGGACCATTCAGCGCATTTGGAAAAAGCGAGAGTATGTCGTTGAAATACGTTGTTTTAGAGTTAGTTTACTTAGTTATATCAATATTTTTGTAGGTCAAAGTATTTCAGCAACATTCAGTCTTGGACAGTATGATTCTAACTCTAATATCAAAATCAATATCCAATTTAACAACTTTAGCATCAGAGCTATTAGGAAAGAGCATATATGTGGAATGGCCTCATTTGAAAGAAGTCCTTGTAGTCGGTGTGTCTGACTGTAACGTGAAACTCAGTTTAATCAACCAATTAGGCGGTTACAGTCACAATAATCTGAAGAAAGAAGATGTGAAGGGCGCATTAGCTGCAGAATGGAACACATTATGCAAACAAATTAAAGAATTGTAAGATATTAATACTCATTAATATCATTAATATCATTAATATTAGAGTAATATTAAAAACGCAATATAATACTGCGCAATATTTATTTCTAGACATATGTCACGTCTTGGAATAGATATTGGCGATACGAATGTGTTGCTTTATGCTCGTGCATTCCTGGGCAACAAATATGTTTTCGGTGTTCAAGGAAAAGTTACAGTTGAGAAACAGTGGAACGATTACGCCGCAGCTTATGCTTGTCAGACTGTAGTCAAAGATATTTCCGTCTACAGTAAAAAATTGCCAATCTACGAAACTATGCATGATATTTTTATACCAGGAACCTTTTGTTTCATGTTGGGACATCCCTATTATGGTGCAATGGGAGAGGTACAATTGCATTGGATTTCTTCTTATATCACGTTAGATACCAGGATTAATGATTAAATTATCTTGAAATTTATCGAGTTAATATTTAATTCTATTTAGGATGATTTTATTATTCTATAGGTTATATACAATAAAGAGGGTTGCAAGTCACGCAGAATCAAAATTTCTATAAAAACTATGAAGGAGCCAACATTCGATTCTATTAAACAAGCTTACGGGCAACAAAAAACGCGATATATGCCTGGCAGTGTTGCCGCACAACGTCTTGGAATAAATAGTCATCTTTTGAGTAGGGTCACTGGAACAATTTATGTTATAGAATCATCGACGATTGAAGTTACTAAACATAATCTTGGATTGAATTTAAAATTCAATAAAAGGAATGAAGAGGTAAGAAATGAAATTTTATTTATTTTTAGACGTACGTTACTTATTTTTAGAAGTACGAAAATAAATTTTACTTATTAAGTATAATTTTATAAGTGATAATGTTGCAAATTTTGCAATATAATCAATTATCAGTTCTCCGTTTTTGATCTATCTAAAATCTTAAAAGGTACCTGGTTATACCAAAAAAGAAAACAATCAATGGTTATACAGCACAAAAGCGATCGAACTGATTCGGAATTACATGACGAAATGTCCTAATTTATTCGAACGTTTAACTCAAAATGTAGCAAACGACATTTTCCAAGAGGAAGAGTTATTCACAAAGGGGTATATTTCGTATTTTCTTATGCCAAATATACGTAATATATATTGATGTAATAATACAATCTTAATAAGTCAGATGAATTCAATAAGTAAAGAAGAATCAAATGTGATTGAAGCTAAATCCTAGGTGTCTATCGGGCACCAAGAGCTGTCCAGCATCGATTGTATTTGATTTTTATATTTAACACATTTTATATATAACAATCTAATTTAACATATTATTGTAGCTCGGATGAATTGAAGGATACAGTTGCATGGTTGAAAACAGAACTGAACGGTTTAGAAAGTCGCACTTGCGGGATGGATGTCATCGAAGCAGATTTGATCAAACAAATCGAGGAGGGAGTAGAAGAATATTTGAAAACTGAAGAGACTATGGCAAAAACGGTCTTTCTGCAAGTGAAGCCGCAATTACTTTATAAGCCGGGTTTACACTTGCGTAGCGTGCCGCCCGATCCGAACTCCCAAAATCGTTTATTCGATAGAATTCTCTGCGTAAGAAGTGGCTTTAGCGTACCGCTCGGAGCTAAGGGCACTATCATTGGAATACGAAATGGAAGCAATCCAATTGATACCATGTATGACGTTTTGTTCGATAAGCCTTTTATCGGTGAGAAACGCATAACTTTCCGAAACTCGAATATTAAGTGCATGTAAATTTTTATGGAATATTTTTTGCAGGCGGACTTACATTAAACGGTTGCTCTCAGTTTCGCGGTTATCGTTTGTCGACTATGGATTTCATAAATATTAGTTTTGGCGAAAGAACAGAGCAGGGAAATGTAGTGAATGAATTGACAGAAAGCCGGAAGCAAACAATCAGTTCTGCTTCTCCCAACAAGAAGAACGACCAATTATCGAAGGCATATCCGCAAATGCAGCTTGCTAAGAAGGGACTCGAAAAATTAAATCGTGATATTTGTATGCGTATGGCGCAACATGGCATGGAAGTGAATCCTAAAACAGTAAAACCTCAGAAAACATTAACTCAGAACGCACCACCGCCTAATCAAACGTCTGAATTTCAAGCATTGTGGAATGAATTGCACAAGATGCAGGTGAGTGTAGCGATATAGAATTACGAGATTGTTCCACGAATCTCATAGATATTCTTGCTATACACTTAGAAACCGAATGAACCACCAGAGAAAGTGGCATCCAGTTCAACGCCGAGAATCAAGTCGTACAGCAACAATCATAGCGTACAATCGGTATCAAATATTGTATCTTTAAAATTACGTTTTATCAATGTATTTCTAAAAGATCGTTCTGTTACAGCCACAAGATCCTAGCGCATTTTTAAAAGCTGTGCTAAAGATTCCTGACGTAAATCCGCAAACGAGCAAGCAAGAAAATACGCCTCAACAATCTACGTCACAACAATCTGTACCACAACAATCTATGCCGCAACAGTCTATACCGCAATCCGCAACGATGCTTCAGAAAACAGTCTCGCAGAAGGATCAGAATCCTCCACCTTTAGTACAACAGTTGTTCGATGTATGTATTTATGTCTCGTTAATTTACATCGCGTGTTTACATATTATTTAATAATTTTACAATATATATATATATATATGTATATATATATACACGTTATTTAGCGTGCCCGACAAACAGAACAGAAAAAAGAGAAAGCAAATGCAGTCTGGTACAGCACGCAATTATTGAAACATTTCTCATATAACGGAACTGGCGTGCCAAAATATAATTATATTGTCGACGAAAAAACAGGTTTGATCAGCGCTCATGTTATGCTTATGGACAATAAGATCTTTAAGGGCGATCCTTGTACTACTCATGAACAAGCCACAGAAAGCGCCGCAAAAAAAGCTTACAAGGTAACAATAAATGTATAAAAGGTTTCCTTCATTTTTTTTTTTTTTTTTTTTTTTTTTAATATATTAATGTAGCTTTTGTTGTTAGGCGTTAAATTTGAATAAGGCATCAATGCACGATACGAAAGTAGCAATAACGCCTCAGTGGTTTAACACTCAACAAAACAATTGGATCCAAAATATCCGACCTCCTATGATGCCTCCAATGGGCCATCTGAAAATACCGCCAGTTCCGCTGAATATGCCGCCTATGCAACCTAACTTATTTTATCCAAAGTGGAATCCAAAATTACCACCGACTCCAGCATTCATGCAACTCGCATCGTATAGCCAAAGCAGGCAATTGCAAATGAAACATCAGATGCAACAGAATCAACAACAGAAAGGTCCTCAGAATGGATCAAAGATGGAAATAAGAAATAGCACCGCGTTTGTTCCATTACAAGCTCAGAAAAAGAGCAGAAATGCCAGCGTACAACAAGCCTCGAAGGAGATGAATCCGAATGTTAAGAAGAGCTCCAGTCCTTCAAAAACGCAACAACAACCACAAAAACAGAAACAAGAAGAAACGTTGCCCAAGGTTTGTAAATCGTTTCTTTTTTGTCTTTAACGTTTATAATTAAATTACTGATTTTTCACACACAGAAACAGAAGCCAGAAGTTGTAAACAAGGCTAGGGAAAAGATAGCGTCAAACGAGCCGCAGCTACAAGCGAAACAACAACTGCAGCTGCAACAACAGCCGCAACAAAATACAGGAAAATCGTCCAAGCCCAGGAAATCACGTGTCGCTGCAAAATTCGGCACACAACCCTTGTCGAACGGTGGTGAATCCCCTCAGTGAAAAACTGATTTTTGGATAGGGTAGATCTTTACAAATTATATGTAAATACAAGATAATTATACCGATCCATTCTTTCCCGCCATCGTTCATTTTCTATATTTTATAATAAAAACAGATCTTTCTCTCAAAAGATTTCTAATGGGCCAGTATATATATTTCATTTCGAAAACTTTATATTGATGCATTCAAAAATTTTTCGTACTTACATACGATCGCATGTCAGTGCACCATAATACTAGATCCTTTCAAGTCAAATGTATATACACTGAACACGTAATGTATAATGTAAACAAAACAAGTGAGAATGATTATTTTGTATCGAATGACTGTTTATTTTGTATCTTACAATCACGACGCGCATATATATACATATATATATGTATACATATATATTGGCGTATAATTTGTATTGACTTTTATGTTTTGATTTTGTGATATTTCATCAAGGTAACAAGTTATTTTGCAATTATGAAAAGAAGTCTAATATTATTTATTTAGATATATTTTAAAATAATGGAAATAATATATGCACAAAATGGCAGAACTAAATAATGTAAGTCTGGTAGATACATGATTTTTATGTTCCCTTTTTTGTTTATAAATTTTTTTATTGTAAAATAATCGTGCACGACGATCGGTCTATACTGTTTTTTACATTATTTTGGCATGCCATTTTTTTCTTTTTTGAGAAAAAGGTTAGTAACATAACATATTAGAACTACAGAAATAGACTGATTTTATCATTTAATTGTGTATCGCGGTTTTTAGAAGATAGCCCATTTTTTAATGCAAAATATTCGACTATTTGCATATAGGCGTCATTGTATGAGACAACTTTTTAACGTATATGTTAATACATATATTTAAGACATTGAGAAAGTGATATTAAGTCCATAAATAGAAATATATATATCTTTGATTTTTCCATTCCTTTTTTCTGTATTATAAACAAAACGGAAATCAAAATTAAGCAGAAGCATAAACTCCAAGATGTTCTAATCTATACAATAAAAAAAGCACAATATATAATTGCTAAATATATTTTGCAATCTTTCTATCTTTTACATTATTTTTTAAATGATTTTATGCATCTTTCTTATCTCCAAACAAACCTTTATTAAATCATTAATTATTACTATTATCACATTATTAAGTTTTAAGTTTTAGCCTACTTCGTACAAAACCAATATATTTGTATTTCATTCATTTTGAATTGCTTCTTTAAACTTTGTGATTAAAAGGATTAAAGAATTCGAAATAACTCATATTTTTTAATATTCTCATATTCCTCGGAACATACAAAAAGAAATAAATTGGATTTATACATTACTTTCTCGTTTCTATATACAGTCTTAACCAAAAATATTAGGTATCTATATATATTTTATACTTTACATAACGATTAATAAGATATTTAGGTATCTTATTAACTATTATAACTCGAAAATTAATTTACAACATTTATTGTGAGTTATACTTTGTTTTAAGAACTCTTTAAACTTATGCTTAACCAGTAGGAAACAATACAAATAAAAAAATTTTAATTAATGAAAAAAAATACAGATGCCTAATATTTTTAGCCAAGGCTATATATTTCACTGTCTTTACTGTAAATATATTTTTTATTATCGCTATTTATTTTGCATCACGTGGACTTTTTTGTATTCGATACACTAAGCGCTTCTATCATACAATCAATGAATATCTTACAATTCAAGTAAATAAATCTGTATAAAACACAATTATATACATTATGCAGCATTTATTATATGAAGAGATAAATTATACTAACGTCTGTGTGTTACATATATATCATAAATCGATCACTTCGTATAGTAAAATTCGTCAATCAACGAACATCACAAAAGTTCTATTGTCATATACCCGTCTTCTGACGGCATTGTTTATTAAACTCCTTTAGTACATCACAAAGTCGCCCCCTGTTCGTTCTCTCGCGCAAAATGCGTGTGATGTCCTCCTTTTGTAACACAGCGGCGAGGTTCTTTTGATTCTCTAGTCCAACGCGTAACCACTGCGCGGTCCATTCCGGACACGTTTTGTTCAATGCTAACAGAACTTCGGCGTGAGGCTCCAAGTTATTATGAGGCATTGCTCCACCTAATAGAAATTAATAAACAAAGAAAAAAAATTAATTAATTAAGAAATAAATTGATCGAATGTTTTCACATTTGCAGACATCCTGAAGTCTTTTACTTACCGACACAATGCAAAATCGCGGCAACAAGTTCCTGTCCAATTGGTTGAATGAATGTTTGCAAGTGCGGGCTCTGCACAATCGCATGACTAAGAAAATATCCGGCTGCTTTGGCTGTAGCTGTCTCTGGAAGCATTAGACAAGCAATCCCTGTAAAAAGAAATATAATTACATCGTATGATGATTTTCATATTTCCTTGGAAACATATGATGATGTTGCGCTTACCGCATTGCAACATATCCGGGATTTGATCTGGGATTTGCAACAATAACCGGGCATTTTTCTTACAGATCTGTGCTAGTACGCCCATATACGCTTCCATCAAGTCTGACCACTCGGACAGGTCGCCTTGCACTGATCTGCACACTTTCACGCCGTTCAACGTTAACGAGCTCATTTCTGCGAGCACCGGACTCACAACATTGTCTGGATCTCTGCCGAACAGTAGCACGAGTTGTTTTAGCAGATTCAATGCAGCTGGATGCGGCCAAATCTTATAGGAGGTCGACAAGATCGATAACAAAGGTCGTGCCTCAATCTCCGGCTGCCGTAAAGCCGCCACGGATCGTTGCGCGCACATATGCATTGCCTCCAGCGTGGCGTTGTCCTGACTCCACTCAGGATGTGTGATGATCTGATTAAATATCGGCAGCACGCCATCCAGTACGGCCTTGCCGATCACACCATCGATCGTGCTGAAGAACATGGTAGCCATCTTCAGATAATTCGTCACACCAAGCCGTGCTGTAAACAACGGCTGTCCCAACAGCTCCTTGATCTTTGTCACACACAATCCCAGTGTTGCCTCCAGGTGTAAAAGTTGCTCCTCCATAGAAGGCAACGCATTAAGTAATTTTCCAGCCGCATACATGAGTCGCAAACCTTCTCCACCACCAGGCTCGACATTCGGTAGCGTCTGACTGATAGTATGAAGAATGGATGGCGCATAAGGGCCGAGATATGGCCCGCACTCCCTTGTCAGATCCTTCAGTGCCATACTTGCGAATGGTGCTGTCATAGATCCTCTGGTCAATCCCTGAGTAACGAGGTGTAAGACTTTTTCTAGCCAGGGTTCGGGATGCTCTCCTATCCATTCAGCGTATGCACCCAGTGTTGAACAGGCACAAATTAGTACCTGGTGAAAATGAATCAAATACTTATGTTATTACACAAATATATCTTTTTAGAAAAAAAATCAAGTTAGCTAAAAATAAATTATATTTAGAGATGTTTGGAAGGAGAAGTGGTTTGTAATTAATCATTGTTTCTAAAAATGATCGTACGTACCTCTTCGGGATAAAGATGATAAGGTATGTGAACGATAATCAAGTTTATTAACGCAGGGATGTAACAATATTCCTGAGTACCGACGCTCTCGGATAGAGCTTTGAAGGCATGTAACGTTGACTCTATATGAGTCCATGGTGAATCTTCCAAGCTCAATTTTTGCCCGAGAAGTGCCAGCAAATCACTGCCGAGAACACTGTAACAATAATCCAATGTGTCCGCCACGTCCTGCCTGTAACATCTGAAGAGCTCGCGCTCGTCCGCGTTCCCTCTCTCACTCGGAGACGTGGGTAGCATTGATTTTCTCAGCAATGCCTGAGCCAGTCGGAAATAAATCGGCTTCAACGCTTCCAAAGCTCGGTTATCTAACGGTTGATCTAACGTAGCAAGATCGTCCTGTAACGCGTACCAAAATCCAAATGGGATACAGCTGCGCGTTTCATCGGTAGGATAACGTCCCTCCAGTTCCGAGCACTCCAATAACAGCTCGATCAATCCCATGGCCGTCCATGTATGTGCCTCGTTGGAATTCTCAGCCAGAGCAACCAGAAATGCTCGACTGTGAGCCTCTCCGATGGCGGTTAATATCTCGCAAAAGTATTTTCTATTATACTGCTTTGCTAACAATACTAAATTCCTGGCCCATTCCCAGAATGTTTGCGGCCGTTTATGAAGCTCATAATGCGTTACGATCATAATTAAACAATCTTGTACTATATCCCAGCTCTTGAGGTTATCATCATCGCCATGATTCTCGTCTCTAACGAAAGAAATTGATATTTTATTTAATAATTCAATAATCCGCATCTATTAGATATAATTTTCTCTATTGCAAATTAAATTTAATGCTGGTTCAACATATATTAAATAATTGATAGATTATATAAAAGCCCATTTAATTATTATACTTGTAATCGTTTACATTAAGTAATACATTACGTAATACAAAAAACTATTATCGCTTAACAAAGCTTTGTAAAGATACATAAGAGAATGTCATACTATGACCCAAAATATAATTTATTTTCTTACTAATATTTTATTTAAAAACTTTTTTCTCGAGTATTTAACTTTTTAATAGTGTAATATTTTTCTGTGAAATTGTATCTTTTTAGGGCTTTTTAATCATGTTGACCCAAACAATATAATATATTTGAACACAGCAAAATTAATGATATTATTGTTTTTTTTTATAAAACTTACTTATTAGGTGCATAGTGACCTGCAGCCACTAATAAATAAGGATAGATTTGGCCGCTAGTCTCTAAAGGTAATTGGCCGATCTTAAGCCATAATTGAGCGCATTCCAGTCCCAAGGAATATAATATACCATCATTGCCTTGAGAATCTGGGTTACACATTGAAAAAACCTGTTGCAAGAACCAGGCAGTTTGGCACCAGCTGTTGATCAAGTTGACAAGAGCTTCCCGCAGTTTGGCATTCTTTGCTTCGTGTCTCTTCTGATACTGAAATTAATCATAAGTTTATCAATTTGAACTTATTAAAAAATAAAAATTAAATAGTTCCATTTGTATACATTTTATATTTTACCTCAACAGGAAGCGTTGAGAGCACTCGAAGCAATAATTCTAACGCAGATGGGGAATCATAAGGTAAAATGTCGAGCAATTCGTCGACTATACTCCTATCATGTTCCCTGTTTTCTGCACTGTAAACGTTGGCCACAAATGCGGCTAACTGAAATCATATATTAAATAATTACTAAATTGTATGAATTTTAATATAACAGAATTCTAAATGATGGACATTCAGAGGACATTTTATGTTCTAGAATTATGTCCTAGGGACATTTTACATCCCTTGGATGTCTCAGTTAATTGTGTTATGTAAAAATTCAATAATATACATAATATTCTTAGTACATAATATTTTTAGAATGTTATAAGAATGTTACTTATCACTTTTAATATTCATACAACATTCTAAAAATAGTGTGTATTATAGGAAAGATCATTTAATTATTTTCTTTCTTTTCTTCAAATAACAAAAAAGAATATATTACCGCTTGACAAAGCTTTGTAAGGATGCATAAGGGTATGTTAGGTCTTTTCACACTATTGAGCAAACGTTCCCTTAACACCGGATACTCAGCTTCAGGCACTTCATTCCATTGCTTGGATATCTTGGCATGCAGAGTAGTTGCCGCAAAAAATTGTACCTCGTATGACTGCAAAGATAAGGCTTTATCATCAAAGAAAAAGAAAAAGATAATGAAATCCATATCGTGTTCAAACTATTTGTCATATATTTTTACAAATTGTACAACAAATTATGATATGATTTGTTATCAAAATATTTCCACTACAATCACTTTAAAGTTCAAGAGCAATGTGAAGACAATCATTTTATTATTATAACTGTAATACTTTTGGAGTAATCAGTTAAAAAACATTATGAGTCGCAAGAGAAACATGTGTAAGAAGACAGATCAGAAATTTCGCAAAATACAGAGAAAGAAAGATAAAAACAATCCTGGAATGCTTTCCATCTAGTGACACAAGTTGACAGATATCATTCTATTCTTTTTTCTTGATATTCAACGAATAACAGAAATGATACTTGTGTCACCAAATAAAAAGCAGCTCTGGCTGACATAGGTACCTTGGAAGGATCTAATAGTTGCCACACGAAGTGCCAGGCCTCGGGCGAGGTTTGCACTTGCAGAAGCCACGAATGCGCCTCATTGCTACCCGCTGAGTAAAATTGCCTGACCGCATCATCAACGATCGTTGCATAATCCATACCAGGTGCTTCGTGCAACACGTTTGCTTTGATAAGTTCTTCTTATTAAGGCAGGTCGCACACGAAGACCAACACGATGGCTGGGACTTCGTAATTGACGTTCATACATCTAACACGTCCCACCGATCGTGCGTTCTTACGATTTCTTATCATTTTACTCTTCCGAAATATTCGATCAGGCGCAAATATTTTTCCATCTGTACAGTAACACACAACCTAATCTAACCTGATTCTCATCTAACCTGATTTTGCCTCATTTTTCCTCTTCTTCTTCTTCATCGGTAGATGGCTCCATCTGACCGATTCGTTTCCGTCTCCTTTCTTCCTCGGAGTCAGAAAGTCTGTTCTTTTTCGAAAAATTTTATCTCATTCTAACTTATCCAGTTCAGAACTTGGGATTGAAACAGAACAGATCTACAGAGTTTTTGCGCAGATGCTCGCTGCTCGACGCTTGCCGCTTGCATCAGCTTGCATGACGCTTGTTTGCCGATTAGTCCACCATGTGATGAGTGATTAGTCAATCAAATGTTTTAAAAGCAGTTGTAGCAATTTATAGATTGCAGAAACCAAGTGAGTCTTTGATCGTACTTGGTTGTACTCAGCTACCTAAAAAAAACGATTGTAACGGAAATGAATCGAAAGCCAGCTACATGGTTAATGAAGCATTGCAGAAAAATTATAAAGTCTGATGGTGTTTATTTAAAATGTGAATGCTGTACAGAAAATTCATATGATGTTTTCTTCGATGATCATAATCTAATGATATTACATTTATACGAAAAGCATCATATATCAGAATTAACCAAATATCGGCATCGTGAACTTCTAGAGGAATGTTTTGATATTAAACGTTTATCACAATGTGAAATTGGAATATGTCATGTGGGTAATTGTCGAAGAATGACTATTTGTCATAATAGTAATGCTTTCCCTTTATTAAGTCATTTGGTCATGTATCACACACACAGAGAAAAATTTAGAAAAGCAACGAGTATAGAAATCGGACGGCAAATACTGATGAATTACTTCATATTAAATACCACAGCAAAATGTTCATTTTGTTGGAAGTATTTACCCTTGGAAGGCTTAGAATCAGATCCTGCTGAAGTACTGATGTCCTTAAGTACTCACTGGAACAATCATTATAAGTATGAAAAATAAATTTTTTTACTAAATTTTTCAAAACACAAATTAAAAATATGAGGTCTGTTTTTTATTGTTGCACTCTGAATCGATGCAAGTTGAAGTGAAATGTATATTTGTTTCACTTCATTTTTGCATTGTGTGTACCAGTTTAGAAAGTGTAGCAATAAAAAACAAACTTATTATTTTATGCATTTTGTTTGTTTTATTTTAATAATTTCATAATAATTCGAAAAATATAGATGACATGATTAAAATTGTAATTGCAAACATATATTTTCATTTTACATTTGAAATTGTAAATTGATGTTATATGTAGAATAAGTATCCTGATATATAGGTGCTCTTAGATAAGAAAAAGCTATTTTATCATAAGTACATATGAATATTTATATATCTAATGAGATTTTACCATGTTATCACAATTTTTTGTAATTAATTTTTATTAAATATTTTGACAATCAACATTATTATATGATTAATATTATATTGATATGTATATTTTATGCCGGTCACTGGTAATCCACACATCGTAGTGGAAAAATCACATAAAATTGGCATGGCACGGAACGTATCATGTAAAATAGCTGATACAAAAATTAAACTCACTATTAAATGATATTATGGATTTTATAGAATTACTCCTGATCGACCAAATAAAGTGTCCATACAAGCAGAACTACAAAAAGCAGAAGAAAAATTAAAAAGACGGAGAAATCATGATTCAGAAATTAAAAAAACTTATTCTGCAAGTAGACTTGTGGATGATGTTGAAAAAAAATGCGTTCGACCTAAGCTAATGAGGGATTATAAAATGATGTATGTGTCAGATTTTGTAGGACAATGTACAATTTGTTTAGAAAATGTTGTATACAATAGCGGTGATTACCTTATAAAAAACCATTGGGAAATGAATCATGGGTCTAAATCTAATATATATAAAGACATAATACAAAAAAGAGAAGTACGTCAAGTACTAAATAAGTATCAGATAGATGGAAGCATGGCAAAGTGCTTCAAATGTGATGCAGAAATGGACTTGGAAGAAAACATTAAAACAAAACTGATTCCGTTACTTTTACATTGGCACACAGGATTTCATAGTAGGTATGAAAAAAAAGTAGAGTTTATGCCAAAATGGGCGAAAATCGATTTTGTTTCTATAATTGCATGATAATTTGAAAATAGAAACAATATTACGAATAGAATTTGTTTAAATTATTTTCCATTTCATTACTTTGACAATAAGAAGAAATATAATTATAAAATAATTTCTGATATATATAGATATGTATAATTATAATACGTATATAATGCATTATTAATATATTGGATTTTCTTCTTTATCTAGTTTAGGAATAAAACGGAAGAAGAGACAATTAAAAAATCTACGACAAAAATTGAGAATAGGAGACACAGTGAAAAATATAGAAGAAACATGGCAAAACTTTATCTGGCAATTACTCGATCAGGAAGAACGTGCTCCTAATAAGTAATTATTCACTTGTATTTGATAACATAAATGAGTATGAGAATTAAATATTAACTTTTTTCAATAAAATATTTATATTATATTAAGAAAAAAACATTATTTATATTATATTAAGAAAAAACAATCATTTGTATTATATTGTTTTATATTATTTGTGAATTAATAGCTTACGAAATACTTTTTCTAATTTTACAAATTTTTTTAGAACATAACTGTACAAATTACCAATTTATATGTACATTACAAATGTAAAGGATTGATATATATATATAAAATCTTAAAAATGACAATTTTGATAACTGAGTGAAATGCATACTTCTAATTAAAATACTAAATACTTCCATAACATTTTCTGTTGTTTATAATAAAACATAATAATTTCTTTTTTTTTATGAATATGTAAATACAGTCCTGGACCGAGCACTTTGAGGGATAATGAGATTGTAAGAATAAGAGTGACAAAACAAAGTAAAATACGAAACACTACGACAAAGAATCCTTCGATTTCGACACCACCATCCAAACGGAGGAGAAGAAATTAGGAGAAGAAATTAAAACAATAATGCTGGTAATTATTCGCTTTGTTTACATTATCCAAGTTTATATCACGTAAAGATTAATTATGTAACTTTTTGTCTAACCCATAAATGTAAATTCTTTGTCATTGAAGTTAAAAAAATTTTTCACTTCTCACATTTTGTATCATATGGAAAAAGATACACGATGATAGAACAATTTTCTAATCAATTTAATGCGACTAAGAGAAGTGTTGTTAAAATTACTTGATGTAGCACTATACGTACTGAAAGATTTTAGTAGCGCTAAGAATTAAACAACTTTCCGATTTTGTATATGATTTTTGCAGTTTTTCTAAATTGATATATAATACACGTTTTGAAAGAAGTTAAATCTGTCAGAAGCGATCACACGCAATTGATTATAAGGAATACAGAATGAATATTTAAAATTTAATTTGGTCCTTCCTTATTAAAGTATCTTTGTGCGTACAATTTACACTCTTACTTGCAACGGCTCTGAAAAGAATAATAATTAATAATCTAATGAAATGTGTACAATTAAAATATTTTACAAAATTAATTATCTAAATACTCTTTTTATATATTTATCATTTTTTGACAGATTCAGTTGAATAGACAGCATCATGAATTCTGTGAAAGCGCAGTATAGAAACCATATTTGGTTGGGACTATTTATCAAAGAGAAGAATAATTCTGATAAGCGATCGTAATAAGATCAAATTATCTTTTATAAATATAATCTATATTGATAAAATAAATATGATCTATATTATATAATCTATATTATATAAAACATATTTTATTAATAATTTTATTAATAACTTTTTTAAACGCTAAGGAAATATTTAATTTGCAAAATATAATATTAATATAGCATTATTATTTTTATAGAAAGATTTTTGCGTAATAATGTACTGAAACGTGTTAAAATCGGACGTTTACGTTTCTTGAAAAATTGGCATGCGACGAATAGAACACAGTAACTAAAGAATGTGAATTATAAAAATTAACACGTATATCTTTTTGTGTTGAAAATTAATAATTAAAACAAATATAATATAGCCAATAAAAACTAAAATCATAAAAACAATATTATCAGGGAATAACTATATCTGCAATAACTAGTATCCTAATAAAAAATTTAGATACGATATAGTTTATTTGGAATGGCCAAATAACGCAGTTTATTTTATTCAATGTACACGTTGTTATAATTTTATTCTTGTTTTATTGGCATTAATTTATATTTGCATATTATTATTTCTATTCTACAGCATTATACAAATAACTTAGAACATTTCTTATTCATATTAATAATGTTTTTAGTATATTTGAATGTATATATATATATATATATATATGTATATATATGTGTGTGTGTATATATATATATATATATATATATATATTATAAAAAATCTATCGCACATCATTCATTTAGGGTTTCATTTGCCTACAAAATGATTGCCTACAGTTTCGTTTGCACACAACTATATTGTATATATAAAATAAGAAAATCATATTAACACTTTGTACATCATTACTGACGAATCCGTGTTAAATTGCGGTGTCCAAAATGGATGTGCATAGGTACATATAGAACAAAAAATCTTTTTCTATATAGTTCACTTTATTTATCGAATTTTTGTAAATTTTAGAATATATTTACATTATATAATCATTAGAATGCTCACAATGAGTACTATACATTATTTAGTATCATTGAAAAATTTGATAAATTATTCTTATAATACTGCGGATTATTGCATGGAACTTAAAGTATCCTAGGACTCAAAGTGGGATTTGCAAGTGTAAGGAAATATATTTTTTGTTACATGCTGCTTTGTATTCTTTCAGTTTCAACGTGTTTCAACTCAACTATCCCACCGAAAAAGTTAGGATAATGATATTGTGATAGTGATTCTCAAAATCGCGCAATTACTTGCAGCTTGCGATGAATGTACTCCACGACGTATTTCTTCCACTGCTAGGAAACTGTAAAGAATATTCAATTTAATTTTAACAGCTATATTGCTAAGATGCTATTACTATATGTTACACTAGATATCAATTTTTAATTACTACACAAACAAATTTAAAAAATTAAAGAAAGTCAGGAGTAAAATAAAAAATGTATGAATTTATATTTTAGTTTATTAAATCTAGAAAATAAAAGTTTGTATTAAAATATAATGTTACCTCGGCAAAAATCGCATCATAATATCTTCGTCATCAGTACAGACAGCCGGACCGACATCCTGATCTGACCAGGTATCTTATGATTGACATTTGTGGATATCCCGGCTGCTAGATATTCCTGTGTGTCTGTTGTGACTATACTGATTGTATTTATACGACTGTACTGATTGTACATTACTTTCCTTGCTTCCTTTTAGCACGTTTTTATCATCTTCTATGTCGCTCACGTGTGATCCACAATTTATTAGATTCGATATGACATTCTAGATACAGCAAGAATCTAAGAAATATCTAAGAAATAATCATAAGATGAAATGAGCTGAAAGAGCTGACTTCTCTCTCAATACCTTCCAAAAGTTTGATTGACTTATTCGCCTTTCATCTATTCCATATCTCCTTGTTCGTTTGCAAAAATTCATTGAATCCTATATTTATAGCAAAATTCGTAGCCAAATTTCTAGTAGGGAATGTTTCGTATACTCCATTACTTTACGAGCGATCGAAATGGCATTCTTCTTTTTTTGCAGTCCTCTCACTGCACCTACATTCATCGACATTCTATCGAAAAGAATACATTTTTTGAATGTAACTACTGTATAGTTTAACGAAACAAGAAAACTACTTTTATTATGTCAATT
>Ga0157363_1001295_pt1 | contig 20724 bp, 13 predicted proteins | sample AttsexASBM1_FD_111477 | JGI IMG/M metagenome (GOLD analysis project Ga0157363, IMG submission 111477) | Fungus gardens microbial communities from leaf cutter ant in Ribeirão Preto, State of São Paulo, Brazil - Atta sexdens ASBM1 | ecosystem: Host-associated > Fungi > Mycelium > Unclassified ... | reverse complement strand
TACGCTACCCGAAAGATGGGAGAAAGTAGTGGCCAGCGATGGACAATACTTTGAATCATAAATGTATAATCAGTTTTTTACAATAAAGCCTCGAATTTCGGAAAAAAAACGGCGGAAGCAAAGCTGTACACCTAATATATAAAATTTCATTTGTATTTTTCATATATATTTTGATAAATTTTTCATTATAAAACGATATAAAATTCGTTATAAAACGATAAAATTTTATAGAATTGGTTTCTTACTTTGCTGATAGAAACTCATTGAAATTTCAGATTGATAACGATTTAATTTTTGTTGTTAATATAGGTAATAATATAGATATAAGTTTAAATCCGCTGTTTTTTAGTCAGAAAAAACTTTTTTTTCCTAGGAAGCAAAAATAAATTTATTCAAAGCCCTCGTATCTATACATTTTTCCCATCTTTCGGGCAATTTGTGTATATCACGCCAAAAAAATTCGTCATCTTTCGAGGCAAATCACTCATCAAGCTATTTTCGTACGTCTTCGTAAGAATCGAAGTGCCGCTCAGCGAGCGTATGACCCATCGACGAAAACAGGTGATAGTCAGAAGATGCCAGGTCTGGTGAGTAAGCGGGATGGGATAGCACTTCCCAGTTGAGTGTCTCCAAATAGTTTTGGACCATTGTTGACATGTGCGATGGTGCGTTATCGTGGAGGAAAATCAGCTTGTCATGTCTTTTCCAATAATGCCTTTTTTCACGCAGAGCACGGTGCAATTTGATCAGTTGTTGGTGGTAGCCGTGAGCATTAACAGTTTCACTAGGTTTTAACAGCTCATAGTAGGTGACACCCTCCTGATCCCACCAAACACACAGCATCGGCTTCCGTCCGAAGCGATTTGGTCTTGAGGAAGATATTGATGATTGGGCGGGATCAATCCAAGATTTCTTGCGTTTAGGATTCTGAAAATAGATCCACTTTTCATCGTCTGTCACAATCCGATGCAGGAACGACTTTCTTTTTTGTCTGGCAAGCAGAATTTGGCATGTGTTTTGGCGTCGCTCTATCTGCCTATCGTTCAGTTCATGCGGCACCCATTTTCCGATCTTTGGAACCTTCCCCATGGCATGCAACCGCATGGAAATGGCTGCTTGAGAAACATCCAATTGCTCGGCGAGCATTTTTTGCGATTGGGTATCGTCCTCATCCAAAAGAGCCTGCAATTGACAATCCTCCTTCCTGGACCGATTTTCACGCTTCTTGTCACTCAGGTCAAAATTGTTGTCATTGAACATTGGCGAAACCAATCTCTGCACGTTGTTTCCGATAAGGCATTGTCGCCATAGGTCTCCACAAGCATTCGAGGCGATTCGGCAGCCGATTTCTTCAAATTGAAACAGAAAAGGAAAGCTTTCCGCATATGCTTTTTTTTAAGCAAAAAACTAGACATGATTACGAAAGAAAAAATGTATGTTGTTGTATGAAATTGATGATGATGTACACTGATTAATGTTGATGTCAAACACATAAAAAAAAGTGTGTGTGTGCCCAGGATAGCTTTGTACACTCACTAATGTCACCTATGAGCAAACAGCGGATTTAAGCTTATATACTTGATGATATTGATAGTTATTCGTTAAAAAATGATAGAAACCAATAATCAATTCGTCACTTTACTATTTCATTAGATAGAATAGATAGAATACGACAAAAAGTAATAAATTTTCTATCATCAGTTTCCCTATAAAATACGAGTCCTATAGAATCCAATAAAATACTATAGAATTCATATCTGGTGAGCCTTGACGGTAGAGTTATAGAAAACGTTACAAACTGATAGAAATCCTACCGTTTTCAATCAACTTTTCATTTTCTATCAACTTTTTCAAGCAAGGATTTGCACTAATGAGTGAATTTTCCTCGAAAACATCAATTCTGCAGATGAGTAATCATTATCCAAAGGCATCGATCTATATGATAGAAAATTTTTGTGCACGTTACATTTCTTTAAAATTCTTTTAGCCTTACTTCTAATTCCGCTTCGCTGTTGCTCTACGAGTATTTAGGCGAACTTTTACATGTTTAAATTCGTATTCTTTAGCGAACTGTCTAAATTCTGCTGAAAAAATTGGGTTCCTGGATCCGTTCTTACGATCACAGGTATCCCGAATCTTGTGAAAACTTTTTTGCATTTCTTAATTACTGTTTCTTCATTTACCAGATATGTAAATATGAAACCGGATTTTTTAAATAGAAAATACACGTTTATTGCATGAAAATGATAAAAAATATTTTATTCGAAGTATTGCCCATCGGTAGCTATTTTTTTCCACCTGTTTGACAATTTGTGGATGCCACGCCAAAAAATTGTTCTTTTGAGCCAAACCAGTCATCTAGCCATTTTCGTACATCTTCGTAAGAAGTAAAGCGCTGCTTTGCAAGTGCGTGTCCCATCGATGCAAATAAGTGGTAATCAGACGGAGCCAAGTTTGGTGAGTAAGTCGCATGCAAAAGTATTTCCCAACCAAATGCCTCAATCATTTCTTTGACCAGTTTTGCTGTGTGTGATGGTGCATTATCATGAAGCAAAATCACTTTGTGTTGCCTTTTTTGATATTCTGGTCGTTTTTCACACAAAGCTTGATTCAAATTGATCATTTATTGTCGGTAGTGTTCAGTATTAACGGTTTCGTCAAGTTTTAGCAGCTCATAATAGATCACACCTTTCTGATCCCACCAAACACAGAGCATTGTCTTCCGTCCATAACGATTTGGCCTTGCAGTCGATGTCGATGGTTCGCCTGAAGTTACCCATGATCTTTTACGCTTAGGATTCTCAAAATATATCCACTTTTCATCGCCACAATTCGATGGAGAAATGATTCTTTTGTACCTGGCGAGCAGCATTTCGCAAGTAGTTTTTTGGTTTTCCTGCTGTCTTTCATTCAATTCATGTGGAACCCATTTTTCTATCTTCTGGATCTTTCCCATGGATTTCAAATGTGGAGATGGCTCCTCGTGTCACATTCAATTGATCCGCGAGTAGTTGTTGAGTTTGAGCGTCATCCTCATCCAACAATGCTTGCAATTCGCAGTCTTCAAACTTTTTCGGTGGTTTTCCACGTTCTTCGTTTTTCATCAAAATCACCACTTTTGAATTTTTTAAACCACTTAAAGCATTGTGATTTACCAAGAGCATGCTCACCGTAATCTTCGACAAGCATTCGATGCGATTCTGCAGCACTTTTCTTCAAATGATAACAGAAAATCAATGCACAAATCGTAGTTTCCACGCACAAAATTCGACACATTCAACGCTATTACAAACTATTGTATGAAACTTGTATTGTTGTGAGTTGAAAATCTTTGACAGATGTCAGAACAAGGAAATGGCGTCAATGGCGCCGTCTGACGGCAACTACATTGACAGCTACGGCCATCTTTTGGTAAATTCCGGTTTCATATTTACATACCTGGTAGAAATTTCAAGTCTAAAATTTCAAAAAGTAATAATCAAATACCCATTATAAGCAAATATCATTTATCTTGACATTTAAACAGATCTACTTTTTACTATCTTTCTGAAAATCTTTTTTCCAGAAAGATTCTTTAATATTTTTCCTCTGCTCAATACAATTTGGACAGTTCTCCATTAAAGTTCTTATCTGACTACTTATATCACTACTTAGATCAATTGTTTTCCTTATATTTATTAATACCAGCGTGACCATTGTGTAATTCAGATAATATTTCTAACTGTAAATTCGGTGACCAACCTTGAATTATATAACAATCAATCCTCGCACACTAAGATTTTTTTTAAGATTATAAAAAGGCAGTAATCCATCTTCTAATCATTATCTTGCATTTTCCTGTACAATAATTCTTTAGTCTCGGAAATGTAATCTTTTTTTTTTGTTTATTTTTTATTCTGTCTAACATATTTTTAGAAGCTGGAAAACTACTAATAATGAAGTTTACATAACTATCTATCTCTTGAAGCAACTTGTCTCTTGAAGCAACTTTGCTATTTGATTCACACTGACTGAATATCTTGATGAACCATCCGTTAAAATCAATTGTTTATCTGGTACAAAAACTATTTCATAATTATATCGCATTAATTTTAACCTGATTCTCTGTAACCATGTTAAATCATCCAGTAGTTTACTCTGTAGAATTTGTAATAACAATTTACGATTTGGGTCTCTAACATTAATTTAATTCTTATTATAAAGTCTTTTTAAAATATTCTGGCGAAAGCGAAAGCTAATGCCTCCTTTCTTCTATCTGACTATATCTTTTTTCTGCTTCTTTATGTGTAGTTGACGTATAAGCTACTATTTCGCGAATATCGTCTTTACTTATTATATTTTAACGCTGTGCCTAATCCATAACTGGATGCATCTGCCTATAACACTATTTTCTTAGTGTGGTCATAGTACGACAATGTAGATGCTAGTAATTTTTTAAATTCATTGAACGCTCTTTCCTGTTGTTATACTGCATATTATTTTTCAGTAATGAATTTAGTGATTCTAACACATGTGATTTATTCAGCACAAACTTACTGACATAATTTACTACGTACAAAAACATATATAAAAACATAGACCAAATAACATATAATATAATAGATGGCCTCATGAATATAGCAAATTATTATAGCTGGTTTTCATTAATTGTGATCTTTCAAAAGTGTAATAAAGTAAACAAGAAGAAACAAACAGTAAGATAACTTATTCAAATATATATGAATGAAATAATTTATCTATTAATTACTTCAACACTCCTCCTCATTTGAATGAACATTTAATTCTAATGCCTGGCGTAGTTCTACAAAGCGTTGCTTTGATAATGGCTTTGTCAATATATCAGCTATCATCTTCTCCGTAGGGCAATATTTGCAAGTTACAACTCCTTTGTTCACATAGTCCTTGACAAAAAATTTTTTGTCGATGTGTCTGACTCTGGTTGAAAATTTCTCCTTCTGAATCATGCTCAAGTAATTCATGTTATCTTCATATATAATGGTTGTCTGAATGTCATTTCGAAATCATTCAAAATTCTGCATATCTATGACAACTCGCGGCATCCTTCACACAGTGCAATAAATTCGGCTTCAGTCGAAGAGAGCGCCACACATGATTGCCGCTTACTGCTCCAGCTAATTGCATCTAATCCGAATATAATATATAATAACGTAGCTAGTATTTGATTTATGTGAACCTGTCTCCAACTCAATTGGCATCAGTGTACGCTCTTAATTGTTGCTCGCTTATATCCAAGTTTTTAGTTCCATTTTTGCTGTGCCTTTTAAGTTTACAAGTAGTTTTATCTCGTTTTAATCTTTTTCAATGGGCGTCGTCATCTTTTGCGCCAGGATTGATACTGCTGGAAATATTTGGAGTGTATTGACAGTTATGTACAAGAGACATCCATTTCTCCTCGACAAATTGCGTTCCTAGAAACGATTACTCTATCTCTAGAATGTAACCTTTGTAAGCTTTCGATGCGCAATCATATCCGACAAATTTCCCGTAAGTAGCTTTCGGATCCAGTTTCTATCTTCTTTCATCAAGAATGTAACATTGCTCCCCATCTTAGGCGTGTGTACGTTGCTTACTGTACTAGTACTCGAATGATGTTTTCAATACGTTTTTCCACAACAAACGATTTTGTATAAAATTTGCTGTTATAATCGCCTCTCTCTGAAAACGCTTCTCGAAACCAGCATCGAAAAGCATACAACGCGCCATCTCAACTAATGTACGATTCTTACACTCTGCAACGCTATTCTGCTGTGAGGAATACGGTGCTGTCCTTTGGTATTCAATGCTCTCTGAAATAATTCTCAAAATCTTTGCTCACATATTCGCTGCCTTGATCAGATCTTATCATTTTTATCTTGCGACTAAATTGATTTCAATTTAACAAACTCCTTGAACTTATCAAATACCTCTGACTTCTCTCTTAATAAATAAATAGTTGTATATCGTGAGTAATCATCTACAAAATGGCTACAAATTAGCACATACCTTTTCCCAGACGGTATGATAGTTGGCATGAGTCCGCAAACATCAAAATGTATCAGATCTAACACATTTTCTATCAGTTTCTTTCGGAAATTTTATTCTAGTCATAGTTTTTATTCTAGTCATTTTTCCCTTCATACAAATCGCATATACTGATTTCTTCTTACAATTCTCTCCGCACTCAGCAATCTCTATCCCATTTACCAAGCCGCTAAGCAGTTTCTCTACAACTTCGATATCTGTGTTCTAGAACCTTGTGTCATTCATGTGCGCACTTATGCTGCTTTGCCTGTGCGATATTCATTGATTGTGACTGTCGAAGTCTATACAAATTTTTGTGCAAATCTGCTACAACATATTGCTTTGTACTGTCACCACTTTGTATCTCACATTTATCGTCGGTAAAATTGATCTTGAAACCTTTTTTAATCAATCTTCGAACCGAAAGCAAGCTACCGCCGACTTGCGGTGCATATAATACATCATCTATTCTTATTTTGATTGTATCGTCATTCTCATTCTTGAAATTCATAAGAACAGTCCCTCTTCCAACCACTAATAAAGTCTGCCCATTCGCCACGCCAATCTTCTCACGATGCTTCCCGTCAAGATTTAGAAATACTTCCTTTCTGCTTGTAATATGGCATGTGGCTCCAGAATCCACAATCCATTCAAATTACCTATTGCGAAGCATTTTTCCATCGTGCACATCGTTCTCAATTATACGAGTATTAATCTTGTGTGTATCATGTTATTGACTTTCCAGTTATTTGTATTCATCACAATTTCATCGAATATGGCCATTCTTGTTGCAATGAAAACACGTAAACGTTTTCTTGCCGTCTTTATAATCTGTGCCTCCAGTGCCGATCTCATCGTATTAACTTTGAATGCTGATGCCTCATTGTCATCATCTCAATTTTTTCTGCGCTTATATTTTGAAATTATTTTTGCTCGCATATACGCGCTTATTAATTGATTCTCCCTTTCTAACGTCCTTCCCTTCTAATAACGTAGTAATGCATCGTAACTACTGGGAAGTAGTATAGCTAACAGCGTACCATACATAAAAAATTCCGGCTTTTATTTCAGTACCAAGAGCAAGCAGTTTTTGGAACAATTCATGCATTTTATTTACATGGACTTCTGCATCACCGCTTTCACTCTCTCTCTCGTATAATTAGACATAATAAATGTACCCGATTACTTGTTGGATCCATTTCATATATTTCCTTCAATGCATTCCATGACTCTCTTACCGTTTTGCAGTCTCTGACGTGTTATATTTGGATATCTTCCACGCAATCGTGGTCAACGCCTTGTCATTTGCATCTTCCCACTCAATCGTCGGACGTACTATTGACAATTACGATTATCCATACCTTTTCTCGGCGTAGATACATTTCCATCTTAAATTTTCAGTGAAAATAATTGTCATCATTGAGTTTTGTCATCGAGAGTTTTAAGTCGGTCATATCATGCATGGACATTGCGTTGCAACACGTAATACAAGAAATGCAAAAAAAACAATCCTTATACAATAACACTATGTTCGTGTTTCTGAGCATATAACCTGTCAAGAAATGATGTATATCTAGAAAAGAATCGTTTTTATTCTTGATCACAAGTTAAAATTACAAATGCATACAAAACATAAAAATATAGATAGACCAAATAATATAGATAGAAATAATGGCCTCATGAATATAGCAAATTATTATGGTTTTCATTAATTGTGATTTTTCAAAAATGTAATAAAGTGAACAAACAGTAAGATAACTTCAAATAAATGAAATAATTTATCTAATTACTTCAACATTTTCCAGAGATTTCATGTCTTAGAAATTCTACTTTATTTATTCCGAAAATACATTTTTCCTTATTAAACATTATATCTGCGTCTTGTAATGTATTCAAAACTAAACGAAGTGTTTTGTCATGCTCCTCCGTCGCACTTTGAATTAACACATCGTCTGTATGTCCCTCTACTACGAGCACATCTCGCAGAATATCTGTATATCATTGTGTAAAATAATCTGGTAAACAATTTATACCAAATGGCAGCCTAGTGAATATGTATCTCCCATATGACATGTTACTGTTGTAAATATTTAACTTTCTTTTAAATGCCCCTAAGCCATTAAAAGCTTTTACAAATTCTATATGCTGCCGTACTTATAACATGCTTCCCAATTATAACGCATTTATTTTGCTTAATATTTTTTATCTCCGATTTATCTATTATAATAAGTTCTGTTTTAATCCGTTCAATACATATACTTTTGCTTTTGCTATCGCATTTGCTATGCATTTTCTTTTTCTAATTTTAATCTTTAAACTATCTGATAATTTTTTCCCATCTGGTACTATTATAATTCTATCTGTTTTCTCTAACTTATCTCTTAGCTTATTTGGTATCGAATTAGCAGAAATACACGTGACATCCGCATCTGGGTCTATCTGACCTGTATCTATCTGTTTAGCGAATTCTTTTACAAACGCACGCAATGCGAATTCTTTACTGTTTTGAGTAGTTCGCATATCGTTCCTAGAAAAATTGGACGCTGTCCTCTTCGTATTTTCTTCGTTTTGCACATCTTTTCCCAATGACCAATTTTCCGATATTTGTTACATGCCGCCTTGATTGCTGGACATCTCTTCCAATCCGTGCCTCTCTTTATCGCACCTTCCACTGCTCTTCTGTGCTTTGTTCTTGAGTTCTGTTCTTGATTGCTGTTCTTTTCCCCTTTATTCTTACGTGGATGAAAAACTCTATTTAGCTCGTTCTGTTCTTTTCTTAGCATTTTTTCTTCTTTCGCTTGCACCTCGGTCTATCAAGCCATGCTTAGGACCTTCTCCATAATCAAATCCGTCGCCAATTTAAAATGCTTTGATATGCGCATGTCTCGCACACCGGTGACTATTCGATTATGAATTAGCTCTTCCTTCAGCGCGCCATACTTACAAGTCTCCGCCAGCAAATATAATGCTGTAACAAAGTCAACATTTTCATCCGCTTGCTGCCTTCTCGAGTTGAATTTATAACGCTCAAATATCGTATTCTTTTTTGGTACAAAATATTCGATAAATTTATTCGTGATCCTCTTCAATATTGCCGAATTGTTTCCCGGCATTATTTAAGCTAATATCTCTTCTTCTGTTTTTTCTTCCATTACATACAGCAGCAGGTCAATTTGTATTACAGTTCACGATGGAAGTGGAAATAGAATTAATTTTTTAGACTTGACAATTATTATTAATGAGAAAAGAATGTTAGAATTTGACTGGTTTCACAAGCCTACTTTTTCTGGATGTTATTTGAATAATCTTTTTAATACATCCAAATTTTCAAAAGAAAGATGTAATAACGGGGACAGAGCATTATTACTTTCAAGTCCGAAATTTATATTATAAGAATATGAAGTTTACGATCAATACGATCAATAATTATTAAATAATGACTATCCGATTGGCTTTATTTTTCTAACACCGTCAATTCACATCTAAAAATGTTATTTTACAAACTACGGACGAAAGGGAATAATGTTGCTAGCGATACTAATAAAGAATGTCCATGGTTCGTTCTATCTTGTTCCATCAATGTCTGAGAAATTCTTTATTATTATCAAGAATAAATTAACGTGAAATTATCCTTCTTTAGTTTGAATAAGCTTAATAAATTCATTAAAGTACAGAAGGACACTCTCCTAAAATTCTCCAATAAAAATGTTGTTTATAAAATCCCTAAAGATTGCGATGCATTGTATGTTAGTCAAATAGGTCGAAAATTATTCACGAGAATATCTGAGTCGCAATCATATCAAGCAGTAACAAGAACCAATCAATGATCACAAACTATCAACTTAGTTTTAATCATAAATTTGATTAGGAGAATGTCCAAAATCCAAATTCTTAATAAGGAAAGATTTCTCAATAATCGTTTAAATTCAGAAATGCTTCATATATATATATATATATGCAGAAGATGGACTTAACTTAAAAACAGACATAGATTGCTTGCACTACTCGTATGCTTCCATTAGACACACGTTAAAATATTGAGATTTGAATTGGTTATAGGTTGATTTTCTTATTATTATTGTCATTACTTGTTTAGAAGTCCTCTTATCATTTTGTAACATTCAATTTCAAACGACACATCAAGATGAATTGATACGAGATTAATTCGAGGAACGATTTGTTTTAATTTAAATCTTATGAAAATTGTGAATCATTATTTGTGAACATCTTTGTTTCTCGTTGAGGTGAGTCACACAGTTATTACCGATAATACCGATTTTTAATTATTAAACTAACAATAAAATTATAATAATTTATATAGCATATTGATTACTGCATTTCTGTCAATCTGCGAGTGACTTACTTTCAACGAGATATTATATTCTTTTTCGCTGACTCCAAAGTGAGCCGAAACGTTCGATACAATAAATGCGATACAATAAATAAAGACAATCGCCAATACTTGAGTATTATCTGCATCTCTTAACTCTTCGCTTTTACATCAGCGTTAGATTCTCATAGCCTGTTCTGAATTTTTAATTATTGTTTTTGTATGGCTTATTTTTTATTATTTTTGTATGGCTTATTGTAGCTCTATTTCTTTTATTTGTATGATATATATCTTTTAAGCCGCTTATATCTTTATACATTTGAAGATTAATGTATTTTAAGCTATATCTAACTACATATAAACTTATAAAAATGTTAAACACAAACATTCGCTTCGCAGAGCAGAACAATACTTCTTTTTGCTAAATTCATTCGTTTCGTGTAGAAGCACATCGAATATACAAGTGTTGAAAATAAATTTTTAAATAGCACACTCAACTTAAATGTGAACATTCAGCTATCGAGTGTATTCACTCAATCTTTTAACACGCACATGTATATATATATATCAGTGCTCGCAAAAATTTGCACATTTTGAACACATTTCGGCAACCGACCCCCACTACCACTAGAGGCAGCCGAGCCACATTCACATGACGCTCTAGTTCAGAAGTTCCTATACCAGAAATATACTGAGAGTGCACCTTCTGTCAAATTATTATTGAAATATATTTTTTATCAAATAATTTATTTCTATTAATATAAAATTTTCTATTGTTAATTTATTCATTATTTTTTAATGATATGCTTATATTTTAACGTAATTTTCTAATATTATACATTACATAATTATGATAACATTTCGACAATTCATTTCCACATCACCCGTGAGGTATTATTGTGAGGTAAAATGCATTTTTTTAATATGGTTTCTCCAGTAGGTTTATTCCACAAAAACAAAAATCAAATATTCGAATGTGGCAGGAAAGCAAAATTATATATCGTATTATAGAAAAGGAACGAAGGCCAAGTCACATTCGAATATTTGATTTTTCACAAAAAAAATAAAGGTAAAATAGAGCAATAGAAGTCCGATGCGTAATTGTTGCAAAACAAACAATGTGGATATAACACAAAAGTTTTTATTAAATAATTCGCTTACATGTTTCGGCTCATCTTCAGAGGCAAATTAATTTTATAATTACGATACCTACAAATTAACTAATTCAATCCAGTGAGCCACCTCCACATACTTACGGAAACTTTAATATTGAAAAATGATTCTAATGATAATCCAAATCGTGTTTAAATTATAAGGACAAAAAAGGACAGGCGGGAAGACAAGAATCGTTGAGCACAAGAATCATATTCGGTGGAATATACACACTCCGTTATAACTGATTACTGATTGCAAGAGGATCATGAGTTCGATTGAGAAAATATTGTAATTTTGAACGAAGAACCTCAGTATAGAAAGAGATTGTTTTCGGAGCTGTACATCAGAAAGTAGATGCATAATTTCAATCTACAGACGGATATAGAGGGGCTTCCCAAAGCTTACTTTCCGATTGTTGATGAGTTATAAATGTCGAAGTTGTTGAATTGCCAGTTAATCAGTGTCGTTCTTTCATTGTGTTAAGATCATTTTATTTAAAACTTTCGACTTAATATTTGATTTCCTTTCAGATTACAATCGATATTAAATTGTTTTTCCAAGAAACGCTCTTTAATTATAACTAAATTTAAAAATTATTTCACTGATTTTAAACAATTTCGATATTGATTTGCTTGACGAGTCAAAAACTAGTTTTTGACTAAATTAACAGAACATATGTAATTGTTTGGTAGGCGTATATACTTTGCAGTAGTATTCGGTTATTTTCAAGGATTAATATCTCATTAAGTATTGGGGAAACTTATAAAATGATAGAGGACTTTTCGACTCAGTTTAGTCCGCTCTATCTGCCCATGAAATATTTGGCGATTATTTCCAGACACCCTGTGTATATATATACAGGATCGCCAAATATTTCATGAGCAGGTAGAGCGGACTAAACTGAGTCGAAAATTCCTGTACCATTTTGTAAGTTTTCTCAATAGTTAACAAGATATTAATCCTTAAAAGTAGCCGAATACACGCGTCCGCTGTTTGAGCTATGGAGGCTTGCGGCGGTGTGCGCGACGCGGGACATTTGCCAGCCAATCCCCAACTCCTATGGCTCGCGCGCCAAGCGATTGACGATTATTTCCTGTATAATGCACATAAAAATACATATATGTATAGTATATGTATTGATAATACACGGTATATCCTGATATAAAATGACATTAGACGTAGAGAAAGGCACGGCCGTGTCACTAAGACACTATTTGTACTGAAAATCTATAATTTACGTTATGTCTATTATAAATTTTCAGTACTTGCAATATATCAGTAGACGATTGCAGTATTTCTCCCTACTCTAATGTTCTGTCATTCTAGGTCATCTCTTTTTATTTCGTATAGGGTAACTCCTATATATACACCATATTTAACAAAACTTAATTTATTAAGTATTATTTATTATTTTTAAGGTAAACGAACTATATCAGTAAAAATTTTGTACTGTCTACTACTATGAAAAAATTATTACAAATCCGAAATACTTATTTTTCGTATTAAAAAAAAAAATTTTTTTAAATCCTTGTATTTTTTACCGTATACCTTTTATTGTTGCGTACCTTGGCGACAGCTTAGCTCATCACTAATGATGGAAGGGATTCGAGTAATCTCGTATATGTTCGCATAATTTCGGATGAGGATAGCCGGCCGCGATGTGATTGAGAAGCTTCGAGAAAGTACTTGCGCTCGAACAATCTCATGAATAACACAAAACAAAAAACCAAAATAATGTACGCCGACTATACTAACGCGAGCGAGATCGTAGCGCAAAATTGCTTCCGGGTGAATGCAAAACAAAATTGTTAACAAAATTGAGGTAGTCTTTCACGAATACGTCCGTTAATTTCAAATATTATAATAATGTATTATAATCCTCGGACATCGACCGCGAATTAAATTATCCACAGAAGAGCTGAATATTAATTGGAGTACTATAACATGAAAATTTCCTTTCCCGTTTCCTTCAACAACGACATGGTGGCAGTGGATATATTACAATCCAACAGTCGTATTGAGTGGTAAACAATTGCAACATTTATTAAAAAAAACTCTAAAATTTGAATTTCAACATCGCATTTTAGGAGTTTATGCACAATTTGAATGTATACACTTAAATTGTGAGTGTTACATTGCAAAAGTTTACGCTCAACCATTGAGTGTGTACATCCAATAATTGAGTGTTCACATGTAAGTTTAAATATACACGCAGGAAACATTTACTCTCAAAAAATTTACTCTCAACTTATATATATAGTACTTATATATAGAGTACTTATATATAGCACTCATTAGAAACATTAAACGATTTAAACCTTTCAGTGTCAATTTTCAAAATTATCATAAATGTAAAAATCTATTATAATATAATATTGTTAAATTTTAAACGCTAAAAAAAACCGTTTCTTGGATGTTAAACACTTAACTAAAAATGCTCAAATTTGAGTGTGATTTCGGATCATTAATTGAAGATTATACTCAATTGAAGATTAATGCACAAAGAAAATCATCAAAATAATTTATTATATAAAATTAATTAAATCTGTTTTATTCTTAAAATAATATTATTAATTTGCAACATTTTCCGAAAAACACGCCGTCTCTTTCTCGTTTGGGAATTAATTTCCTTATTTTTCTAAGCGTCATCCATCCAATATCGTATTTCATCCAACGGTGCTTGACTTGACTGGCGACGCCAGATTCATTTAAACGATTCAATATTGAGTATTTACCCTTAAAAAACTCTCAATTTTTGGTGTTAACACTCACATTTAGGTGTTTACCATCAAAGTTGAGTGTTGACTGTCAGCATTGTGTGTACATTGAGAATTTGACCGTCAACATTGGATGTCATTTAAGCCTTGAGCATCAATGTTGGATATCGGTTGAGAGTGGCTATGAATATTCGGTGTTGCTTTGGTGTGGACATTCAATATTGAGTGTCATTTGAGTGTTGATTATCAATGTCGGTTTGGTGTGACCATTAAATTCGGTGAACAATTTGGTGTATACTACACACCGCGTACTATACATCGAATTTGATGGCAACCGCGGTTTACTCAATCATAACACTCAATAGATGAGTGTAAATCATAAATGGCTTAAATTTTTGAGTATCATTTTCAAAATTGAATGCAAGAATCACTTGAATGTTAATAATCTTTATTAAGAATTAACGATGAAATGTTGAATATGGATGCACCGCAGATTCATTTATGAAAGAAATATGTTTTAACTACACATGTGAAACATTTCCTTGACAAACTTTATCTAATTATTAGTTATGTATTTGTGTTTGTTAGAATCAATAGCAGCAAATCTTAACCTAAAATTGAGAGTATTTTTTCATAAGGGAATTGAGGATTTTTTTCGTAAGGGAATTATCAAATAATTATTTTAATATGAAAACTTCAAAAAAGAAGCCATGAGTCCTTACGAAAAAAAAACTTTCAATTTTGGGCGTTAAACACTCAAAAAGAACATTCAAATTTGAATGTTAAACACTTCAAAAAATACTCAAATTTGGATATGATTTCGGACCGTCAATTAAAGATTACACCCAATTAAAAGTTAACGCCCAAAGAAATTGGCATCAAAATAAATGACTTTATTATATAAAATTAATTAAATCTGTTTTATTAAAATAATATTATTGATTTATAACATTTTCCGAAATACACACGACAAAGATATAATTAAAAAAAAACTCTTTTTCAAATCTCTCATTTGGGAATTAATTTCTTTATTTTTCTAAACGGTCACCCATCGACTTTCGTATCATATCCAACGATGCTTAACCTCTGCAATCGTGAAAGCTGCTGCTTCGATAATTCAAGAACATTGAATGTTAGTGGATATATAACTGTAATATATCTCAATACTCTTACGAAAAAAAACTTAAAATTTGAGTTTGAAAAGAAGTAACGTAGGCTGACTCGCCTTCTTATCAGCCTGGCGAGACAAAGCGCTTTCTCGCTAAATGGGAAGGCTCTAAAATTAAAATTTTGATCCGTGGGCGCCAAGAGCGATTGGCAGTTCAGGGCCTCCTTCGCAAAAAGGAGGTGATCATTCGCAACGGAAAATCCGCGAGCGCGGAAATTGGCGGCGAGATATGTTAGTTGCTGAGGTGCCCTCGCGCGCTTTCGCTGTCTATCGTTAGACTTGCGTGGCCGTTAGATAGCCGTGTGTTTGTGTATGACATAGCTCTCCTTTTGAGAGAAAGTATACATGCTAATAAACATTTGAATGTCGTTGGTACTTTCTAGAAATTTCTAGAAGCCCATATCATACAAAGAATAACGAAATATTATTTGAAATATGACAGATAACACAATAGAAAAGTCATGCAGATTGCACTGCCGGTCTGCAATATTGCGATCATCTTTTGATCTCAAACAGTAACTTACAATTTTAAGAATAAGTTAATTCCCAGCAAATACCAAATATAAATACAATATAACGTGGAAGAAACAAATAATATAACAGATGTTTCATTCTATTTATATTATAATTATATAACTTTATTTTATATATATATATATATATATATATATAATACAATCGAGTTATGGAACTACATTGGAATTACATTGTTTCGTTATTTATGTGTCATAATAAATATAATAAACGGACAGCAATATAATGAATGGCACTCATTGCATGTTATATAACAATTGTTTTGTTGATATTATAATAATACTAAAAAACAATTTAATTTAACATATTAATTAAAATTGTTTCAACATCGCGGTCTCTATCCGTGATGTCGCGAAGCTTTGTAAAAGTCGAGCTTCGAGTTGTCGCGCGCGACGAAGTGCAATACGCGTGACAATTTGTTTTAACTTAAATCATAAGAATTTACGGACAAATGAATATTATTTGTGTTATAGAAGAATATTATTACCTATACAGTACAGAAAATTGAAGCAATATTACAGATTGCAATGTAACATTGCAGAGATATAAATTAACAATATGTCTGCAAAATGTCAGTAATATGCCTGTAATATTCCAGAAACGTTGCAAAATTGTAATTCTTTAATTATAATAATAATGATATAAAAATAAAATTTTTTCTAATATTTATGTAATATAGTTTTAGTTTTTAGCTGTTTTTATGATATAATAATTAATCCATTTTTATATTTAAATAAAAAATATATTAATCTATTATTCAACGACTATTTCATTAGCTAAGTTTTATATTTATTTTAAATATAAAATCAAAAAATTTTGTGTAATATCGAATTTAGATACAATTAGTGCATCATTATTGGATAAACAAATTAAGTTGCTATAAATTTCGAAATATAAATTATCGAAATATTAATTATGTGATCGATGTATTTGTATGCCTGACGTGAACGCAAGAATAAACCAGTGCTCGAACTTTATTGATAAATTTCATACCATCATTTTTTAATCGATTCAATTAACTCGGAGTGGCTTCGAATTAAAAAGAATCACTGCGATTAACTTAATCTATGATTAACTTACTAAGCGACTGTATTATTATGTTAATGTGAATAATATTTGTAGTTTGTTCTCGGAGCATATACATACATGTTTTATCTTTACGAATAAATTTATCGTTCAAAATTAGTACTACACTATTTTATTGGAATATTTTATGGTTTTATCATAAAAAAATTGCTTTATAGAAAGTATGTATCACTAGAAATGCGATTTGTAAAAAAATTAGTGAGATATATATACAGAAAATAGTTTTTATTTTAGTCTTCATAAGAAATTTATTCAAATACATTACATTGCAATATTGCTGAAACATTTCGTCGCAATATAACAAAAAGCGGACATCTTAACATTGTTAGAATCTTGCAGCAATGATTCAGCAACGTTTCGCAACCACCATGCAATATTGCAATGTTTTAATAAAATTATTAATATAATTATTCTGCAATCTTTCTGTGCTGTATGGGTAGTGAATTCAGTCGTTTGCATTACAAATTATATCAATGCATATTAAAAGCTGTTCATGAAATTAGTAAAATTAAATGTAAAAGTAGTATTTGTTGAGTTTAGTTTTTATTTACCTCCAACGTTGATTAAATTATTTCGACACGTTTTTGCACAAAATGAATGAATTTAGTAAATAAAATATTGCTTTAGCTTGTAATAGACCGAGATATTAATCGTTACAGTGAAGACTATTCAGGTTAAAAAAATCTGTCACATCGATGGTATAGAGATAAACATGTAAGTGAAGCTATAATAAGTATTATCTGTTTCAATATTACACAAATTCATTGTTTTAAAAATAAATTCTCTGCTTTAAAAACACAATTTTTCTATTTTAAAAATACAAATTCTCTACTTTAAAAAACTTTGATAGCAAAGCCTGGAAAAAACAAATTTTGAGGACTTGCTACCAATTTTTGATTGACAAAAAGGTAATAAATGATACCTAGAGTTTGTATTATCTGATATTGATTACGTTCAGTGGACAATTGAGTGAGCGCTCGCTGCTATTGATCCCAGAAAACACAAATATATAACTATATATTGTTTCCATATAACGGAATATAATAGATAATATAACGAATGCATAATATTCTACGTCCACATTAATTGTAATTTTCCATTCATGAATCATTGCAGCTTTATAATATAATATATATATAATATAAACATAATATGTAACTTGAGATGTTATATATACAATAATATAATTTGCTACGTTATTATTATAAAATTAGAATGTGACTATTATATTGCTATACATTAATCTAGCTTACTTTAATGCTTTTTGTACATAGGGTAAATCCAGTACATATGCCTCACCTATCAAAAACTTAATTTATTAAGTATTAAATATTATTTACTATGTTTATAGTAAACAAATTATATCAGTAAAAACTATCTATTACTATGAAAAAAATATTAAAAATCACCGAAACATTTATTTTTTATATTAAAAAATAAACTTTTTGAAACTCTTGCATTTTTGCCGTATATCCCATAGAAGTGAGATATATAGCTACTCATAGGGAGAGAGGAAGGTATGTACGGTTCATAAAAAATTTATAAATAATGCATATAAATAATGCATATAAGATGTATAATGACATAGTAATTTATAAAATGTATATATAAAGTTTTATTAAGGAATAAGAATAATATATATATATATATAATGTAATAAATAATAATTACAATCTTCCTACATATATTACAAGTGTTATGACATGAAGTACATATTTCATATAATGCGTTTATTGCATTTAATGCACTGAATTCAATCTGCGCACTTTGTATGCTTTGGGCATAAATCTCGCTCGCTAAAAATGCCTTATATCTCAAATAGGAGAACTATATAAGACAATACACTAAACAAAGAATACGAAAGCAAAGCACTTGTATTTTGCTACATGCTTTACTATTCCTCCATATGTATCACAAATAATCACTAAAGTCTTTTACACGCCCTACATTAATCATTTTATGTAAATTATAATTTATGGTGGTATTACTTATTAGTGACAAATCGATTCAACTCACAACAAATTCATTAATATTAACAGTAAGAAGCTGAAATCATAACACATTATAACATAAAGGCATGTAACAGAGTAATCGTGGGAAAATTACCTTCTCCTTCTATTTTTTCTGCAGCGTAAATCCCAGCGCGACATATTTGCCGGAGTTCTCCTACTATTCCCAAAAAAGGAAATTTTTTTCTTGGAATTAATTCTAAAGCGAAAATAAACGGAACAGTTTGCTTTCGAATTAATTCAAAGATCCCTTCTCTGGGATTAGTATGTGCAAAATACATTCTCTGAAAATTGTTTTTGCATGAATATAAAAGACATATGTAATAATTGATTTTAATTTATATATTTATAAACTTCATCGTTTGCACATAAATACATATATATTTATAAATATTATTACTGATTGTAAATATTCAAAATATTTAATCGTAATATTCATATTTTATAATAATTATTGAATTTAGCCTCCTCACTTCCGCTGTTAATAAAATTACGTTCATTCGACGCGTTTTTGCATGAAATGAATGAATCTGGCAGAAAAATGTGTCGCTCTGTTCCGCGAATGGAGATATTAATTGTTGAAGTTGACAGATATTCAGATGAGGAAATCTGTCATATTGATAGCATTGAGGGTTACACAAATTTTCTACTTAAAAAAAATTCTTTGTTTTAAAAACACAAATTCTCTGCTTTAAAATATAATATAATATATTATTTTTTATGTAATTTTTGTTTTTACAGTAAAGAATTTGTTTTTAAAGCAGAAAATTTATTTTTAAAGCAGACAAATATCCCCCTCCTTCCCAATCAAAATTCTCTGCTGAAATTCTCTGCTAAAAATAAAAGTTATATGGAAAATAATTGTATATGTTTTCCGATAGCAAAACATTAGCCAATTTGAGGCCAAATTGGTAGCAAACTCGATTTTGATTTTATAATCAAAATCGAAATTATAATCATCTGTGTCTGCCTTTGATTATGGATTTGTCGATATAGTCTGCTGACAAGCTAGGCGAGCAAATTGATGGCAGAAATCGCTTCAGATTCTGCTCTCAATCTGCTCTCAATTTATCAGGTTATGCAGAATTTTGTTCATTTTCTACCAATCTGCTGGCAAAGCATGTTTAGTATGTTAGCATGCTTTGTCATATTAGTGATAGCAATTCGCTGACAATGTCAGATAATACAAACTCTGGGTACAATTTATTGTCTTTCTGCAATCAAAAATTAGTAATAAGCCCTGCTCAAATTCTGTTTTCATAGGTTTTGCTAGGTTTTGCCAGGATTTTTAAAACGGGGAATTTGTATATTTAAAATAGAAAAATTATATTTTTAAAGCAGAGAATTTAATTTAAAGCAATGAATTTGTGTAATATTGAAGCAGATAATATTGTAGCCTCACTTACATGTTCTCACGTCTATCTCTATGCCATCGATATAACAGATTTCCTAATCTGAATAATCTTCACTGTAACGATTAAAATCCCGATCCATTACAGGGCGGAGCGATATTTTATTTTTCAAATTCATTTGTTTCATGCAAAAATCGAATGAACTTAATCAACATCGGAGATGTGAAGGTTAAACTCAAAAATTATCACAAAAATTTTACATTTAACTTCACTATAATTCCATGGAATAGCTTTTAATATGATATAATTTGTAATGCAAGCAACTGAATTCACTAATAATATTCTTCTATAG
>Ga0157363_1001291_pt1 | contig 20747 bp, 16 predicted proteins | sample AttsexASBM1_FD_111477 | JGI IMG/M metagenome (GOLD analysis project Ga0157363, IMG submission 111477) | Fungus gardens microbial communities from leaf cutter ant in Ribeirão Preto, State of São Paulo, Brazil - Atta sexdens ASBM1 | ecosystem: Host-associated > Fungi > Mycelium > Unclassified ... | reverse complement strand
TCGTGAACATCGGGCATCTTTACAGCCTTTACAGCCTACTACTATTGTTATTGCTCATTGTAGACGGGTTTACAATGACGGTTAGGGCTGCCGCAAACAACACAAACTACAAAATTCCCTAAGGCTGGAATCAGACTATGCATTGAAGAATGAGATTGAAGATTGAAAGATTGAAGTTTGACCAATTAAAAAAGGAGCCAAAATTTCTTTGTCCTCATTGGTGAAATTTCAATTTTTAATCTTTAATTTTAATAATTTTTAATCTCAATCTTTAATGCATAGGGATCGCTCCGAATGAATCCAGCGTACTTGAAATGCAGGAGTCATACATAATCCGTCGTATGACATAACGATAAATATCGATCAAGTAACTGCCGAGAGACAAACGAACAAAATTTCAAGTATGCTGGATTCGTTCGGAGCGATTCCGAGCAGTTTCCCGAAAGACAAAACATGCTGTTATAAAAATTATAATAATTTATATAATAATTTTCATTTATTATTACTGTAAATGCAAAAATATTTTCCTAATTATTATCTAAATTATTATATAAATTATTATATAAATTATTTCATAAATCTATATAAATGTTACCAACATTAACATTTTTTAAAAATTAATTCATAACTCTGTTGGCGTTGCATGAAAATCCCAATATTTTTGCACTTAAAACGAGATATTTGACATAGAGCTTATACTACTGAAGGGGAAATACGGACATCGAGCTGTGAGCAAGAGATAAAAGATGTATTTTTGTCCTCTTCTATCCTCTTTTGGCACAGGCGCAGAAAGAAGAAAAGTTACAGAGTAGAAATACATCTTGAGGTCGATTCTGTATCTTGAAATGAGGTGAAAATTACAAAAGTGAGCGAATTTACTAAAATACTAATAATTTCATTGGTCAACATCTAGTAAATTTGTTCACTTTTGTAATTTTCATCTTGTTTGAAGATATAGAATCGACTTCTTTCTGTCTCTCAGTCTTGCTCACACTTTCCACTCATTGCTTGGATAGACTATTCGAATCCCCCTCTAATAGTATAAGCTCTATGATATTTGGCCTTGAAAAAAAAGAAAGCGAAGATTCCAAGTACCAAAAGTACAAACAACGCGATCTCGTTTTACTGAAATAGTGCAGCATGATTTTGCGAACACGCAGTAATGTACATATAGCGTATATATATATATATATATATATAATTACGTATCACATGCTCATTAATGTCTATTCTACAATAGGATCGGAAGTCATAAGCCATAAGAAATTAACCAATTACAGTTAAATATGAAAGAAATAATCGATTATGATTGGTTAATTTCTTACGGCTTGCGACTTTAATGTAGAATATGCAAATAGTAGTGTGAGGTCGCTGCTTGTCTGTTTCTGGAGCTTTCTAAATCTTCGCCGGCACACGAGCACACGCGCGTTCGGTGGCACACGAGAAGATTTACAAGAATTCATACGAGTCATCATTGAGATTGAACGTGTTTATTGCTTGAGTCAAACGAACGGTCGTCAGGAACTAGACAGAGATTCAATATTTTAAGCGCGCATGATGAGTGATCAGGTAAGCATTGCAAGAATGTTATGAGGCTCCACACGAGGATTTATGCGCGCGACAGCGAAGGCGAAACTCGCATTTTCCTCAGAGACGCTTCGTCACGTTCGAGATCGACGATTGTCCTCCTCCCCGCCCTCCTGGCAAATTTCTTCCGATTATACGATCACTCATTTTTTTTTATCCAGCCGATCGTAGAAAAACGGAACAAGGACACGCTAAATTAAGAATAGCAAAGGTTGATTACCAAAATTAATCTATTTAACTTATTAATCCAAAAAATACCGTATTCACTATAGATTTATTTTTTTATTACTTCATCAGAACTTTTTTGCTTTCGCAAATTTCAAATACATATCTATTTCATTTTAAGTATTAGGATATATTCTTTGAATACTACTAGTTAGAAAAAAAAAACAGATAGACTGATATTCATAATCCGTTCTTATTTCAAGATGTCTTAAGATGTTTAATACACAGCTCTTTGATTTGACATCTCAATCCTAACTATATTATTTTTCTTGATATATATTCCACTTACAATCTATATTTATAATTTTTATAAAAATGGATGTATTTCAATTAATTTTTTTCAATTGAATTAATTAAGGAATAAATCTGTGTTTAAAAGTTGATAGAATTAAGAAGCTTCAAGGTATATAGATTCAAAAAAAAAGAAAAATTTAGCAACATGAAAAAAAATCTCAATTTAGCAAATTATATTGGGATTTCTTTGACCTCAGTGTATATAGCTAGGATTAAGACTGCACTTGAAACAATCTTAAATACACATATGCTATGTACAACCAAGTATTTACATTCTTGTATTATTTTGCAGGTAGCTTTGTTGAAAGAGAAAGGAAATGCTGCTTTACAAACTGGAAATTATGATGAAGCCATTAGATGCTACACAGATGCTATCATCTTGGACAGCAATAATCATGTTCTCTACAGTAATCGCTCAGCGGCATATGCAAAGTCTGAAAAGTATCAGCAAGCGCTGGAGGATGCCGAAAAGACTGTCAGTTTGAAACCAGATTGGGGAAAGGGTTATTCGCGTAAGGGCAGCGCTCTTGCTTACTTGGGCAGATATGATGAGTCCATCAGAGCTTATGAGAAGGGCCTACAATTGGATCCAAACAATCCACAGCTTAGAAGCAGTCTGGCCGAGGTGAGGGCCCAGAAAACAGCTGCTGTAACTAATCCATTCAATTCACCAGACATCTTTCTCAAGTTAGCTAGTGATCCCAGAACAAAGGGATATTTGTCTGATCCTGAATATATGAAGTTACTGCAAGAATTGCGAACCAATCCACAGAGTCTCAGTATTAATCTCCAGGACACCAGAGTGCTCACCACTCTTAGCGTGCTGTTAGGAATGAGCGCTGACATGGAGGAATCAATGGAAACTGAGCCGATGAATCCATCGGAACCACCGAAACCCAAACCAGAACTAAAGTCTCAGAAGAAGGAGGAGAACAATCTTCCACCTGAAAAGAGAAAAGCCTTGGAAGAGAAGAAACTTGGTAATGAGGCTTACAAGAAAAAGAGCTTCGAGGAGGCTTTAGAGCATTATAACAAAGCTGTGGAATTGGATTCGACAGAAATCATCTATTTGTTGAATATAGCAGCAGTGTACTTCGAACAGAAGGATTATCAGAAATGTATCGCTCAATGTGAGAAAGCCATTGAGATCGGTAGAGAAAATAGAGCGGATTTCAAATTAATAGCAAAAGCATTTACGAGAATTGGTCATGCTTATAAGAAAATGGAGAATTGGAAACAAGCTAAAGTGTATTACGAAAAGTCTATGTCTGAGCACAGAACGCCGGAGATTAAAACCTTACTCTCGGATATAGACAAAATAATTAAAGAGGAAGAAAGGAAGGCTTATATTGACCCGATTAAAGCAGAAGAGGAAAAGGAATTTGGAAATCAAAAGTATAAAGATGGCGATTATCCTGCCGCTATTAAACATTATTCCGAGGCGATCCGAAGAAATCCGGACGATCCCAAGTATTACAGTAACAGAGCAGCTTGTTATACTAAACTGGCGGCATTTGATCTTGGCTTGAAGGATTGCGAGAAAGTTGTCGAATTGGATCCAAAATTCATCAAAGGCTGGATTAGGAAAGGAAAAATTTTGCAAGCTATGCAGCAGCAGGGAAAAGCCTTGTCAGCATATCAGAAGGCTCTGGAATTGGATCCACAGAATAGCGAGGCGTTAGAGGGTTATCGCTCTTGCGCCGTATCCGCAAGTTCGAATCCGGAAGAAGTGAGAAAGAGAGCGATGGCCGATCCAGAGATCCAGAGTATATTGCGAGATCCAGCTATGAGATTGATCTTGGAACAAATGCAGAGCGATCCAAGAGCTTTACAAGAGTAAGTAATATATTAACATTCTATATGTTAATATCCTACAGAAGTGATTAGATTGTTCTCGCCCTGAATGTTCGTATATATCAAGACAAGAAAATATCTTGTAAACCGCGTAATTTCATACGCAAATGTTCGTTTCATTGCTCATTTTAAAGAGGATCTTGATAAAATATTTTTGTTGTTTTAAGAAAGATGTTATGTATTAATTTATTGTTCTCAAAATGTGTGTTAACAGTTATCCTTTGTTCAAATTTTCTTCAAATCAATTTTTTATGGACTTCTTATAAGCCATTATCTAATTAAGTCTTGAGCCGTAAGAAATTGATCAATGTCAAATGTGAGAAGAATAATCAACTATAATGTTATAATTGTTTAATTTTTTATGGCTTTTAAGACTTAAAACTTAAATAATAGCTTGTTGTAGAAAGCCCATTATAATCTGACAACAATATATAGAGTAATAGGAATCAAACTTCGGGAGTCTTGAAACTCGCTGAATATAAGGTCTATTCTTTTTAGCTAAAGTTCTTGCACAGTTCATCTTTCTTCCTTTTCTCTCCACGTTGAAGAGACAAAGAGAAAAAATGAATCATATAAGAAGTTCAAGCCTATAAATTGATCATTGTCATCCAACAGCTATTACAGGATTGCTACAGACTTGGAAAATTGGGAAAAATCAGGGGAAAATATAAAAAAAGTCTGGAGTTTTTAAATTTGTTCACAATTTTCTTAAACTGCTCTTATTCAAAATAATTGTTATAATTTTTTTTTTAATATTATATTTGACAATCAAATACGTTCAAAACTCGCGCACTGATTTTAATAAAATAATTATAATTTATATTTAATAACTAAGAACAAACGGGCAAACGGGAATTAGCACAGTGATTGGTAATTCGTTTTGAAGAAGCTTTATCTTACATTAATAAAAAGAAACTTATACATGTTTCGGCTAGTCTTCTTCAGCAATAATAGGTCCATTAATAGACGAAATATCCTCCTCTGTCCATAATCCTCCGAATGGATGTGGTGACTTCTACCATATGTCTTAGTACACACGCTGATTGTAATTATAAAGGGACCAATCGATTCCGAACAACAATTTTGTTTATAGAAGTGCACATGGCAAGGATACTCTCGATGGTTTGCTATTGCCTGTCGAGAAGAGCTATGAACGTATGACAAAATTTTTTTCTGCCTGGGATCGAACCTGGGATCTCTGGCATAGTCTCGTACGCTGCCAGTTACGCTACGCTCATGTTCAATTAATAAAAATTAATAACTATGTAAAGCTATAGGTGAGAATTATAATCAATGTAAACAAAATTTACTTCATTGTCTTGTTTACATTGATTATAATTCTAACCTATAGCTTTACACAGTTGTTAATTTTTAAAAATTTTAGTCATTACTATCATCCAGCCTTGTAACTGGTGAGAACAATTCTCGTAATGGAGTAAAGATTACCACACAATGATCACAACCCAATTAATTCAATATTTGTAACATCGTAGGTTTCGTTTACCAATGTATGGATCACCACCTATTATCATATTATTGCTGCAAAAGGCTAGAAGACTAGCCAAAACATGTATAAGTTCTTTTTGTTATGTAAGATTAAGCTTTTTCAAAGCGAATTACGCACCGATCACTTTGCCAATTCCCAGTTGCCCGTTTATTCTTAGTTATTTTATAATTTATTGCGGGAATTTCAATATTGTTATCTTTAGTTTATAGTATTTTTTGAATTTGCACCCAAAATTTATTTATGTTTTTTGCGTTTTAATAATATAGACCAGTTTTCTTATAATCCTTGATTCTAAATGTGTTAAAATTTACATATTAGAAAATTTTCATCTGAAAAACTGGAAAAAATTAGAGAATTTTTAAATTCATTTTCTGTGGCAACCCTGTACTTTATTTTCTATTATTACATTATATATTGAATATTCTTTGAAAAAATTAAGGGTACTCAAAAGAGTATTAACATTTTTTTTGATGTACCATTTGTATCCATTTCTCTGTTGATGGAAATTTTAATAAATCCTTTAATAAATCCTTTCTTTTGCACAGCCATTTGAAGAATCCTGATATAGCTGCAAAATTACAAAAACTTCTGGAATCTGGTCTTATTGCTATTCATTGAAGATGTAAGGAACCACATACAATATACTTGTAATAAAAGAAGAATAACATTGCTATCGCAAGTTCCTTTAATATTAAGGAAATTCGCATTCGTATCGCAGATATATTAGCCATATGAGATACTTATCGTCATATTGCTCTTAAAATCTGTGTTCAAAAAGCCATTTGGAATAAAAGTTACATTGTACACATGATTCTTTCATGCAGTGGCCTTTAGTGTCATCGATGACTTTGCATTGCAAGACTTGTTAAGGTGATCATGTGTATACCAATACACATATATACATATAGTGAGGCTCTTTGTGCAAAAATGAAGTGTAATTGTGAAGCTGTGAACTCTAATATTTACATTTAACAAAAATTACTCCGATGGCTAAACGGTGAATATCATTTTGGAAGTTGATAGTGTTATTATATGCTTTAGATAAAAATAATCTAAAATTAGAATATATTAATCCTTTAAACTAAAAATTTCATAAAATTATTTCTGTATATGATACACACACTAACATCTCTTTTACCGTTTAATTAGTGCTTTTAGTATTAAAATTAGTCATAATATAATGAATGCGAAGTCAGATTAAGGCCGACAACCAATAAGAGGAATGCTTCGAATAAATATCTTTTTAAACCGAATTCTCTTTTTGGAAATTATTTATTAATATCTTATTAACACCTTTTTTATGTTCCACTTAAAAAAACTAATTATAATGGAACAATTGTTCTGAAATTTCATAAACTGATATTACCGTGTTTATCATAGTCATTTTATTTTACAAAGTTTATAATATAAAAAACAGTTCATATATATATACCAAATTTCAATTATCATATTTTGCAATGTTTTCATAACATATAATCTGTTACAAATAAAATATTAAATTACCAAAACTCTTGCATTTTCTATTAATATTCGTCGTGTGTAATATGACTATTATTACAATGATCTATGCGAAGAATCCAAATATACACTTAAAAAATTAATATTTTCTCTTTATGTGATTTCATAAAATATCTCAAAAAACCTGTCAATATGAAGAAAATCTTAACGGAAATCATAACAAAGTTGATCCATTTGTACATGTGTTATCTTGAAATCACGTAAAAAAACTTAATCGTAAATTATGAATATTTTAATTTTATTTTTAACCGTGTGTTGTATCGTCTTCGACGAAATCAGCCGCTTCTTCCCGCGTCACGCATTCGACATGCGAAACCTTATTCCTGAACTTCACTCCATAGAATTTGTTTGCATGATGCAGTAATTCCGGTCTGCGAAATAAACACATCTTTATTTTTTATATTGTGCTATTAACATAGCAATCATGTTATTTTGAATCAATCTCAAAATCTTGTAAGCTGCTGATTGCATTATGTCACCTGAATGTCGTGGTAATGAACTGAGCGTCAGAACTAAGCTCGTGGATCATATCTGCTACTGCTTTTCTGTGTTGTGCATCTAGTGCCTGATCGATTTCGTCGAACAAGTAAAACGGTGCAGGATCGCATTTTTGTATCGCGAATATCAGGGCCAATGCTACGAGTGATTTTTGTCCACCAGATAATTGATTCATCTCTCGCATTTCGCCTCTATGTCCTGTGAATGACACTTTTATACCTAGAAATAATAAATATATAAGTTTTTAAAATCCATAAATAAAGTAAGTACTACATAAATATGAAATATAGTTAACTCGAAGAAAAAAATTAAGAAAATTTTCAAATAAATCGTTCTTCCTAAATTCTTTTCTTTCTTATTATATATAATATCGTTCTTATTATATATAATACACAATATATCTCAGATAAGTGTAAAAATCTATTTCTCCTTACCTACGCCTATAAATCTATCAGAATCTGATGGTTCCGCTGTTCCATCATCCCCTTCATCGCCGTCCGCAGTCTTCATAACCAATTGTGCATGGCCTGAAGGTACAAGTTTTTTGAATACCTCACTAAAATACTTGCTCACCTTAAAAAAAGAAAAAAATATTGTCACATGAAATTTAAAATATATTATCATGATAGATTTTTAAAACATTAATCCTTCACTACTTTAAAAGTTTAGATACACTATATATACACTATATATATATATATATATATATATATATATATATATATATAGACATACCTGCTTAAATGTAAATTGTATCGCTTCACATTTGCGCTGTTCAAGTACTGACATGAGTTCTTTTATTTTCTCATCGCCTCGATCCAATTCTTCTTTCCGTTTTACTAATCTTTCTTTCTGATCGCTGAAGGACATAAACTGATCCAAAGCTTTTTTATTCACATGGCTAGAAATACATAAAACATAAATATAATTTTTCTGTTTAAATATAATAAATTGCTAACACCATCTTTAATTTAATAAATATAATAGATCAATAATTATATATATATATATATATATATATATATATATATATAAATAATTTTTGCCAATTTATTATATTTAAACAGAAAAAGTACACACCTATATTTTTTTAAATGGTTATTTGCCTTTTCCATTTCCTTAAAAAGCTGTTTCGTGGACATTGTACTAAACTTAGAATAAGCTTCGTGACTAGGCAATGCGCCAAGTTCAGTAATTTTTTGTGTACACTCAACTATTTTCTGTTGCAAGATATTTAACTTGCTTGCTAATTTTTCCAAGTCTTTCGCATCCGCTTCAATCTTCTCTTGCGCTTCTTTTTCTTTTAATTTCCATTTCTCAACTTCCGCAGACTCCGATTTTTGCTAAACATACGATAAAATGGGGATAAAGATTATATTAATTTAAACATGTACAATAAAAATGATCACTGTATTCTTAAACACTTACTTTCTTCATGGCATTGGTTACTTTTTCATTTTGTGCTTTGAAATCCTCGTTTACTTTCATTAATCTCTTTTCAATATCCGCTAACTGGATCTTTGATGAATCAAGCTGACGCTGCCGATCTTCGACCGATATCTCTTGTAAAGCTTGAACTAGCTCATCCTTCCTTCTCACTAAGTTGTTCGTTAATAAGTTCTCTAATTTATTCTTTTCTGCTTCTAATTGCATTCGTTTCGCGAATGCTTCTTTGTTCTCCTTTGTTAAACGTCTGATATCGTCATTTAAAGTATCGACCTACCAAAATCGATAAAATAGAGTTTCAATCTTTAATTTAAGATAGAAAAAAGGAAAAAAAATATATTCTTAATTCAACTGCAATTCAATTTAAAAATTTGTATGCTCACCTGATGCTGATCTGCAACGGATAACTGTGCCATAAGTTCTTGATGTAATTCACTCTCCAGGCCGTCTTTAGTCGCACGCATAGCTTCCAAACTTGAAGTACATTGTGCAAGACTTTTTTCCTTTGGTGTTCGATATCTTTCTATAGCACTTAATTCTTCCTTCATAAGACGTATTTCTGCTTTCATTTTGTCGTATATATCTCTGTCAAATTAATAATGAACTGCTAATTAATCCTCATAATTAAAATCAATAACAAAAAAATTTCTACACTTGTTTCCAATAATTAAATATAAATATTTAAACGACGCGCGCACATTCGCATACAGAAGATGTTTAGAAATTTATATGTCAAAACTTCAGGAGCATATAGTGATTTGATAAACTAAGAAAAAAGTTCTATAGAGATATGCTCGTTTTTACTTCGTTTTGGACAAAATCGCAAAAAAGACTAAACGTAATTGCTTTGTTCTTGTACTGCAATAATTTCGTTTTCAGGTGAAAAATTTTTTTTCTAATGGGATCATTTTTTGCGATTTTTTCTAAAACGAAACAAAAACGAACATATCTCTACAGGACATTTTTTCTTAGTTTATCGATCTTCTATACGCTCCCGAAGTTTTGATATTTCTAGACACCTCTAGTATTAAGGTGGAAAACAATTTTTTTGAAAATCGATTAGAAATACCCTTTAAAAGTTAGCTATGGACTTATGATTTGGGTACAATTTCATCGAAATCCGATTAATATCCGATTCAGGTTGTCCTTTGACTTTTAAATTAGTATTTATGTATTTCTTGGAACATATGTTAAAATTCGAAAAAATATTTAAATTTCAATACAATTTTCATACTATCTATGTAACTTTGACCTGATCTTGATGACGTCACTCAAGGTCAGACTGACCAGATCAGTGAATAGATCATTTAAAACTCTAACTTTTAGGAAACATTTCTTTCGAAAATGCTTAGTTTTTGAGATATTTCGCTTCGGCACTTTTTACTCACCCTATCGTATGTCGTCATGTTGAATCCGCTATTTTGAAATGTGTACTTCTGAGCTCGAATTCATATTCAGCGACCAAAAAAGAACAAGTAGTACCAAATAGAATTGAAATTTTAATATTTTTTTCGACACATGTATTCAAGAAATGCATAAATACTAATTTCAAAGTTGAAGAGCAATCTGAAGATACTAATTGATTTTGATGAAATTTTACCCAAATCATATTGTCCATAGTTAACTTTTGGGAAGGGAGGGGAGAGTATTGATCGATTTTCAAAAAATTTTTTTTCGGCCCACTCTAATATATATATAAATATATACACAGGATATATGCCCCAAATAATTGCCAAATATTTCATGGGTAGAGCGGACTAAAGTAAACTAAGTCAAAAAGTTCTTTACTATTTTACAATTTTCACAAAGTTAACGAGATATTAATTACTAAAAATTGCCAAAAATTGGTCTTCAATAATTTTTTACTTAAATACTATTAACTTTACAGAAAAAATGCAAAAATTGTTCTTTTTTCTCATAAAATTAAGAATTTTTTCAAAATTTTTTCAGAATTTTTTAATACCGTATTTTTTCATGTTGTAAAAAAAGAAAATGCAGTAAAAAGTTGATTAAAAATTCTGAAAAAATTTTCAAAGCTCTATGAGAAAAAAATAAACAATTTTTGTCTCTTGCAATTTTTCTGTAAAATTGATAGTATTTGAAAATTATTGAAGATTAATTTTCGACAATTTTTACCAATTAATATCTTGTTAATTATTGTGAAAATTGCAAAATGATAAAAGACTTCAACTCAGTTTAGTTCGCTCTACCTGTCCACGAAATATTTAGTGATTATTTTGGGACACCCTGTACAATTTTTGAAATTAATATTAATTATAATCCTAGATTATAATCCTAGAAAAATATCTAATTACATACTTAGCTTTACTATTTTTAGTTTCAGTTCTCTGCATTTCGCTAACGTAAGAACTAATATTTTGATCCGCCTTTCTGATTTCTTCTTTAAGCGTCGTTAATTGAGTTTCAAGAGTAGAAATTTGTGACATTAATTCCGATCTAGTTTTTTGTATCTCAAGCCGTGATCTGAGTGTATTGAAATATCCGCCAGTTAAAGAGCCTTTGGATGAAACTTGGTCTCCTTCTAATGTAACGCAATCTAAGCCAGAATCTCGCGCCAAAGTCGTTGCTGCTTCCAAATTACGACAGATCAAAGTCTTTCCAAATATATATCTATATTTAACAAAAAATATAATATAATAATGTACGATAATAATATATAAAAAAAAACTTTTATATATTACAAAGAAATAAAACAAGAAAAGAAAAAAATTCTTATTTAATAATTTTTATTTTATATCCTTTTACCTTAACGCTTTATCAAATTTGGGATCATAATTCAACTTGGATATCATGGGTATAGCATCAGAAGTCTGTGGATAATCAATATCCTTTACGTGAAGTCTATTCAGTGGCATAAAAGTTACTTCTCCTGGCAACCGTTGATTGTTCATTTCTTTTAAAATTTTTGTGCCAAACTTGTCGGTCTCTACAATGTGATGAAACAATCTATTCCCAGCGGTTACTTCAACTGCCATATAGACGCTCTTGTCACAGTTGAAATTTTCAATTACAGGTCCATAATAGCTGCTCACTTCATTAGCCATATCTTTTCGTCCACTACAAAGATATTAATGTCATTATATTACATATGTCATCGTCATAGATTTATCTCTTCAAAAAATTGTTCATATAATGTATCTATATTATAAAAAAAATTATAAATTATAAAAAAAATAATCTTACCGAAAAGTATCTAGTACTTTGCGTACGCTATCCCTGCCATTCAAAATAGGTTTACCAGCCATAGATCTTAGACTTTGATCTGCTTTCGCTAAATCCTCCTTTAGACCAGATAAATTTAATTGCAATACACTCTCTTGCCGATACCTGCAATTCGACATATATATATATATTTAATTTGTAAAATTCTAAGATTTCTAACGCAAGTATTAATTTAACATACTGTTCTTTTCGAGTTGCTTGACACTGATCTTTCGATTTCGTAAGCTCATAATATTGCTTGTTATGATCGTCTATTGATGCACGTTGCTGTTCCATCTCGCGTGTATGATCTCCTATTTTTTTCTCCAAAGCAATTTGTTTCTCTGCATCACGTTTTAAATCTTCGCTAATTTTTTTTTGATGCTCTTCTTTATCCTTTATCTGTTTCGTAAGCTGCTTAAGTTCATTTTGTATCCACTTATCTCTTTCATCCTATCAATGTATAAATAAATCTTTAAACTATTATATTAGAATTTAAGTATAAAAACAAAAATACAACTTGAATTACTATGGAGTCACAATTTTTTTTATTTTTACCTTAGTAGTAAATTGACTACCACGACCTTGTTTAGCATATAATTCTTTTCGTTTCTGCTCTTTTAACTGTAATTCTCGTGTACACTCCTCTTCAACACGTTTCATTCGTTCATACTGTAAAGAAAAATGTTTCTCCACACATTCTAGTATTTTAAATAAATACACATAATTTTAAATATATATTTAAATATATATATAAATATTTGAATATTTTTTTACCTCTGGCTTAAGAGACTTTAACTCGGTTTCTCGAGCAGCGATATTAGACTTCAACTTTTCCAACTCTTGTTGAGCTCGTTTCTTGCTGTCATTATCACCTTTTACTTCCTCTAGCAAGTCGTTAATAGTGAAAGTTAATTTGTTTTTTTCTTTCAGCAATTGCTGTTGCTCTGCACTATATTTTACAAACATTTTATTACAAATATTTCTCTGCTGTTTTTTATATGCAATTTTTAGTATATGTATTACCTAAGAGTGTCTCTTTCTTCTTTGGCAGTTTGCACTTCCTTTTTTGCTTCCTTTAGCCTCTTCGTAGCTGCACGTACCATTTCTTGCGCTGTTTTAGCTTCGGCACCTAATCTCGCCTGTTCAGCTCCACTATTTGCTCTAGACTCCTCGAGCTCTTCTAATTTTCTTTTATTTTCTTTAAGTTCACGTTCGTGGATCGTATATTCTAAACAACGACGTTGTTTGTCCCAACGTTGATATTCTTTCAGTTCCTCCTTCTCTTCTTCAAGTGTTTGCAAACGCTCTTCTACAATATAAAATAATTCATTTTACTTCATTATTCATTTTACTTCATTTATTTTAAATAATTCTTTAAGTTTTTGATCTTTATAATTACCTATTGTTCGCAGAAAATCCTCGATTTTTTCTAGTTTTCCTTCTGTTTCTTTCAAAATAGATTTTGATTCTTCTCTTCTATCATCATATACTCTAGTACCTGCTACCTCTCTTAATAATTTCAATCTGTGGGAATCTGGTGCTGTTGCCATTTGGTTTATCTGCAAAACAATTATATTATAGTACAGATAAATATAAATATGCTACATTAAAAAAAACAAACCTTTCCTTGCTTCACAATATAATACGGATTAGACCTAGAAAATCCTGCCGACTCTAATAAATTCATTACATCATTCCTTGTTACAATCTTTTTGTTGAGAAAATATTGGTCTTTCTTGGAGCCGATTACTCTTCTTAAATAAACTTCATCTTTATCGATCTGAATAAAAGACAAAATTATATATATTATTAAAATATATTAAAATATTAAAATATATTATGAACATATTGATAAAATCTAAAATGATATTAAATATATGTATATTTAAATATTTTATATACTATACATGTACGTATATACGTACGTACGCACATATGTACCTACGTGCGCATATATATATACACACACATACACACACACATGCGCACGTTTAAACAACTAGTGTGACATAAACTACTAATTTTTACCGGTAATCTTCCATCAGAATTATCAAATATGATTTCTACATGGGCAGATATAACACGAGGTCCTGTTCCTTCATGCAACAGTCCCTGTCTCTGATCTGGTCTGAGATGAGAGAATTCATCACTAAGGACAAATTGAATCGCGTAAAAGAAGTTACTCTTTCCAGAACCGTTTCTGCCAACTTAGAAGAAAAGTGTTCAGTTACAATGTATATGTATAATCATATCAATCTTATTAACTGCATATCAATTCTGCATAAGATTATCAGTTACATACCCACTACATTGTGTCTTGGATCAAAAGGCTCAACAACTGTCTGTTCACGATATGACTTAAATCCTTGGATAATTACCTGTTTCAACATAAACCCATCAGAGAAATCGCAATAATAACAATGTATTGATGCTCCGAATTAATATATTAGCTTTAGAAATTCGACAGTAACTTACAATTCATGATAATATACAATTCATGCATATAAAACCTCAATAATAATCCAATCAAGAATTAGAATGGAAGCAATGCAAGAAAGGTGAATAAAGTCACATAAAGAAAAGACGAAGCGTAACTCCGTCTCAAGAATGACGTGTTGCGACACAAATACAATTTGCTTACAAACCTGTTTAATGTACATGATGTGATGAGAAGTCTGACGTACGTATCATTCGTAATGTTACTCCAAAATACGATCGGGCATGCGAGACGCGACGAAAACATTCGACCGATTTGTTGGTAGAGCCCGCAAAAGCGACATTTGTATAACATGCAGGTTGGCGATTACAAAAAGACCCTAGGTTTGGGCGGGAGACGCCATGAGCCTAGTTTAAGGTGCCATTACATAGAAGAGTCAAATATCGAGCATCATGAGCTTATAGGTGCCTTTTCATACTAACGCTTGACAGTATATATAGTTAACAGTAGCGCAATTCTGTCGGAACCTTTGATTGGCCAAAATGGAGTGCATGCGCGAAATAAGTAACGCCATTTGAATTTCTTTCTCAGTTGCTCTTTATTTTTCTATTCTCTCTCTAGGTCGTTTGTACGTAGCCGGTCACAGAAAAGTTGCAACACTTTTTTTCGATGGGTTTTGGAATGCAGCATACTCATCAAGCGATTGGTTCTTATTTGTATATCTATGAATAAGAATCAATCGCTCGATAAGCAAATTGCATTCCGAAACCCATCGAAAAAAAAGGTGCAACTTTTCTGTCCAATACTATTTGTTGCAGTAATATAATGTGGAAATAACGAATATTATAACATGTAAAGTTACTTTTATGATATAAAACTGTTACATAACCAGATAATTGATATGGAATATTACAATGTTTACAGTATGAAGTATTACTGCAATTTAATATTGTTACATCAATATGGCATAATTTTTTTCTATACACATTATATAATTCAGTTACAAAAATGATTATTGAAGAAACTTCCGTTACGATAGTTTAAAAACAGTTTCAAACAATTATTATCCATTATTAGATTATTACAGTGAATTAGATTTTAGCTTAAATTATATATGTTATATATGTTAGTTTACACACACGCGCACACACACACACACACACACGCGCGCGCGCGCGCGCATACGAAAATGAAATATTGCCCATTGATTTGTCCAAAACGTGTACTCAAGAAATAAAAATGAATAATAATATAAATATAGGGATTCTAACCCACGGATACAGCAACCGGCAGATGCCTCTAGTGTCGCGCGAGGAGGGCGAAATCACTGATACTGGATTTGTGGAAAGGGGAAGCGCGTCATCGGGGTCATCAGTATTAGAGGGGAAGAAGAGGTTTAGCTTCACGTTATTCGTATCATATATTTTAACAAGTTCCACATTTAGATCTTGAATCGGTGATGATAGGAATGTTGACTGCATTAATCACTCGATATCTACACGTCTCTTAATGAATGTCTTCCATGTAGCATAGAGGTAGAACATGTCGTTGCTTCGATTATCACTAATCGCAATTTGCACATGAGATATAGATCCTACAATGATCCCAATGTCCAGAAATTTATACGCTATCGATATCAATGCATATTTTTTCATCAATATATGAGACATGTAGCAAAGTTTCGAAGATGTACTAGACGATGTTTGAGAAAATAGGTTTTAAAAAAAAGAAAAACATGTAAATAGATCTTACAAAAATACATAACATATAATACATAACGTATAATATGTGTAAGCAAAATATTTTATAAATATTTATTTTATAAAATTAAATGAACTTATTGTCTTTTGCATGCCTATTGAATCGGAACGTAACAGTTCATAGCTTGAGATATTTTATTTTCTCGGAGAACTTATAATTAGCAATAGCTGTCTGAACTCTGTTGAAGCTCTCTGAATGATTAATGCGGTAATGTTTCCCGAAGCTCTTCTTTTAAACAGTGTTCCCTTCCACATTTTTTTTACACACCCTAAAATGAAAGAGATTTTTTTTATATACATTATACTTTGAAGAACAGTTGCGACGTGGTCGAAGGATACCAAATTGACATACATCATAAGAATGCATTCTAACGAATCTTTTTTATCTAAGGGATCGGCGTCAATGACAATAAAGTCTGTCTGCTCCTATTTTCTTTTCAAAAATGAATTTCGGGAAAAGAAATTAAAACATATTTAAAAAAAAATCTTATTTTATTTTTTAAATTATCTGATTAGTAATAAGGTCATAAATTTCAGCAAAACAAAGAAAAAAGAGCTACGAACCAAAAATTATTATATAAAAACAGAACAGAATAAGTAGAAAATACAAAAAGAAAACGAAAATGTTTTAAGTTGAAATTTTAATTAAATGCTAGCAAAACGTTTCGATCGCGATCGGATCATTCTCAATAATAAAAACATACATAATAAATAGCGGTTGGAAAATAAATAAAACAGAATACATTTCGCTCTCTAAGATAAACGCTGATAAAAATAATTATCGTAACATTACAATTATAATACATAACGGAAAGGACGCGAATGATAACTACTTGCAGTCAATTATTATATGCTTCTGTCAATTTGATAAAAGGAATAAGAATCTTTCGATTATAAGTGAACGGAGAACGCAAACATGAATATGACCCTGTCAGAAAACACATGTAATATAAATGAAAATATAGCGCAAGATTGAAATAATATAACTGGATATAAATTATAATACTATATAACAAACAAATTTATAACGTTACAAAACGAGATGAACTATTAAAGACTAACATATAGACAATGTAATATGTGAAATAATACTTAGCAAAATTAGTGAAGATTAAGATTGCAAAAAAAATTTTGTTTATTTCTATATTAATTGGAAAGTTTTTTATTTTAGATATAGTAAATATGGCCATATTTTAGATATAACTAAAATAAATATGCATATCTTTAATGTAATATATCTTACATCAAAAGTTGAAATAAAAGGAATTTTGGATACACACAGTGCATTAAATTTAGAGACAATGCGAAAAGAAATAAAAATATTCTTGTCTCCTCCGATGTTCAAGACAAAATGAAATCACAAAAATGACATTCGAAGGAAGGAAAGTAAGGATTAATTGGAAAGTGATAGGAGGAGGAAAATAAGAGGGGAAGAGGAGAGAGAATAGAAATGTGGATGAAATTATAAAAAGAATAATAAAGATAAGAAGGAATTAAGAAGGAGAAAGAGATTGAATAATAGATAGATAGAATTCAGGCAAAGATTCTGTTTTCGTTTTGTCTATTTAGGCCTTGTTTTTGTCTTTTTATGTGTATCATTTCGGATATCAATCTCTTATTATATGAAGATTCGCTGTCCAACATCTTCACTTCATTCCATTTAAAATTGTAAATTGTGAGATTTATACGGTGATCAGAAATGACCGATGAAGAACCCGTTTTTTTATTGATATCCGAAATATGTTCACGTATCCTCGTACTTAATTTTCTCTTGGTTTAACCAACATAGCTAGCCTCGCAATCATCACATGAGATCTTATAGACCACATTTTGATTAGAAAGCAATTCTAACTTGTCCTTACTTCTCTTAATAAAACTTTTTAAGGTGTTGGTGATGGAAAATGCTAATTTACAGTGAAACATGTTGGATATAGGTGAAAAACTTTTGGAGATAGATTTAACGTAAGGAACTGTAAAAAATTTTTCTTTGATTTGTAGATTGTGTGTAGTATATTTATTGTGAAATTTTGTATGTGAAATTTTAATCGGTTTTCAATTGTGGAAAAAATAAAAGGGAGAGGATAGCCATTATTAAGAAAAGTATGAAGCTTCAACAAGATTGTTATGTTGAAACCGAGGATATAATAATAGAAATATTTTATCAACGAAACTAATAATTATGCCTCTTTTATGACAAAGAGGAATGAAGAGATTGGAATGGAAATTCAGGAATCTTCCCGAAAATGTAGTTTTGTGATAATATATCGAAAATAATTTTTTTATTGTCAATAATCAAAATGATGTCAAGAAAATTCAATCTATTGTCCTTGCCAACCTCCATAGTAAATTGTAACTTTGTATGTAAAGAATTAAAAATAGTAAGAGTATCGTTAATGTATTCAGATGGAAATGCGAGAACGATGTCATCGACATATCTGTAATAAAATAGTGGCTGTACTTGTAAATTCGAATGGCAATCTCTTCCAAATTCTGCATTACTGTTAGCAATGATAGGAGATAAAGATGAACCCATTGGAGTACCAAAAACTTGTTTGTAAAACTTATTATTAAAAGCGTGAAAAAAGTAGAATTCAAAATAAATTTTACAGCCGTAACAAATTCCTCTTTTGAAATATTAGTTTTTGTGAATATGTAAATCCATCTCTTCTCAATACTATTCAATGCCAAATCAACAGGAACATTAGTAAAGAGAAACACAACGTCCAATGAAGCTAATATATAATTAGAGTCAAAAACCATGCCATTTAATTTCTCTAGTTATATGCAAATGGGAATAGGCATCCTTCAATTTTAGTCGCAAATTGTCTTCACAAATTTTAATTGAATATTTTTAAGTCGCTTATATGAGTTACTAAAGTAAAAAATCTTTGACCTTGATGAATTTGTATAAATGTGGAAGAATTTGAAACACGAATTTAAAAATTTAATGCGGACTAATATTTACGCTTAATTTGACTGAATTACGTAATTCTTTAAGTAATTTGCATGTATTAACACAGCCCCTTGTACTATTTTTCTCTTTTTTACACAATATAATTATTAAGAGCATACCACAAGCTCCTAGCCATATTAAAGACAGCTTCTATCTTGTAGAGACATTAAATAGCATGACTTTTGACTCTAATTATATATTAGTTTCATTGGACGTTGTGTCTCTCTTTACTAATGTTCCTGTTGATTTGGCATTGAATAGTATTAAGAAGAGATGGGTTCACATATCATTGCGATCACCAGTATATTTTAAACACATTTTGTAACGCACAATTCTTAACATGTTCCATGTTTTCCATATCGTACAATATTAGTAATATCCAGATTACGTAAAGAATTTATATCTTCATAATCAGCATCCAGGATCAATGATCAAGTCGCTATTGAGTAAATCAGCCAGCTATTCGCGTTTTTTAAATCCTTTAACGTATATGAAAGTCTTATTGTCATCATTCTCTTTCACACCAATTATACCTATTGTAATCAGGCGTTTCACCATGCTGTACGAAATCATCCTGTCTTCCCATTGCAATCCATGGTGACAAACACTCAGTCAGGAAGCGCAGTCCTTTTCAGATTTTGTCAAGAAATTTCATGGGACATGTAAAAATGTTATGAGAGAATGGTTCCGTTTCGCAACACCGTCACTTCCTTCACGATAAATTTCGTTCCAATGATAAATTCTTGTACAAACAATTAAATTAGGCTTGCATTAAAAAAGCGTGTTCTTCTTATGTCATTGTGTTTAACGATATTTCAAAGAGATTTTAAATTGATTCCAGAGATGACACACACATCCCTTTGTTATTGAATATTGTCACGCTTACTGAATGTAAGTAGACAAAAAATGAAGACTTACAATGTTGTTACATACAAAGATTCTTTAAATTAATGCTTTATAAATATGTAAGCTATGATGTAATTTTTTATTATTGCATACAAAAACGATTATAACATGACATCTCTTAATGCGATCTGAATTTCTTTCTCTTAATCCGAAGAATTTGTTACGTCTACATTTTAACATTAATAAATTTCACATTAAATATATTACAGATATGATGCATCTTCAAATAGTAATAAAAAAAATGTAATTCTAAATGTATGAATAAGTATAAAATGCTAAAACGAATAATATGTTTCTGTGCAAATGTTCGCTATCGAAATCTAAGTTATCTTGAAGAATTCATTCACTCGTATAAATTTAATGTTAAAAACGTTATAAATTCTTTTTAAAGATATAAGAGACCAACATTGTTGGACAATCTAAACTGTAAAAAATAAACTGTTAAAAAATAAATATATTATTTCTTCGAATACTGTTATACGGTCTATGTCACTGCTATAAAACCAAATCATTGTTTAATTGTGTGTGTGTGTGTGT
>Ga0157363_1001290_pt1 | contig 20758 bp, 15 predicted proteins | sample AttsexASBM1_FD_111477 | JGI IMG/M metagenome (GOLD analysis project Ga0157363, IMG submission 111477) | Fungus gardens microbial communities from leaf cutter ant in Ribeirão Preto, State of São Paulo, Brazil - Atta sexdens ASBM1 | ecosystem: Host-associated > Fungi > Mycelium > Unclassified ... | reverse complement strand
CGGGCGTATCCTGCGGATAGTTTTGTCCCGCAGCGATCGGCGCCGTATTTTCTGGATTCGATGGCTCAAAGTTCCACACCAGACGACCGGTTTCAGCGTCATAAGCACGAATCACACCTGATGGGTTACCACTGTTGAAGCCGTTGTCCATCACGGAACCACCGACAATCACCAGCTTGCCGGCCACCAGCGGTGCGGCGGTTTGCATCAACGCATGTGGACGCACTTCACCCATGTTAGCATGCAGGTCCACTACGCCATTGGTACCGAAATCAGCACAAGGTTTGCCGGTATCGGCATCCAGTGCAATCAGCTGTGCATCGGTAGTGGCGTTGAAGATGCGCTTACGGCAGATAGCCGGGGCGGCTGCTGAATCCTGCGCGGCAACCGGGCTTTGCTCGTAATAGCTCACGCCACGACAGGTCTGGTGCTGCTGCAGGTAAGAACGATCTTTATTCGGCGTATATTTCCATTTCACCGAGCCGGTTTCCGGATCGAGTGCATGCACTTCGTTATGCGGCGTACAGAAATACAGCATGCCATTGGCTTTCACCGGCGTCGCTTCAAAGGTGTATTCGCTGGCATCCGCATCCTGACGCAGGTCACCAGTGTGGTAAGTCCAGGCCACTTCGAGGTTTTGCACGTTCTCTTTGGTGATTTGATTCAGTGAAGAGAAACGCTGGCCATCAGTGGTGCCGCCGTACGCGGTCCAGTCATTAGCGGCGCCCTGCTCGCTAGCTTGTTCACGCGCATTGCTAATCGTGCCCGCCTGCGGTAACGGATCGTAGAAGCACAGACCGATCACCACCACAATCATCACGATCACCGTGCCACCCAGGAAGGTGTGGAAGCGGCGTTCGCCCTGATACAGCGGTTTCACCACCCACGGCATCGCCAGCCACAGGCCAATCACGCCGAACAGGTCGCCGCGTGGGATCCACTGCCATTTATCAAAGCCCACTTCCCAGATAATCCAGGCCAGGGTAATCCACATCAGAACCGCATACAGCGCCAGCGCACTACGCTGGTTTCTGAACAGTAAAATGGCGGTGATCAGTAAGCCCACCGCCATCAATGCATAGAACACGCTGCCGCCCAGCATCAGCAACTTTCCACCCATATAGAGCAGCGCTAATGCCAGAATCGCCAGCACGATACTGGTTAGTTTGTTAACCATGCCAATCCCTCAACGTTTTTCATCAAATACCACCCAAAATAAACCTACATAAACTCAACAGAATTTTAACTTACGTTATCGAACAGTAAAAACCCGTTGCTGAGTGTGTCGTTAGCTCCGCTTATGAATGTAGCCGGGCTAATGACTGATGAATCCCGCCGAGTTCAATGTGTGACTGAAATCACGTTTCACTTATCGTCGTGAGAATTAATCATTAGTGAGGATAAATCGCATTTTTTGATAACGGCAGTTGTGCAATCTTTCGCCCTTCGTGGCTTTTGCGCTCGTTGCATATCGTTGCGCGGATTTGTTACTACGCCTGCTGTAGCGGAAAACTTACGCTGTTTTCTTTTTTCTCAGGGAAACATCATGAAACTCACGTTTATCGCCAGCGCATTGTTGGCCGCCACCTTCACCACTTATGCCGCCAATACCGAACTCGTGGTCGGCGACCAAAAGGGGAACGCCCGCGCCGTGATGTCAGCAGCCGGTGAACTCACCAATGTGCCTTATGAAATCAAATGGTACGAATTCCCTAACGCCGCGCCGCTGCTGGAATCACTCAACTCACAGCATCTGGATGCCGGATTAGTCGGTGATGGTCCGCTGGCTTTTGCCGTGGCGGCTGGGGCTAAAATCCGCGCTATTCAGGCCTCACAATATTTGGGTAACGGGCTGCTGGTTAAAAAGGATAGCGCCGTCCATACCATTGCCGACCTCAAAGGCAAAAAGGTGGCCACGGTGAAAGGTTCATCGGGTCAGAACATGGTGCTCAACGCGCTGCACCAGGCCGGTTTGCCTGATGACAGCGTTAACTTTGTTTTCACCACGCCTGCTGAGGCGACATTGGCATTGGATAACGGTGCCGTGGATGCGGTGGCGACATGGGAACCGTATGTCTCTTTTGCGGTGGCTCAGTCAGGTGATCGCATCGCCATTGACGGCAAGGAGGCACCGGTCTCCAACTATCTGGTGGCGACCGATAGCGCTATCAGTAATAAACGTGCAGAGCTGGCTGATTTCCGACAGCGTCTGATTCGCGCTCGCGCCTGGGGCGTGGATCATCCGCAGGAGTATGCCAATGGCATCGCGTCTTTACTGCGTCTGCCAGATGCCGTCGCCTTGAGTAAGGTTCAGCGTGAAAACAACGCTCCGGTGGAAGACTACACGCTGGTGGCGCAACGCCAGCAGGCTGCGATTGATACCTTCGCACGCAGCGGGTTAATCAAACCCGGCTTGCAGGCGAGCAGCCTGGTCGATGCGTCATTTTTTGCCAAAGCAGGAGCCACTAAACCATGATGAACCTGGCGCTGTACCTCGACTCAGGCATTCATCAGGGTGGCTGGCGTCATCCGCAAGCCGCCACGACCGGTGGCCGCAACTGGCCGCTGTACCGCAAAATTGCCCAGCGCGCTGAAGCGGCAAAACTCGATATGATCTTTGTTGCGGATAAGCTGGCGATTGATGATGTGTATGGCGGACATCTGGCGCACACCGTGCAGCATCGCCAGGTGGGCTGGTCTGAGCCGCTCACCTTGCTGGCCGCGCTGGCGGCGGTCACCGATCGTATTGGCTTAGGCGGCACCGTCTCATCCTCCTATTCCGAGCCCTATACCACCGCGCGACAGCTGGCCAACATCGATCACATCAGCGATGGGCGTGCCGCGTGGAATGTGGTGACTTCATTAACCCATGCCGAAGCACGTAATTTCGGCCGCAGCCAGCACTTCAGCCATCAGGATCGCTATCGCCGCGCAGCAGAGTTCATCGACGTGATGAAAGCGCTCTGGGACAGCTTCGAAGAGGATGCATTGGTGGTGGAAAAATGCAGCGCACGCTTTGCCGATCCGGCACGTTTCCACCGCTTCGACCATCAGGGCGAGTCATTCGAGGTACAAGGACCGTTGAACCTGCCCCGGCCACCGCAAGGGCATCCGGTAGTGATTCAGGCTGGTGTTTCTGAGGCATTTATTGACCTGGCGGCCCAACACGCGGAGATGCTGTTTGTCGTGCAACCTAACCGGGAACGCGCTCAGCAGTTCTACCAAACGATCAAAGAGCGTGCGCAGCACTATCAGCGACAGCCTGATCAACTGCGTATCCTGCCGGGATTAGTGCCGATTGTCGGCCACAGCGAGCAGGATGCACGCGACCGCGCTGAATACCTCAAATCACTGATCACCGTGGAATCCGGGCTCAGTTTTGTTTCTGCCAGCATGAACATCGATCTGTCACAGTATCCGGTGGATGGACCGGTGCCCGATTTGCGCGAGCAGATTACCGGCAGTAAAGGACGTTTTCAGTATGTGATTGCCAACGCCATAGAGCAGAAACTCACTCTGGGAGAGATGGCCAAACGCTATGCGGAGAGCTTGTCGTTCCCTTCACCGACCGGCACGGCGGATCAAATCGCGCAACAGATGATTGACTGGTATCAACATCAAGCCTGCGATGGGTTTGTGATTCTCCCCACCTACATTGATGAAAATGAAGATCTCTTCCTCAGCCAGGTGGTACCCCGTTTGCAGGATGCGGGCGTGTTTCATCAGGATTATGCTGCGGGCACGCTACGCGAACGTTTAGGCCTCGTGAAACCAGCTAATCGCTTTCATTGATGGATTTTGATCATCGCAAGCAATCTCAAAAGACATGATTTTTGAGATTACTTGCGATTACTCAGTGTTTTTTTAGCCACTCTTTCAGTTTCCATAAGGAGACTGGCGCCTGATACACCGTGCCCTTTCCCTCCTTAATCGGTCTTAACAATCCAAGATCGGCCAGATTTTTCAGCCGACTGCGTGCGGTATTATCGGCGACACCCAGTCTTAATTTCACCCCTGCTGCGCTCAATAGCGAACCCGGCGCATGTAGCGCAATCGCCATGATGTCCAGCTCACCTTTCGCCAACGACATATTTTCCTCTACCCAATGCACCAGACGCGCCCGTTCCTGACGCAGCGTAGTGATTTGCTCTGTGAAGGCATTCACCGCACGCATCACAATTTCACACTGGAATTGGACAAAATAGGTTAGATCGAGCTCATCCGTTTCGCTGTAAAGGTATGACATACCGTATTTAATGGAGGCCGCCTTGAGGAGTTTGCTGATCGAAATGTATCGGAAGGCGTGATAACCACGACGAATCAAATGATGATAGAACAAGCCCCGTGCGGTGCGGCCATTGCCATCATTGAAGGGATGAATATAACCAATGGCAAAGTGCAAAACACAGGCCACCAGCAATGGGTGTGTTCCCTGCTGTTCCAGGAATTCGACTTCAGCGCACAACTCATCCAGCATGCCATTCAATGCGGAGTGATCGGGCGGCTGATGGATGATTTCGCCATCACGACCTGCCACAAAAACATCATTGTTGCCGCGCACCTCACCGGGCCGATATTTTTCGTCATTGATGCCTGCACACGCGATGTGATGCATGTGCAGGATATCGGCACGCGTTAGCGGTCCATCGCCCATGGCGGCAATATGCTGCATCAGCCGCCAATTGCCCATGATCATGCTCTCATCTTCGTTGCGGGGTTCCCGCCCCACCGCCAACAGTTCCATCGCCACACGCGAGGTCGTTGCTGCGCCTTCGAGTTGACTGGAGGAGATCGCTTCTTCCATGATCAATTGTGACATCAGATAGGAGGCCGCGTCCTCATCAGTGGGCTCACCATTGCGCGCAAAGGTCATGCGATCCACCAGGGAAATAGCCGCGTTGATTTTGGCGGTAAAGTTGCAACTGACGTCTTGTGACGCAATGACAAAATGTTGAGCCGTACTGCGCCGTTTAAATTTTAACGCGCTCCACACCGCCAACCGTTCATCCGCATCCCGGATTCGACGACTAAGTTCGTCAAAATGCAGATAGCGCAAATCCCACTCAGTATATCGGCTCAGCATCTCAGCACTTTCAGCGCTCGTCTGGGTATCAAGCAGTTGTTTGGGCGGGCGGCGTAATCTCATCGCGAGACATCTCAAAAATGACGTATTTTGAGTTTACTTGAGATGACATGGAGTTACCAATAGGGTAATCATGTATAAAGAAAAATCGAGGACGGCCCGCACTATAAAAGAACGCTTATGTGATCATGCTGGTGCAGACAGACATACAATGGGCGTCCTGATGGTCGCCCTTGCTACAGAAAGGCCTTACCTTGTATATCCGCGCTAATTGTTAGCAGCCTTACCATTCTGGCATCAGCTTTGCTTAATGAATCCTGTGTTCTATTTCAGGAGTCGCGCTATGCAAGCATCCTCTACTCGCTACACTATTTTTTCACTGCTGTTTCTCATCGCGCTGATCAACTACGTTGATCGCGGCGCACTCTCGTTTGCTGCTAACGCTATCTCTCAGGAATTTCACTTCACCAAAGTTCAACTGGGTGCGGTATTGGGCTATTTCGGTTTTGGCTACCTGTTCGGCTCGCTGTGTGGCGGTTTTCTCGCTGATAGATTGGGCACCAAAAAAGTGTGGTTGATGGCGGGGATTCTTTGGTCCTTGCTGGAAATTGGCACCGCATGGGCCGGTGAAGTCGGCATGGCGCTGTTTGGTGGTTCAGCCATTATGGGATTTGCTGCATTGCGTATCCTGTTTGGTTTTTCCGAAGGCCCGGCCTATGCGTTGATGAACAAAACCATTGCCCACTGGGCCCCGGATAATGAACGCGGTTTTGCGCTGAGCATCGGCTTGCTCAGTACTCAGGTGGGTTCACTGCTGACCGCACCCATTGCCGTGGGCTTGCTGCTGTTAACCGACGACTGGCGCATGATGTTTATCCTGCTCGGTGCCTTCTCACTGCTGGCGATGTTGCTGTTTGCACGCAACTTTACCGACACACCGCTGCTGCACCCACGCGCCAATGCGGCCGAACGTCAGCTGATCATCAATGGACAAAAGCCTGAAAGCCAACATGAGGGCGCACTGCCGTGGTGGCGTTTCTTTACCAGTCGCACGCTGGTGTGCAACGCACTTGGCTACTTCAGCTTCCTCTATATCACCTTCACGCTGGTCACCTGGTTGCCCAAATATCTGCAGGATAACTTCCACTACGATCTACATTCGTTATGGTACGTGGCGATGATTCCGTGGAGCGGTGCCTGTTTCACCGTGTTGCTCGGCGGACGTATAGCTGATCGTCTGCTGGCACGCTTTAACAACCTTCGCCTGGCAAGGAACGTCTTCGCAGCCGTCACGCTGTGCGCGACCGCCTGCTGTTTTATGGCGATTCCGTGGGTGAGTTCAGCGGCAGGGATCATCGCTCTGATGACGCTAGGTAACGCGCTCAATGCGCTGGTGAATAACGTGTATTGGTCGGTGGTGATTGATGTGACGCCAAAAGCTTCGGTAGGTGCTTACAGTGGCATGACGCTGGCGATAGCCAACCTTGCCTCCATCATCTCCCCGATGCTGTGCGGTTGGCTGGCGGAATATTACGGTTATAACGCCATGTTCACCGTTACCGCCTGCATTGCGTTTGGCAGCATGCTGGCGATGACGCTATTACAACCTGAGAAACGCCTGCAGGCTGATGCACCCACAGTGGCAGCACAGCAGGCGATGTAATTTTACACGGCGTGCCGCTGGCAGAAGGCAGCAATGTCTGGCGATTGAAAATCCGCCAGATGCGTCATCAGCTTCTCCAGCGGCCAGTTCCACCACGCAATCGCCTGCAACTGCGCCGCGATTTCTGGCGTGAAGCGGACACGAATGGGTTTCGCAGGGACACCGCCCACAATGGTGTAAGGGGCCACATCTTTGGTCACAACCGCGCCAGCCGCCAATACCGCGCCGTCACCAACGGTCACGCCCGGCAGCACAATGACGCCATGACCAATCCACACATCATTACCGATGATCACGCGGTCCTCTCGACGGTTGGCAAAGAACCCGGCATCGCGCTGTGCCTGCGGATCATAATATTCCGGGCAGTAGGTAAAACGATGTTGGGAAGCACGATCCATCGGATGATTTGGCGCACCAATACGCACCTGATTGGCTATCGCGGTAAAACGACCAATCTGCGCATCAGCGACACAACAGTGCTCGCCGAGGTAAGAAAAATCGCCCAACTCGCTATATTCTAGATAACTTTCGGCGAGGATCTCACATTGCTGACCAATGTGGGTTTCGCGCATACGCACGCTAGGATCGATGACGGTGTATTGCAGTTTAGCCGGTTGGACAGCGGCAAGGGCCATAGCAAGCTCCAATGTGGTCAGATGTCTGAATAACGGGTTGTAATAGGTCAAGCGCGAAGCACAACACTAAAGCGGCAAGATGACAGAAATGCTATCGTAGCGGCTTCGTTTGAGGCCATTTAAGGAAAGGGAATGAGAACACCGTGGTCACTGTTAGCTCTATTGTGGTCTTCTGGCCAGGCGTCAGCGGCACTGCCCGCTGATATCAAAGCAGGTGATATCGTGCAGGTGCAGTTATCACAATTGCATCCCACGCAAGCCGCGATTGGTTATCGCCAGTTGGATTACAAACTGCACCGTTACCAGGCCGATCCCAAAAAGCTGTTCGATGATTTTTGTGAAAGCATGGGGCAGAAAGGCGTAGACAAGTTCAACAGCAAATCACGCATCTCCGATCCTGACAGCTTCACCTGTAAAGCCCCGGTGGGTGCGCAGCCAGGACCGATGAAAACTGCCGTCATCGCCCCGGATAATGCGCTCTATCTCACTGATGGGCATCACACCTTCAGTAATTTCGCTGATGTTGGTGGTTTGAAAACGCGCGTACAGGTGCGCATCACCAATGATTTCCGCAGTCTGAAAACGATGAATGCGTTCTGGCAGCAAATGGAAGCCGCACATCTGGTCTGGCTGGATACGCCTAAAGGCAAAATCACCCCGCATGACCTGCCGAAAGAGTTGGGCCGTAAACACATGCAGGATGATGAATATCGTTCGCTGGTCTATTTCGTGCGCGATATCGGCTTTGAGAAAGAGGACAATCCGCCGCCGTTCCTTGAATTCTATTGGGGTAAATGGCTTGAGACTGAACTGCCACTGAAATCATTCGACCTGCATGACCGCAAAGGCTATGGCGCTGCAGTTACCGCCATTGCTGAAAAAATCACCGAAGTGCCCAAAGACACGGTCATTGCCCAGAGCGATGCCGGGCCGCTCACCGCTGAAAAGCTGGGGGCGATGAAAAAGGTCAACGAGAAGAAACTCGATAAAATAATTTCTGTGGATGGAAAATTGGGTTGGGCATTTAAAGAATAATAGTCAGTACGGGGACATGTCGTGCCCCCGTACTGATCTCCATCTTCCGATGCGATTAACCCCTTACGCCAGCTCGCAATCCTTAACATCCGCGGAAGGGGCTAACAGATTTTTATCAAACTCACGCAAGGGTGCTGCATCACGGATACGCATCGGCCAGTCGGGGTTGGCCAGCGCGCTTTTACCCAACGCGACATAATCAGCGCCCTGCTCCAGCGCCTGAGACGCGCTGCCGCTGTCTGACAGCGAACCATTCGCCACAATAGTCAGGCTTGGTGCCGCCTCTCGCGCTATCTGTACCAGCGAAAGCGCATTGTCCGCAAAAGCGGGCTGCAGTGCGTTGTATTCGGTGAGATGCAGGTAATCAATACCTGACTCAGCCAATAAGCGAAACACCTGTTTTGCGCCCGCTTCCCCTTCCTGCCACTTATGATGGAAATCATTCACTTTGCCCTGTGAAATACGCACACCTAAAGTGACATCGTGGCCTATACGCTGGCGTACCGCGCGGATCACCGCCAGGGTCAGTGACAGGCGGGCAGCGATATCACCGCCCCAGCGGTCATGACGCTGATTGGTGTAATCCGTGAAGAATTGATCGAGCAGATAGCCATTGGCGCCGTGAATTTCAATGCCATCAAATCCCGCTACGCCAATGGCGCGCGCAGCGGTCTCGGCAAAACTGTCAATCGCCTGCTGAATCTGATCTTCGCTCATTTCTCCTGGCAACGCATAGTCGCCATGACCATGATAAAAGCCCAGCTGTTCGCCGCGCGGTTGCACAACGGAGGGAGCCAGGGTATCGCTTCGGTAGATATTGCCCTGGGAAATCGCGCCAGCATGCATCAGTTGCGCAATGATCTTGCCACCATGCTGATGCACACCATCAGTAATGGCACGCCAACCTGCCACCTGGCGGCTATTAACCAGACCCGCTTGAAACGCATACGTCTGCGACCAGGCTTCGTCGATATACAGCCCTTCGGTGATGATGGTGCCAAAACCACCCCGCGCGAAACGTTCGTAATAGTGCTTCATGCGATCGCCCGGTACGCCATCTACCGTGGCGGAGATGCGCGTCATGGGTGCCACCATGATGCGATTTTTCAGCGCGAGTCGATTTAATGTCCCGCTCTGAAATAAGTGTTTATCGGCCATTTGCTACATCGTGTTCCCTGATTATCGTCAGAGCGCATTATAGTGTGTCGCTTTAGCGGCAAAAATGACCGAAGATGATACGTCTGTATAACGGAAATCGTTACAATGAACTCCAAAGATATTGAGGTTTTCCTCATGGTGTCGCAAACGCGCAGCCTGACGCAGGCGGCACGGCGGCTGAATACTACGCCGATGACGGTGTCGCGTCGGCTGGCCTCGCTGGAGGACGATCTCGGCGTGCGGCTGATGCACCGCACGACTCGCGCCATCGCGCTCACCGTCGAGGGAGAAGAGTTTCTGCCCTATGCGAAATCGCTGGCGGAAACCGAACAGAGTGCACGCAATCTGTTTTCACCACACCAGCAAGGTGCGACTGGCCAGTTACGAATTACGGCGCCTTCTGGCTTTGGTCGTCGTACTATTATTCCGCTGTTGCCCGCCTTGATGGAGGCCAACCCGGAACTGCGCATTGAGTTTCAGCTGAGCGATGACGTCACCGACCTGGTAGGGTTGGGCTACGATGTCGCTATCCGCATTGCACCGCTGCGTGACTCCCGTTTAGTGGCTCACCGTCTCGCTAACAACCCGCGTATGCTGTGTGCTTCACCCGATTATCTTCAACGCTTCGGCACGCCTCAGACATTAAACGACTTACATCATCACAACTGCCTGCGACTCTCAGGCGTGGTGCAGTGGAGCTTCATCATTGATGGGCATATTTCGAGCTTAAGCGTGGAAGGCCGTTTCAGTGGCAGTAACGTGGAAGGGGTGCGTACTCTGTGCGTGGCGGGAAGCGGCATTGCTCAGTTATCTGAGTGGGACATCCGTGAAGAGCTCGCTTCGGGCGAGCTCATCGCCATTGAATTACAGGATGCTCAACCGCAGATGCTCGGTGTCTGGGCATTGTTCCCCACAACTCGCCAGTTGCCAGCACGGGTGACGGTATTTCTTCATGCTTTAAAACAAGCGATGGAAAAAACAGATAAGTTACCTGTCACGGCACCCCGTTTATAGGCTTAAATCGTTGACTCACTGATTCACTTCATGGAGGCCCCTTTTGAAACCAGAAATTCAAACCCTCACATCGACAGAGATCTATCGTAACCGCTGGATGACGTTAAAAGAGGACAAAATTCAGCGTGCCGATGGCAGCGAAGGTCTCTATTCGGTGATCGAAAAAAACGATTTTGTCGTCATCCTTCCGGTGGAGCAGGACAGCATTTTTGTGGTTGAGCAGTATCGTTATCCGATAAGTGAACGCACCATTGAGTTGCCGCAAGGCAGCTGGGAGTTGGACCCCGGTGCGACACCAGAAGCACTGGCGGCGGGCGAACTTCAGGAAGAGACAGGATTGATTGCCAATCGTTGGCAGAACGTGGGCTATCAAAAACTGGCGCAGGGATACTCCGCGCAGGGTTATCACATCTATCTTGCCAGCGAATTACGCTATGAAGGGCAGAATCTGGATGCCGAGGAAGTCGGACTCACTGCACGCAAAATGAAAATCAGCGAGTTTCTGCAGCTCGTGCTGGAAGGTAAAGTGACCGATGCCACTTCAGTGACCGCGTTTTTACTGGCGCGGGCCAAAGGGTTGCTTGATTAAGCCGGGTAACGCACAGGGCCACATTGATGTCAGGTCGCTGTGCGTTTGAAGAGTGCGCATTGCTGCGCACTCTTCCCTGAACAATGACGCTTAGTGACTCGCTATCTCCGCCAGCACTGCTTGCGCATCTGCCGCAGCAACCGCGACACCATCAATGTAAAGCTGGCGCCGTTCTCCGGCTGGCAAAGCAATTTGCAGCGTTTTCCATGCTGGCTGATAATCGCCTTTGCGTGTGAAGCTCAGGTGGATTGCCTCGGCATCGCTGCGCATTTCCCAGCTTAACCACAGCGCATTACCCTGCTGATAACCCCAGGACTCACCGTCATCTTCAAATACCAGGCCTTTGCTCTCGCCTTTACCCTGTAATGGATAAAGTTGCAGCGTGCGACGGTCATCTGCTTGTGCATCAACATGACGCAGACGCTGGCTCAGTGGCAAGGCCGCACCGGCGCGAACCAGCATCGGCTGGGTTTCCAGCGGTGCTGGCAAGGTGATCCACTGACCGCCGCTGTACCACTGTTGCGTTGCGAAGTCATACCAGCCAGTTTGGTTATCTGGCAGCCACAAACTGCGTTCACGCTGTCCTGCTTCCACCACGCTGGCCACCAGTAAATCGCGGCCCAGCATAAACTCATCGCACTCGGCGAAGGTCTGTTCATCATGCTCATGATCGAGGAAGGTTGGGCGCAGCATCGGTTCATCGTCCGCGTGGGCCTGCCACAAAAGCGTATAGAGATACGGCAGCAGGCGATAGCGCAGTTCGACCGCAGCACGAATCGTAGGCGTGACCGACGGATACATCCACGGCTCATTCACCGTGTGATCGTCATTCCACGAGTGAATGGTGAAACGCGGGTGCATCACGCCGTTTTGTACCCAGCGCACAAACAATTCTGCATCCGGCTTATCGCCTGAGAAGCCGCCGACATCGTGCCCGACGTTATACAGACCCGACAAGCTCATCCCGAGGCCCATGCGAATGTTGTAGCGCAGAGACGTCCAGTTAGTACGGTTATCGCCGCTCCATGTCTGCACGTAGCGTTGCATACCGGCACAGCCAGAACGCGAGATCAGGAAAGGACGCTTCTCCGGCGCGAAACGCTGCTGCGCTTCCATCGACGCACGCATCATCAACAACGGCATCACTGGGCGAATATGCTTGATGGCGATGGGCGTACCAAAGCCGTGGCAACGCGCTTCGCCGTCCCACACTTCATATTCGTTGTTGTCATTCCAGGTCGAATCGATGCCCTTCGCCAGCAGCTGTTGGGTGACGTTCTCCTGCCACCACGCCACCGCCTGGGGATGGGTGAAGTCAAGGTGTGAACCCTCGTCATCCCAGAACACTGAACGCTCTGGCGCATCTTCTTCTGAGTCACGGATAAACAAGCCTTGCGCGGCGACCTCTTCATAGCGTGGATGATCCTGCAACAGGCAAGGTTTGATGTTGGCAGCCAGACGCAAACCGGCGTCGTGGAACGCCTGGCTCATCACTTCCGGCTGTGGCACTTTGTCGTAGTTCCAGTTGAACACGTAGCGCTTGTTATTGATCGAGGTGTAACCCGATGACAATTGGAAAGAGTCGCACGGAATATCATGCTGTTCGCACAGGCGAATGAAGTTCATTAGCTGATTTTGTGCATCCGGTGCATCGGTATAGTGCATGGTTGAGCCGCTGTAACCGAGGCTCCATTTTGGGCCAAACAGCGTTTTACCGGTCAGGCGCACAAAGGCCTTGGTGACATCCAGTACTTTGCTGCCAACAAACAGGTAATAATCAATATCCCCGCTTTCCGCCTGCCAGCGGCGATAAGGCTGATGGTAGTTATCCAGTTCGTTACCGAGATCAAACCAGCTGCTGCTGAGGTTATCGTAGTAAAGACCGAAACTCACATCGCTGCGGCGCGTAATGGTAAAGGGTACATGTTTGTACAGCGGATCGGTTGAAGAGGCGTTGTAACCCATCGCATCAAGGTTACGCATCTCATAACGTTTGCCATTGCGTTGAAGGTCACCGGTTTTCTCGCCAAGACCGTAATAGGCATCGTCATTCATACGACGCTGGTAGTGCGCCACGCCATCGCCGTGCGCGTTAATCAGGTAGGCACTGGTTGGGCGGTCGCAGGTCAGCAGTTGCCAGGCGCCAGCGCTATCACGATGTTGCCACTCCAGCGCCAGTGGCTGATGGACAATCACGCGCAGCACATCGGTGGAAACCACCAGCGTGTCGCCCTCTTCTTCCAGCGTGAACCCTGGCAGGGTAAAGCCCGCCAGGCTGTCACGTGGACGCCCTTCCCACGGCACATCGCTGTCTGGCGCTATGCTCCAGGTGCGGTCCAGTGCATAGCCGCTCTGACGTTTAATCGAAACACGGAACATGCCGGATTCCAGCACGAATAGGTTCAGCTGGTACTTCCCATCGACGGTTAACGCAACATGGTGTTGATCAGAATGCGTGAGTGACCAATTCTTTAAGGTTTTCATTGTTACCTACTTTAATCAGGCGCGCTGGGCGCGACGTTCAGCAATAAATGCAATCAGGAAGACCGCGCCAATCAGGTCGAAGAAGCCCATGGCGACAAATAACGGGTTAAAGCCAATCTTGTCGGCGGTGACACCAATTACCAGTGAGAACAGGAAGCTGGATATCCACGCGAAGGAACCGCGCATGCCATTGACGGTGGCCATCTGGCCTTTATCAAACTTCTCCACTACCAGTGCGCTGAGCATGCAGGAGATGATCTGGTGACCGAAACCGCCAATCGAGATCAGTGCAATCGCCACGTAGGGATCTTTGGTCATTGCCACCAATGCGAGGGAGAGCATCAGGAAAGCGCCGGTGACTGAACTGGCAACCACGGAGTTGACCAGTCTGAAACCAAACAGGCGGGTATAGAGGCGCGTCAGATAGCCACTGGCGACGCTGCCGAGGTCTGCAGCGAGGAATGGCATCCAGGCGAACATGGCAATCTGTTTGAGATCCATGCCGAGATCTTTCGCCAAGTAGAGCGGCACCCAAAAACTCAGCACGCCCCACGCCGGTTCGGCCATAAAAGCGGGAATGGCGATACCGTAAAAACGTTTATTCTTTGAGACACTTTTCAGGGCTTTAAAGAACGGTAATTTGACGGCAGGCGGTTCATTATCCTGACGAATAAATTCCAGTTCCGATGCAGACAGATTGGGATGAATTTCCGGATCGCGATACAGCAACCACCAGAGCACCACCCACGCCAGTGCCAGGCAACCCGTAAACAGGAAAGCGCCCTGCCAGCCGAAAGAAGCGTGCGCGAAGTAGATGATGGGCGGCGCCAGCATAGCGCCAATTGAGAAGCCCACGCCGGCCCAACCCGCTGCAACCGGACGCTCTTTTTTCGGGAACCATTCGCCTATCACTTTGGCGTTGGCTGGCGTGGCTGCGGCTTCCGCTCCGCCCATGACAAAACGCAGAATGGCAAGATGTACCCAGCTCGCCGCGCCGGCATGGAACAGACAGGCGACCGCCCAGACCGAGGCACAAATCAGGAAGCCGACTTTAAGGCCGATGACATCAATCAGCCAGCCGCAAATTGGTTGAAAGAAGGTGTACGCCAGCTGAAACGCACCGACAATCCATGAATATTGTTCAGTGGTGATGCCCAGGCTGGTTTTCAGCTCAGGTGCCAGAATGCCTAATGAGTTACGCGTGATGTAGTTGACGGTAACGCCCGCTAAGAACAACACCAATACCCACCAGCGCAAATTGCGGAAGGTGCGTTTGCTGCCAGCAGCAGCGATCCCTGGATTCAAACTGCGGTTCATCTGGTTCTCCAATCTTTATTAACATCATGAGCTTACAAATCCTGTGGTGAATGCGCGGGCAAGCGATAAACCGGAAATATCGCTGGCTGCCGCCCAGGAATTGCTGCTTGTTGTTGAGGAGCGACTTCAGTGAGTCATCTCTAACCATCCGCCAGGAGTGAACCACAGATGCGGAACCTGGTCGCCACTCAGATGCCGCATTTGTGATCTGGTTAACCAAAATGGCTTGCGAGGTTGACATCAGACGTTAAAGAGCCGAATTTTAGGCTCTGAGAGCGCAATCCACGCCATAAGGGGTGCGCTAACCGATAAATAGGTCAACCAATATAAGAATTGTCCTGGGTTTCATTTTCAGGACCTAAAAGAGGTAACAACATGAAGCAGACCTGGCGCTGGTATGGCCCAAATGATCCCGTTTCTCTTGCCGATGCGCGACAGGCTGGCGCGACCGGCATCGTCACCGCCCTGCACCACATCCCTAACGGCGAAGTGTGGTCGGTGGACGAAATTATGCAGCGTAAAGCCATCGTGGAAGCCGCTGGGCTGGTGTGGTCAGTGGTGGAAAGCGTGCCGATTCACGAAGAGATCAAAACCGGCAGCGGTGAGTGTCAGAAGTGGATCCGTCATTACCAGCAGTCTCTGCGAAATCTGGCGCAGTGCGGTATTAAAACCGTCTGCTACAACTTCATGCCGATTCTCGACTGGACGCGCACAGACCTTGAATATCTGTTACCCGATGGCGCGAAAGCGCTGCGTTTCGATCAGATCGAATTTGCCGTATTTGAGCTGCACATTTTGCAACGTCCCGGTGCGGAGAAGGATTACAGCGCCACGGAAATAGCGCAGGCAGCTGAGCGTTTCGCCAACATGAGCGAAGCACATAAAACCCGCCTGACGCGCAATATCATCGCTGGTTTACCGGGTGCAGAAGAAGGTTACACGCTGGACCAGTTCCGTGCTCAATTAGCCCGTTATGACGGCATCGGCAAAGCTGAGTTACGTGAAAACTTCGCGACCTTCCTGCGCGCGATTATTCCAGTGGCGGAAGAGGCCGGTGTTCGGATGGCAGTGCATCCGGATGATCCCCCGCGTCCGATTCTGGGTTTACCACGCATCGTCTCTAACGCAGAAGATTTGCAGTGGATGATCGATACCGTACCCAGCCCGGCGAATGGCTTCACCATGTGCACCGGCTCTTACGGCGTGTTGGCAGATAACGATCTCGCCGGCATGGTGAAACGTTTTGGCCCACGCATTTACTTCGCACACCTGCGGTCAACCAAACGCGAAGAGAACCCGAACACCTTCCACGAGGCAGCGCATTTAGGCGGCGATGTTGACATGTTCGCCGTCATTAAGGCGATTGCTGAAGAAGAACATCGTCGTAAAGCGGCCGGTCAGGAGGATTTGATTCCGATGCGCCCGGATCATGGTCACCAGATGCTAGACGACTTGAGAAAGAAAACCAACCCCGGCTATTCGGCGATTGGTCGTCTGAAAGGGTTGGCGGAAATTCGCGGTGTGGAGCTGGCGATTCATCGCGCTTATTTCTGATGGCATTCGTTGCTGCCGGGTGCCATTGATGGCGCACCCGGCTAGATGGAGTTTACATGGAACCTAACCTCGCCAATGGCGAACTGAACGTGACCCGCCCCGCCTGGAACCATCAGCGGCTGGTGCCGCGTATTGTGCATATCGGCTGTGGCGCCTTTCATCGCGCGCATCAGGCGTTGTATCTGCATCACCTGCTTGAAATCAGTGACACTGACTGGGGCATCTGTGAGGTCAACCTGATGTCGGCGAGCGGCAAACTGTTGGTCGAACAACTGCGCCAGCAAGATCTGCTCTACAGCGTGACGGAAAAAGGTGCCGGGCAGAACGACGTTCACCTCGTTGCGGCCATCAAAGAAGCCTTGCATCCTGCACTGGATGGACACGACGGCATTATCGAAGCGCTGGCTCGTCCGGAAACCGCTATCGTTTCATTGACGGTGACGGAAAAAGGCTATTGCACTCAGGGTGCCAACGGTGAATTGGATGCGGATAATGCACTTATTCAACACGATGTTGCGCACCCTGGCACGCCGAAATCCGCCATTGGTTTTATTGTCGAAGCATTACGTGTGCGTCGTGAGCGTGGTTTAGGGCCGTTTACTGTGCTCTCCTGCGACAACCTGCGTGATAACGGCCATGTCGCGCGCGCCGCTGTGATAGGCCTGGCGCGGTTGCACGATGCGGCACTGGCGCATTGGATTGATGAGAACGTTACCTTCCCCAGCAGCATGGTTGACCGCATCGTTCCCGCAGTGACCGACGAAACACATCAGGAGATTCGCGACTTGCTGGGCGTACCCGATCCCTGCGGCGTGGCCTGTGAGCCGTTTCGCCAATGGGTGATCGAAGATAACTTTGTCAACGGCCGTCCTGACTGGGATCGCGTGGGCGCGCAGTTTGTGGCAGACGTTGCCCCTTTTGAAATGATGAAACTGCGTATGCTCAACGGCAGTCACTCATTTCTTGCCTACCTCGGGTATTTGGGTGGCTGTGAAACCATCGCTGACACCATGCAACTCCCGGCCTATCGCCAGGCGGCATTGGCATTGATGATGCAGGAACAGGCACCTACGCTCTCAATGCCAGAGGGTATCGATCTGCAGGCCTATGCTAATCAGTTGATCGAACGTTTTAGCAACCCTTCCCTGCGCCACCGGACGCAACAGATTGCGATGGATGGCAGTCAGAAGCTGCCACAGCGCTGGCTCGATTCCGTGCGCTATCACCTGAAGCACGGCAGTGACTATCGCCACTTAATGCTGGGAATTGCCGGCTGGATGCGTTACGTCGTCGGACAAAACGAGCGAGGTAAAGCATTTGATGTGGTTGACCCATTAATTACCACGCTAAAAGACATCAACCAGCACACGCCAGAAGGCGATGCGCGCGTTAGCGCCCTGCTTGCCGTGAGAACCATTTTTGGAGACGATTTGCCCGCCAATCCGCGCTTCGTCAGCCATCTTCAACAGGTGTACGCGCAGCTTTGCCAGCATGGTGCCCGCGCCGCCGTTGCATCCCTGAATCAGGAGCCGAAATGAAGCGTTTTATGGATGACGATTTCCTGCTGCAAAGCGACGTTGCGCGTCGTTTGTACCATGACTATGCGGCTGACATGCCGATTTATGACTACCACTGCCACCTCAATCCGCAAGAGATCGCCGAGGATCGTCAGTTCGCCAACCTCGGACAAATTTGGCTGGAAGGTGACCATTACAAATGGCGCGCCTTGCGTGCTGCGGGCGTGGATGAATCGCTGATCACCGGTAAATCTACGAGCGATTACGACAAGTATCTCGCGTGGGCCCACACCGTGCCCAAAACGCTGGGCAATCCGCTCTACCACTGGACGCACCTGGAGCTGCGTCGCCCGTTCGGCATCACCGATACGTTATTTGGACCGGATACTGCCCAACGCGTGTGGGATGAATGTGCTGAGAAGCTGGCGACGCCTGCGTTTTCCGCGCGCGGCATTATGCGTCAGATGAAGGTGCGCATGGTGGGTACCACCGATGATCCGATTGATTCCCTGCAATATCACCGCCAGATTGCCGAAGATAGCAGCTTTGATATTGATGTTGCGCCGAGCTGGCGTCCGGACAAGGTATTTAAGATTGAGCTGGAAGGTTTTGTCGATTATCTCGGTCGCCTGGAATTGTCAGCGGATGTAGCAATCAACAGCTTTGACGCACTGCGCACCGCCCTGCTGCGCCGGTTAGATCACTTCTCCGCTCACGGCTGCCGGGCATCAGATCACGGCATTGAAGTGCTGCGCTTTGCCCCGGTTCCGGATGATCGTGTATTGGATTCCATTCTGTCCAGACGCCGCAACGGCGATACGCTAAGCGAGCTGGAAATCGCCCAGTTTAGCAGCGCGGTGCTGGTGTGGCTCGGCGCTGAATACGCGAAACGTGATTGGGTGATGCAACTGCATATCGGCGCGATCCGCAACAACAGCACCCGGCTGTTCCGCCTGCTGGGTGCCGACAGCGGGTTTGACTCGATTGGCGATAACAACATCGCTTTGCCGCTCTCTCGCCTGCTTGATGCGATGGATATCAACGATCAACTGCCTAAAACCATTCTCTATTGCCTCAATCCACGCGACAACGAAGTGCTGGCGACGATGGCAGGTAACTTCCAGGGTGCGGGCATCGCCGGTAAAGTGCAGTTTGGTTCCGGCTGGTGGTTCAACGATCAGCGCGATGGCATGCTGCGCCAGTTGGAGCAACTGTCGCAAATCGGTTTGCTCAGCCAGTTTGTCGGGATGCTGACCGATTCACGCAGCTTCCTCTCTTACACACGTCACGAATACTTCCGCCGTATTCTGTGCAACCTGCTCGGTCAATGGGTGCAGGATGGCATTGTGCCGCACGATGAAGCGGTGCTCGGCAACATGCTGCAGGATATCTGTTTCAATAACACACAGCGCTACTTTACCCTCAATCCACGTTGAGAATTCCGCCCTGTGCTATAGTGCAGGGCGCCATTGATGGCAGCGTCAGTGGTCGTCAACTTCTTAATCAGCAGAAAAGAGCTCATGAAAACACAAGCATCAGCGCAGCGCCCTTATCAGGAAGTGGGGGAAATGTTGCGTAACATGATTATGCAAAAGCAGTATGCCGTGGGCGAACGCTTGCCACCTGAGCGTGAACTGGCTGCGCTGCTGGATGTGACCCGCACGCTGGTGCGTGAAGCACTGATCATGCTGGAGCTGGAAGGCTTGATTGAAGTGCGTCGTGGTGCCGGGATCTACGTGGTAAACGACAGTCCTGCACCGCGCGCGATGACACAAGCCCCCTGTAACGATGCCGGCCCGTTTGAGATGCTGCAGGCGCGTCAGTTGCTGGAGAGTAATATCGCGGAGTTTGCCGCGCTGCAGGCCACGCGTGAAGACATCATCAAGATGCGTCAGGCACTGGAACTGGAAGAGAGAGAACTGGCATCCGGCGCCGTGAATGAGAGCGAGAACGGCGATCGTAACTTCCATCTGGCGATTGCCGAAGCGACCCATAACAGCATGTTGGTCGAGTTGTTCAAACAATCCTGGCAGTGGCGTGAAGACAATGTGATGTGGAGTCAGTTACATCGTCATCTGGTGAACACTCATTACCGTAAGCAGTGGCTCGACGATCACAAGAAGATCCTCGCCACATTGATCAAGAAAGACGCGCGCGCCGCCAAGCAAGCCATGTGGCAGCATCTGGAGAATGTAAAACAGCGACTGCTGGAGTTTTCAGATGTCGATGACATCGATTTTGATGGTTATCTGTTTGAATCCTGGCCGCTGGACAGTGCCAACGGCTAGAACAAGCCCTTGTTACCAAGGGCTTTCAGGCGATTACTGGGGTAATGAAGCTTTCAAACGCTGTGCTGCTACGGCCAGATTGGTTTCCGATACTGAGGCATACGAAATACGCAGCGTTGAAGTATCTGGATTATCACAGTAGAAAAACTCACCCGGGACATACACCACACCCTTGCTCAGAGTGGTTTTCAGCCATTCGGTGGTGTTGAAAGCTTCCCTGAACGTTGCCCACAGGAACATGCCACCCAGCGGGCGATAGAAGTGCAGCTTATCCCCCAGTTCTGTCTCTAGCGCCGCACAGAGCGCATCGCACTTCTGCTTATAGGCCGCGCGGATCAAGCGAATCTGCTCCGGCAAGCGACCGGTTTCCAGATAATGACGCGTCAGGGATTGTGACAAGGCACTGGTGTGCAGATCCGTT
>Ga0157363_1001289_pt1 | contig 20783 bp, 6 predicted proteins | sample AttsexASBM1_FD_111477 | JGI IMG/M metagenome (GOLD analysis project Ga0157363, IMG submission 111477) | Fungus gardens microbial communities from leaf cutter ant in Ribeirão Preto, State of São Paulo, Brazil - Atta sexdens ASBM1 | ecosystem: Host-associated > Fungi > Mycelium > Unclassified ... | reverse complement strand
TAATAATAGTGACTTTAATCGAAGTGTAAAAACATTCCAGATTGATTGTGTAAGTATAAAAATAAAAACCAGACGACTATTCCCAGGTTAATAATGATATTAATGACGTATATTTCTCTTTTTTTCTCTCTCTCTTTCTCGTATTACTGTAGACAGTTTTCTTTCTTTATTGATATTTCTTGCGAAATGATATAATTATTTGATATTGTTGTTATAAATTCTAAATTTATTTGATTAATTAATCGCATAATCACATAATAAGAGTTATATATCGATTCGCAGTTACACGATAATAAATCCACCACATTTATCATTTCTAATTGCTAGTCGGTTACATATCGCATCCGCGGTATTTGTATGCGGCGATGAGATCTCGGTTGATTAATCTCAGATGGTTTGCACCACATATACATATATGTTATAATGAAAAACTTCAACTTCATACTCTGGCTGAACTTTCTATGCATTTATCAACAATCCTCAATCACATATTTTCTCGTAAAGTATTGGGCACCCGCACTTTACTGTTATCAGACCCGGCAACTATTCCAGCCAGTTTAACAAGACGTACCGGTCATGCAACGCCGCAGGATTTGCTGTTATACGGCGAATAAACGTGGTACGTTATAGCTGTCAAAAGGAATGTAACAACGAATAAATTATGGATAAATTACGGCGTTCATTATAGGTTACGAACAAAGCAGGGCCATGTCAGTAACCTCCACGTCCTCACCGTAATTCAATTCCGCACGTCGATAGGCCTATACATTGTCGAAGGTTACACGCTACCGCTCGTCGATCGTTACATAAAAAATAAATGATCGATTTCCATCGGTGCGGGCATCAACGATTTACAATGCATCTTTTTATCGCAGTATATCGCTTGTGACTATCTCTCCGTGTGAAAATAATGTTCTATTTATAGAATTTCTATGTAAAAAAATTCTGGAATTTTTGTGGAAAATAAAAATCCAAAGATATTAGCATGCCAATTTTATGGCTTTTAATATATAAAAATTAGCAATATTTTTTAACTTTTTCGATTAGATTTAATCCGAGTCATAAAATCATTTCCTTGGAACTATTTAGAATTCTCGAGCAAAACTTTCGAAATTGAAAGCTTTAAGAATTAGATTGAGTATCTGAGTATATTATAATCTCTATATTGCAGAATCTTTATTATTGAGAGTTATGCATGTAAACATTTGAAATAGAAGCAGCACATATTTTAGGTTTACGCAGTCTATGCGCCTGCAGCATATCCTAAGGCTGTCATAAAGAATCCGTGCAGCCCTTATAATCGTTATGCCATGTTTCGCACTTTAACGAGCATCAGAAACGGCCGGTCTTCTATTAGATAAGATGTTGGTGTTGCTCTGCTTGATTGTTGAAGCATAAAAATTCATGCAGGATGATCTCGAAGGTGCAATTAGTTGGAGCTGTTCCTTGAAGCGAAACTTGTTAAATCCACCTGTATCCTTAAAGACTGCTTCAGGCAAATTATTCATCTCGAAAGAGATGAAAAACCTCAAAATCTAGGATCAATCTCGCAACGTTGAGATGCACGTTTATCAGGAAGTTTAGCAGAAAAATTTTTAGGCGACATCGCGCTTCTGCATCAAGAAACTTTAACTTAATAAAAAAATTGGCAAATCGATATGACAAATTTTTGTATGAAATAAATATAAAAATATAATTTATCTAGCGTTTTCATGAATTATATAATTTTAGAGATCTTCAAATCATTGATTTATATTTTGCACAAAGTGCAAGTTTTAAGAAGATATTAAGATATATTCATTTTGCTAATTCAAATTTATCACACATTTAGTTATCGCTTTATATTTATATATCTCAAGTATCATTAAGTTTAAGATTGTTTAAGAAATTTACGACATGAGATGGTAACTAGCTATATAACTTAGTTTACTCCTGTTTCGGTAGAGAATATCAAATAAAAGCAGTGGTGCGTGTATTTACGTAGAAAATGGCAGGAAGATGCGGCACAATTGCAAAAGGCTCCTTTCAGTTTGAGAAATCGATTTTACGAACACAAAAGACACTCTTGCGAAGAAGGAACTTCGTTATCGATTGGATGGAACCACCTACTTTCTCTCGCTCGGCACACAATCCTCGTCGCCATATGACACGATCAAAAGAAGCCACTACATCAGCATTTTTTCTCAGAATTTAAGGCAAATGTTGCACGCCATATAGATCCGTGCTTTATCAGGCCTTTACGCGAAAAACTCCCTGCAAGAGTTACTATCGCGATATCTGCACTCGTATAAAGTTCCGTTATAGGATTCACGCTCGAGATAGAATTTCAGATACAATTTGCAATGTCGTAACTTGAGAAATAACAGTTCAATATAATTGTCTGCGTAAATGTGACAAGAAAATTTTAACACCTTGATTTGCAACGCATATCAATTTAAAAAAAAACTCAATCCTGATATTTAATTTATTTACTTAAATTATTAAGCAAGAATTATTTAGCAGGGGACAAGTTTTATGTAACAAATTTTAACATATAATATCCCCACCTTCTTTCACTCTCTACGTTAAGTGCTTCATATTTTTCTTCACATAATACCGCGCAAAATACTGAGAAGAAACGAGAGAAGGGAAAATAGAGAGCAGCAAGTAAGGTGATGGAGGAAAGGGTTTTGAAATATGTGGAGCGTAAAGAGGCTGACAAATTTCAACGTCTATTCCCAATCGGGTCGTGACAGTCGCGTGATCGTCGTTATCAAATTATATTACTTGTTGTAATAAATTTTAACGTATGTGTTAATAAATTTTTGTTTCATAATAACACAGCATTAAGACCTTGCTTGACTTGTAGCCCTATTATTATTAATTTTATTACTTGATTAATTCACTGATAATATGATATAATTGTCTCTAACAAAGTGAAAGAAGAACTGAAGAGTCTAAACATTTTCAGTATATGTAAGATTGTGAAGATATCTAAAATCCGTTCGTTTATGATAATATAAATCTCATCTAAAATAAAAAAATAGAACGTTATATCAATTTATCTAAATTATGCTAAACTTTCTTACTTAAAATGTTAATGAACGAAAGTTTCGCATCGATAAGAAAAACCTGAGGTTACGATACGCAAGTTTAATGAAAATTATTACAATAATTGCACGTAATAAAAGTAAAGTATTATATTATTTTGTTGTACGATTTGCAAGTAAGGAGAGAGATTCTCGTTAAAGCGCTCCTATGCGTGGACGTTGTTGATTATGCTCCCCCATGCGATAAGTATATTCAGACCCTCGTGCTAATGCAATTCCACGAGCTGTGATCGAATTAGTTTCTGGACGAGGCGATCCAAGGTTAATAATGACCAAGTACGGGATGTATAACGTGACATCGATTAAATCGTGCGACCCAATTTGCGCTAAAAATATCTGCTCGACAGATAGATTTTCAAATGGCAAAATGCGTCGTGGGCGAGGAATACATACATGGAAGAAAATTTATAATTAATGTAATGTGCAGCCATTTATACATAAAAGTAATAATAATACATGACAACACATAATGGAAATTTTAATTTTAATATAATTTTCCCGTTTCCGTCTAAATTAGAGAGACATTTAATAGAGATAATTAATTCAAAACGCAGAATGGAGAATGAATCTTTTAAAATTATGATAAAATATGCAGAAAATTTCTTCAATCGACGATCTTTCAGAAAGCCAGTTGCGGCTAGTGAGAATTTTCCTGCGTTTGTGAGTACAAAGGGACGGCAGAGATTTCGGTTCGAAGTATCGTCAATTGTGCACACAAGCATAAGCAGGTTGTGCAGCAGGTATCTAGGAATTCTGTATGGAGAGAGAAAAGGGCGAGGTCTTTCGAGCGTGTGTACGCGCGCACCGAAGCGCATCGTTAACACACGTTCGCACGAGGAAGAACACGGTCCAGCAGCTTTTTGTGTATTACGCTACGTTTTAAAGATTCACCGTTAAACTTCGAAAAAGGAGAGAAAGAAACGTAGTGAAGTATACGGCAACCCTCGAAGATTTCACGCTTGCTGAAATACACTAATTAGGAGACGCTTTCTCGTCGCATTTCATCGCGCGTATAAAGATACGAGATGGAAATTATGTGCGGTCTGTTCATTCGCTGACTTCTGACCCAGCGAAATAATGTGTACAACGTTAACTCGCTTTTATGCATGCTACAAATTATAATCAATCTTCTATATACGATAAAGAACAATTTTGCTGAAGTATCTAAAAATTTTGCTAGATGCAGATTTGAAAATAATTTTGTTGGCTTAAATGTAGGAAGTTCAAACATGATGAGCAAAAAATTTTGACATTTTAACTAGTTGGAGCGTTCTATAGTAGTTATTTTAATGATCCAACACAATTATTTTCAAATCTATAACTATACACAATTATTTTCAAATTTTTAGCAAAACCATCTTTTCTGTGCAACAAAAGTATCTTGTTTTGAAATATGGCGTCTCGCCATATGGATTTTTTTTTAGTTTTATTTCCTACAATTTTTACATAAAAAGAACGGCTGCTAAAGTATTTAAAAATTTAGCTAAAGTATTTAAAAATTTAGCTAAATATAGACTTGAAAATAATTGTATTAGATAAAATAATTATGTATAGAACGTTCCAGTTAGTTACTAGAACATCAAAATTTTTTGCAGCACCACCAGTTCACCATGAGTTTACCACATAATTATTTTAACGATTTAACAAAATTATTTTCAGATCTATATCCAGCTAAATTTTTATATACTTCTAAATCGTTCTTTTCGTGTAAATCAAATGCTTTTGCTAACCTTTGCTCTTAACCTTACTATGGATGATTCTTCAAACAACACATCAGTTTATTTATAAAAATCTGTTATTTCTGTTTGATAATCTTTCGTAAGTGCTTCGATAAGGGTAGAAGACGAATTTTATTAAGACGCTCTCGCGAAGATTAAATGTAGAATCGTCGAAGGCATTACGAAAACAGAAATCCATACTCATCGCATACGAGAGCGATGCACACAGGTTTACAGGATGTCGCCCGCAGCGAAGCGTGTCCGTGACTGACTCGCACTGATAGATGCGTGCGAGAGAGCTCCATGTTTAGCGTTTCTTAAGGTCAGCGGATCTAACATTCGCGTACCTATACACACTTCAAATATACTTTTATTTATACGTTAATGCGAGTAAGACGTGTGCAGCGATCTTGGGAATTCAAGCATGTCGCGTGGATTTTGATGATTATAGTAGTTTAGATTTTTGAGCTACCATCATCGATATAGTACACAAATAATCACGTGGAAAGGATGATTTTGCTCAAGTATTTAAAAATTTACTACATATACGAGAAGCGCTTATTATGGTCAAAGTCAGAAGTATACGCGTCGATTACTTTCGGATTGCAACACGATTAAACTGAAATACAAATAACAATAATCCCCCTAAATTAAATTACATTGTTTATTTGATGCTGCTAACATCTTAAAAACCTATAAAGAAAGAATTTATTGTGAAAAATATTATCTCAGCTGGAATTAAATACATATTTTGATATTTTAATTTAAATATACATTATTGCAGCGCCTAATCGCCAACTTAAACAAAATAACTTTGATCATAATAGACGCTTCTCGTACATTATACTTATTTATTCAGCAAACAAGATAATATTTGTCGCCATTTTGATGTTAAAAATGACGATAAAAAAATGTCTTGTTTGCTGGATAATTAATTTATTCATATAAGTCCCCCTGTTTTCAATCTTAATATTGTTTAAAAGTTTAGTTAAATACAAATCTGAAAATAATTTTGTTGTATCATAAAAATAATTATACAGGATATGCTCAAACTGATTGTTAGAATGTCCAAACTTTTTACAGCATTATTAAGCATACTTGAGATTTCTACGTAATTATTTTGATGGTCAAATAAAAATACTTTCAAATCTGTATCTATATACTGAAAAAAATTGTAATTGAAAATGAACGAATCAGAATTTTCTGGTTAAATTTATTAGAATTCTAATTAAGATAACCAGAATTCTGATACAAGATTTCTACTGGAATTCTTATTACATAATAGCAAAATCTAGAATTCTTATTTTCACCGGAATAATTGCATCAAAATTTTAATTATTTTAACTAGAATTCTAGTAGATTTAATCAGATAATTTTGATTTATGCATTTTTCATCAGAACTACTACTAATCCAACCAGACTATTTTTTTCAGTGTGGTTAAATTTTTAAATACCTCACCACAATCTTTGTTCGTTCTTTGCATGCAGAAGCGATGATCAGACGTATCGTGAGTTTTCCATCGTTAATTCAAGGAGCGGCCTGATAAGCGACACGAATGCTACCTCGCAGTGACCTTCGGGAGCATTCAGCAACGCACTTCAATCCTCTCGAAGCTGCGATACGCGCTAACGAGTTGCACGTAGCACACATCTTAACCGATCGCGTCAAGTGCGTTCATAATTTTCCATCCATATCGAGCGCCGAGCGACTCGAACTTGGCACTGCTTCAGGACTAATGGTCTTGAATAAGGCATCGATTGAGTCCCGAGCGAGAAGAGTAGTTCTAGTTTGGACTAATTAATCGGCAGTTCTGAACTTTCAAGTTGGGATCTCCCTCGCCGAGACTTTGGGGGAGATAAACACGATCGATTTGAGATCTTAACTCCGAAACGGATGTGGGATTCGAGTCACGATATTTCCATCCGGAATCGGCCTGGCGGATGCCGCGTTGGAATTAGAATCGGAAGTGCGCACGTGAAAATGGATATTCCTTCATCAGCCTCTCAGATTTCATGTAGGTTGGCCCTATAGTTTCATGCTGAAAATAAGCGCGTGCCGAATCGAGTTCGGATCAGTAGTGCAAACTTCCTCCTACCGAGTATTTATTGATATTTTGCAAAGGAATTCTCGGATTTTGTAATTGATTGCCAACATTTTGCATTATTAAGAGAAAATGGTCAAATGAAACAATTGTTTTCGGAAACAGGCAGAATTTAAATTTAATAGTTAAATTCCAAAAAGCTTTTCTGAGTACCAGCACTCTCTAAAATATTTAGAATCTCATTCTAAAAAGTGAAATCTCACTCCTAAAGATTAAAAATTAAGTCGCTCCTTTTCAAGACTGGTTCGTTTTTCACTCTTTATAGAGTGAAATTCTACTCCAAAGAATTTAGAGACTAAAATTCCACAAAAATCCTCGATTTTCAAGGATAAAAAAGGAATTCACTAAAAATGATAAGTTTTCCAGATTTTGCCAGGTAATAAACACCTGTTGTCCTACCTTGGCAACACATGATTGGGTGTCGAACGGAATGTTTTTTTTTCCGATCTCACACTAGCACGCACAACACGATCACCGTAGCGACACAGAACGCTTCGGAAAAGCGACTGGGAGGAAAACCTGATGCTATCCACAGCGCGCACGTTCCCGGATATGTGATTTATAAATAAACACGATTATGCGCTGCACATCGGACGTAGTGCGATCCACGCGACACGACGGTCGGACATGAACTGACGTTCCGAAGAAGGCTCGCGATGCGCTCTCCGCAGCTCTCGCGGCGATGAATGATCGTGTGAGAAAGAATACCTGTTATTACGCGACACGCCAAAGTAACAGGCTGACGAAGAATCCTCCGTTAAACCCTCCTGCCGCCGCCGGGAAGGGATAATCGAATTATCTTCTTCTAGTAACTTTATTTCGAAAAGATTATACTCGTCGTTCCGCGTATTTTTTACAGTTTAATCGAGCGTCACAGATTTAATTTTTCCCTGTTATTACTTTATGTAATTATTACGTAATTTTGTTACATATCGTGTATATAATTTTTTTCTAAGAAAATAAAAGATTAAGAGTTCTGATTAATCGTGGAGCAAAAAATTAGCGAGTGCTATTTAAATGACACACTAATGTGCCATTTAAAAAAATTTGCATTTAAAAGAAAAATTAGATCAATCACACATAATGTTACTATGTAAAGTGAATATAAAAAATGCTAATTATTGCAGATGTATAACATATACATTTAAAGTAGTTAACAATGCATCCGACAATACAATAAAATTATCTCGATATTATTTTAGATAAATTAAACTGTACTATAATATTAATTAATATTATTAATTAATATTAAATTATGCTATAATTAAAATGAAAATTAGAAATAAATTGCACGTAAATAAAGTACACGTTATAAAATGAAAATAATCAATCATAAAACAATAAAAATAACATCTTCAGCATATTTCTTAAGAATGAGATAAATTATTTTATTTTTATTATTTTAGATAAAAATTAAATTATATTATAATATTAATAAAATGAATATTAAAAATGAATTGCAAGTATGTGTTACAAAATTAAAATAATCAATCGTAAAACAATAAAAATAATATCTTCAGCATATTTCTTGAGATGAGTTATTTTATTTTTATCATCCAACATACACATAAATCATTTACTAATCGATTACGATTGAAGTCAGCTCGAAGTCAACGAGCTATTTATATTAATGATTTCGTTTCATCTTAACAAATAGATAGGAATGACAAATCAAATGTGCTTCGAATACGAAGACGGCTGCTGTCGAAGGCCAACGTAGTAAAACGAAGACCAGGCTTACGTAAGGATACTCGCAAAAGCTTATTTACATATAGTGCTAATTATGCCTCCGTTCAGGTGTATTGCTATTAAAGATGCATATACTGTATAAATATATGTGGAATTACAACTCTGGTCAAGGCTGGTAATACTGGAGGATGTCTCATGTTAGAAGATTGCAAATAGAAAATATTTCTAAATCTTGTTTATCTTGTTTATTTAATAGGAAGGTTTCGTTAAACTCTACTGCAAGTGCTAGAAAGTAGAAATTGCAAATTTTTCTTCTGTACTCAATTATCCGATTGCAAATATTTATGAAACAACTATGGGCATTTAACAATATTTTCAAATTATTTAAATCTAACATAAACAATATAATTTCAATTATTCAATTATCAATATTTATGGGATAATTATGGGTATTTAACAATATTTTCAAATTATTTAAATCTAACATAAACAATATAATTTCAATTATTCAATTGTCAATATTTATGAAATAATTATGGGCATTTAACAATATTTTCAAATTATTTAAATCTAACATAAACAATATAATTTAAATTATTCAATTGTCAATATTTATGAAATAATTATGGGCATTTAATAATATTTTCAAATTATTTAAATCTAACATAAACAATATAATTTAAATTATTCAATTGTCAATATTTATGGAGCAACTTTAGGCATTTAACATAATACTTTCAAATTACTTAAACTCAACACAAATAATAATGTTTATCCCTCACATTCATTTTTATGATGTTATTTTTAGGGAGAAAGGAGAAGAATGTGTTGTAATGATAATATTTTCAGATATATGTAAAAAGAGAAAGAGCGAAAGGGCTAGAAGAGGATAATGAACTCGGCTGGTTAATGGAAGTAACAAGCACGACACGGTAATATGACTTAATTGTACATTCCAATTAATGTTTTTGTGCGAATCCCGTCTTACTTGCTGCAAAACTACTGGCATTCATCAGACTGTAACCAAGGTCAGTACACGCGCGTATATTATCTAACGGTAATTTGAACCTGCGACACGCTTAAGAATGCAATGAAAATGAGAGTGAACATTTCCAACATCCTCTATTGTTTCAATTTTCAACCTTAAATTTCTTGCAGTCTCTTTACTTGATATTTATATTTTGTAGAAGAAATTTTTACTTAAATCCACCGTTTCGAATAATTCCGTTTCGATTTTGTGCAGATCTTTTCACATTCATTTTTTGCCAACATAGATAGAACATAAATCATCATAAATAATAAATGCATTATTTTCTCGCTTTTCCAGAGGAAAGAAATTATTTATGTCACAGATAAATATTTTTGTCAGACGTGTGCGTTACATTCCGAGCATTTTATGGCTTTATAAATGCAATATCCTCGCATAAATATCCTTGATTCACGAAATATTCCGTTAATAAATATTTTAACAATAACTTTCATATTTTCTTTTAAATTAATAAATTTTATGCATACAATTTTATCCTTCTATAAATAATTTAGTCAACTGTGCTACGTATGATTATCAGTATATCTTAATCATACACTTATAATTATGAATGTAATTACGCATGCATATATAATGCAACATTATATCATCTCTTTTAAAACCGAATACATTCGTTAGTATAAATATTCATTTTTTTACATCAATATCCTTTTTCCTCTATAATTATTTCTTCTACATTTATATCATAAAATATAAAAAAATATTTTACATCTAATTCTACAGCAAAATTCAAAGGTAATTATTTCCTCACATTAAAATTTATTTATAATTTATTAATTTAGTAAATGAAACAGTTTTCTATAAAATTGAAACAGATTTTATTTTGTAATAATTTGTAATATTATTGTTTTAAAAATTATTATTTCAGATTGTCTCTGATATATTTCATCCACTTTATAATTTTTCTAACGTTAATCTTTTTCTAACGAGAAATCTCGTGTAGATTCTCTCTCTCTCTCTCTCTCTCTCTCTCTCTCTATATATATATATATATATATATAAAATAAAAGTTGTAGGATTCTCTTAGAATACATTTGTGTCACATTCTAGCCATGTTTATGGTTTAGAGATTTACAAGAAATAGCAAAACAGCAATTCAAAAGTGCACCACGTGTTTCTTGTCTCTATTGATTAGGCTACCGATCGGAGGGGTATAGAGATTGGCTTCCTTGTCGAGCAAAGCGCTGTGGTTCGAGAGGCCGTATGTGTCCGATCCTATTATAAATTTACCGGTGATTACACTGCACGGAAGTGTGTCGATTTTTATCATTTCGCATCGCGAAATGATACAAATATAGGCGAAGATTAATCGAAAGTATTACGATCGATATTTTCGTGAGTTTCAAGGATATTATTGCACTGCCTCTTGAATTTTATACGCAAAACGTTAGAATATCAGAGTTCAGATAATCTTGAAATTTAATTGTTCAGCGAGACGTTAAATTATAATTAGAATTCCTTGAAGCATATCTTCTTACGAGGATACCCAAATTTGAATCATACGGTTTTGTGAAAGAGCAACGACGATTAATATTTGCTCCGCTTATGACGTTGATGATGTATTATTCAGCCTCTGCTTTATTATTTTGCGGAAATGCCATAACGCTACACTGATTGGCCATTCAGGAACTTTAGAACGTCGCGCACCGACTCCTTTTAGCTTGAGTGTCCCGTAATGCTCATACAGATAATGCATGCAAACTCAGTCCGATCAGCTTAATGAGGATGTACCCTGGTCTGAATGGCAAGTGCAAATTACGCGCGCGTGGTCTCGGGGCAAATACCTATATTGAAGGTGTTACTTCCACTTGGCCAGTGGAAATAACATATTATGTAAGACGGAAATCGAACGCCGTAAACTGTCTCTTAGTATTATTACAATTCTCTTCTCAAGCGTAATATGTTTCTCATTATATAACATTTCTTTTAATTCATTTTACGAAATATCTTCTTGATATATGTAGTTTCCAATTTTTTAAATTTCTCGTAATATTCGCTATTTACACTGAGAGAAAAGTGTACTAAATTTTAGTAAATATCTGTTTGAATACTGCCAGCTGAATATTTAAATTAAAATGTAAACATGTATTCATTTGATAAATTAAGAATCATTAATTTGATTTATATATTGGGTTGTCCGGAAAGTTCGTGCCGATTTTGAAGGAAAATTGAAACACAGAAGATTTAAATTTTTAATTTCATTTATTAAATTTAAATCTTTTGCGGCACGAACTTTCCGGACAACCCAATAATTGTTATATTTTTTTATTTAGCAAATATTCTGCGTAAATAAATCATATTAGTGCTATTCAAACAATTTATAAAAATTAAGTAGGTACATTTTTCTCCTAGTGTAGATGTTAAATAAAAAGAAAGCAGGAACTATATATATCGTATAGTACACTTTAAATTTCTTGCAGTGAAATCTCACTCCAAGAAAGTGAAAATACAACCACCCTTTACTTTCTGAAAAAGAGTAATAATTTTCACTATAAAAAGAATGAAAATTGTCTCTCTCTTTTTCAAGAAGTAAAATATTTTTACTTGTTTTCAAGGATTGTATCTTCATTTTCTTGGAGTGAGATTTCATTGCAAAAAATTTAGAGTGTAATTTAAAGTGTTGAAAATACGAAAATTACAATCTCTCGATCCATTTTCTACGTCAGCGCTACAGCAATTTCTTTGAACCTGATCCGAATAGAGCTAATTAACGTGTCATCGGATACGTTCGATAGCCATCACTACCGAGATTAAGGCAAGCTATAACTTCAAGAATGCGGTTCTATTCAGCAGAGGTAGTGCGCGACGGAAGTGTCGATCGTTTTCAAAATTACGGTGCTCGACGTTCCGGCGTTTTTCCTCTCTTGCTCTTTCGTTTTCCGTTTCTCGTGTAGAACGCCACGCCACACGCGCATTGCACAATTAATTGCAATCAGCGTAGCGTTTCTCGTTACTCTCTTGACGCTCGTCCGGGAAGAACCCTGGTATAATAACGTTTCTCGCGGCGAGGTGGAACTTGAAGAACTCATCGTTCCAGCTTCGTATTTATAGCTTCTCAAAGGCATGAGAAGTTGGAAGAAACTACTTTACTAATTTCTTCGGAAAAGTTATAAATAAATCCATTAGATTTAAATTAATAAAAAATATTTTTGCCCAAATGTCCAAAAATAACACAGACTAATATGTCCTGTGCAAAAATAAATACCAGGTAATGTGCGTGACGGTAAAAAATACATCATTGCAAATTCTTATGTGTAAAAAGTGACTACAGTGTGTGTATGTGTGTGTGTGTGATTGCAGGTTTCGTGTAAAAATAATACACTCCTCTCTCTCTCTCTCTCTCTCTCTCTCTCTCTCTCTTTCTCTCTCTCTCTACATACAAAAATCGATTTACACATTTAAAACTAATCTTACACATATACTGCAAAAAGTATCATGAAATTTAATATACTTCTGAGTTACATAAGTTGAATTTAATTTTATAACATTGCTAAATTTAATTACATTACATTAAATTTAACATATTTGTAACAGAAAAGTATATGTGTACATGTACATAAAATTTAATGTACTTTCCATAAAATTTTATATCGTTTTGCATGAAATTTAATGCATACATTCATTACATTTAAGACTTGGTTTTCAGTTAAATCTGTTAAACTATTCATTACTTTTCAGTTATTATAATCATAAGCTTTCTTTACTTTATGTTACTTAAATTCATAAATTTCTAACAGTGCATATCGTAATTACTTTTTATACACTTGGATTTGCAGTGATGTCATTGAAAGATTATGCGAAGCAAACAGCCATGAAATGATTATAAACAAATATATGAGATGGAGGTAAGAGATAGTAATTGTAAGCGACATATTTCTCACATTTGTCGTTAAGAAGAGGTTCAGCAAGCACAATATTATCATGCCAATATTATCATGCAGAGTAATGCCAAGGGTTTTTAAAACGTAAAGATAACGCAGATGTAGCATTGATAAAGTTACAAGTATTATGTTTCCAAGTTTTTTCAATAAAATCGTTGAAAGTAATTGTTAAATGTGGGAGTGTTAGGTGTGGGAAAAAGTTCGTGACGTTTTTTTAATGCCATCTAATGGGAAAAACGCCACGAACTTTTTCCCACACCTAATAAATAAAGAAAGAATGCAACGTATAACTACATGAGTATAATTAACTTTCATTTACACTCATATTTCTTAAAAAAAAAAACAAGATTTCGATACATAATTTTACTTTGCATTTGAATGCGGACGAATTTGCTTTCCGGGTTTTGTAAATCATTTATTATGAAATCATGAATTTATTTCACGACGGGTGCAGTTGTGTTTACTTGATTGCGATTACTGTACTTAGTTACGTGCGCGAATCTGTTTCGCTCAGCGTGCTTACTCGTATTGCAACAAAAACAATTTATGAGAGATCGCATAACACGGGCGCTAAATGAGTTGTCCAGTCAGAGTTACGTATGTAAGTTTCATGTGATTCTAAATGAGAATTGCGAAGAACTGCCAAGAATTAAATTCATTAGACGTGCAGACAATTAAGTAATCGTTATTAATTGAGGAAAGTGAAGTTTCTCGCTGAAAGTTGAGCAGGTTTTTTATAGAGGTTTGGCTGGAAATGGAATTTATATTTTCACGAAAATATTCGACTAGAATCGTTTTAATTAATTTACGTTTTGCACTTGTAAACGAGCGCTTTATGCGTAATCTCGCTAGAAAATCATAAAACGAATCGTTAAATCGCCTCGCAGCGAATTATTACTGGCCTTGAAGATATCTATCAGCATGCAACAAGGTGTCAGATTGTGGGGATATTTGCAGTGAGGCCATTCGATCGACGACAGCTAGTCAAGACACAATAAAGGACTTGACAGAGGGCACAAGCGTCTCTCTCACCGTAACGGGAAGTCGCTCGAATTCATTTCGTGGGAACTGCAGAAAGAGAGTCGTTATTTGTTTCGCGTACACCGGATACTATCAGAGTCTAGAAAATGGTGCAATTACGTAAGGCGGTTAAATTTTTCGATTGCGAAACCAGGAGATATCGTGGATTTTCCATGATGTAGAGCATATTGTTTACATGGAGGAGACACAAATTACGATGACAAATTATGTCAATTGTACTTCCGTAATGCAGACGAAATTATCATTAAAAAAAATTCTGTCCCTTTCTTATGGCAAGATGTGTATGTTGCTAGTTTAACGGATTTCTAAGCAATTTATAATTTCCTCTATCGAAAACAAGATATTCAAATATTTTACGACTGCAGTATTATATAAACAGATAATCTTACAATTGTAACAAATAGTACCAATTATAGGAAAAGTGACTTACGGCCTCATATTTTATTCTTTCGTGGAAAGAAGAGCTTGACTTCGTGAGTAATTTGTTGTACAGCAGGTGGCAAGAAAACTTGAACGTAGAATGTCACTGCATGTATAGAGTGTATGCATGGTTGCATGAGTCATAACGAATTATGCAAAAGACGTTTTGTCATTCGCTACTTATTCGCTTATACTAATAATAATATTCACGATAAGGCCAATGCCGAGAACATTATATATATTGACATAAATATCGGTAATTGGTGAAAAACCGATAAATTATCGTCATGTTGTTATTCCTCTTACGCAATTTCGCGTGCAAATATTTATCCAGTTTTTATACATACAGAAATAAAAGACGTAGAATGTTTTATCTGTTAGCTTTTTAAGTAAGCCTTTCTACGTGAAAATGTCAAACAGAAGTGGTTACAAGGAAACGTAGTTTGAGACGGAAAACAAAAAACTGATGTAGTGTATTGTACACATACTGATTGATATGGATGTCCGTACAGGAGGCACTTAAGACCAGTCGTTACTGGAGAACTGATCGATTACGAAAAGCAGGTTGAGAGACCTAAATAAGTAGACAGTGATATCTAGGCTAGTTGCCAAGTTCGATCGCACGATGGATAATACTCCACGTAATCGATGGTTGAAGTGTTCGGGTTGTTAACCACAGATGATTCTTCGATACAAAAGCGACAAGGACGATTCTATAGACTGATGTACCAATGTATTTGTATGCAGACAATAAGGAATTCTTATTTATCGTAAGCTTCAAAGTTGTTCGAATTTTTCAGAAGCAGAAAGTTTATCATGACAATATTTTTAGAGATCATATCTTATATATCGTAATAGAGATCTTGTACTCTCGAATTGATACAATCATTTTTCACTTATGGAACAGAGATCTACTGATAATCCGCGTATAGCAAATGACAGACAGATAAGCATAACGCGATTCAAAATAGAAATATTACATAAGAATTATACATAAGAATCTCAGTAATTCTTAAAATATGATTAAAAACATAACGCATTTCTAAGAACATCCTTCTATTTATAAAAGGAGTGAATAATAATTCTTTCTCATGGAGATGTAAATGAAGACTTAGATGAATTGCATTACATACTGCACCAATGAACAAAGTCACAATGCGCTCAGTGGCATATCTTTCTTTAAAAGAAAAAAAAAGATACAAGATTTTGATCCTTCTTTTGATCTAAAGAAAGATATCGATTATCAAAGTCCAAGTTGTCAATAAAAGGATCAAGCAGTCGAAAGCGTGACGTCATCGCCGTCTGGCGTCTTAATTGTATTAATAAACGGTTCAAACGAAACCATTTGAATACCGTTGGGCTGGAGTCAACTCGGGCATTATCTTCATCACGTCTCGCACGAGATCCCTTTGGAGAAGCTATTGCGAGTTCGTCCGGCTTCACCCACGATTTTTCTCCGACCGACATTCTGCCGAGAATAGCAGCGGGCATTGCACGATGACTCTTCTCGATTCAGTTGATGACGCAAGTAACAACGCACATCACATCGATGTTTTCACGTTGTGTTTCTCGTCTTGCAAGTTCTTTATTGGCAATTTGTACTAATGGACGATCCAACTTATTTTTAATAAATGCAATCATTTATTAAAAATAAGTTGGACCAATCATATTTGTATTCCTTCCGTCTGCAATCTGAGTCTTTGTTGTCCAGTTTTTTTTATTGTTGTAGGCTTTAAAAAAATTTGGAGTTACTTTTCTATTATATTACCAAATAGGTTTTTAACTTATATGTTAAAATCTTTATCATATAAAAATATTTAACCTACTCTTATTATCAGATGTTTACAATGCGTTGAGTAATAAATGCAAATTTGCGTGAAAATAAAAAGCTAACGTGGTCAAATATGTAAATTTCGCAAGTTGATTAAAGTGCAATTAGAAAATTACAGTTTATTAAGACTGTCCGTGTTGCACTTTGATCTCTTGCGCCATGTTCAGAAGAGAGAAGTGATTCATCGATTTGAGATTGGAATTCCAAAATCGAGGTCGACTGATACTTCTGCTAACAGTTAATATATGTATAATTGCTGCTTGATCATCTATGCACCACAATGATATTTCCAACTGGAACACTATCGTAAATTTGGGCGGATATTATATATCTGTTATCGCTAAGATTATTATCAGTGAGCTTAAATATATGATAAGAAATACGAGAAAGATGTGGAACGTAAAACGTTCTCATAATATAACTAGCAGATGTATGTAATTTTGCGATCGTATATACGTATTTAGTTAGTTTTGCGGTAACAATCAATTGACTAAATGACTAACGTGGTACACAGGTATGTGTAACACGTGTTTCTTTATGGGATATGGATCGTTTCTAGAGAACGTGGAGAAAGCGCAGCCATATACACTACACCGCAGCAGCAGATGCATTATTTTAGCGCTGCACTTAATCGATGATGGGTTTGCGCGAGCGAGTTAAAATTATAGTCTCGATAAGTAGAATAAGCGTGCATAGCAGGAGTCTGCAAGTCTAGTAGGGAGCCTGCAGTACAGTTAGCAACGAAGTATAACAGCATGCAATTTTGACTGTGAGGCGCGTCATTCGTCGCGTTATAACTCATTAACTTTAATGATCCGCACGATTTGTTCCTTCTCATCGTTTCACTTCCAAGGCCTGGCATTTGGAGCGAGAAAGCATACTATGGAAACATACGGAGGACATGCCATGCATTGTCAACGCACCATCTGTCACGGTAACAAGCGCCTGATTGATCTACGTTTAATCGATATGAAAGAGAATCTATCGGCGTCAGGAGACACATATGAGATCCATGCATATCAAATCGCTCTTGTCGGTTCGATTCAAATTTTTCATCTTTGTTACGCGTCGACAAATAATCAATTTTCTATTCTGTACTAAATAAAAATAGAAATAAAAGATTGAGAATTATTAATTTAATATTTATTAATTTTTATTATTATTATCTAAAGTATGCGTCTGTTTTTTTTTTTTTGAAAAAAGCAAAAGAGTAAAAACAATTATAGATAAAAATATTTTAAGAAGCCGAGTCTTTACTTTATAATCTCGCAATCGATCTTATTACAGTTGTAGTCGTAAGCTCCTGGCAATCCTTTTTGTGATATATTTCTGTTCGGCGAACAAGTATGTAGGTCAAGGTTTTTTCTATTACATCTTCTTTCTACAAAGTATAATCATGAAAGATGCCGATAAAGAGAATATCGACATTCATCAAGTTTTTTTTGTCTTGAAACAGAAGTGAACTTCATTTTATCTCGGACGATTTTCCATATTCCTAACAAAACTCTATTTTCACGGGTGATAAATCGCGAAAGTTAGGGACTTTTAGGTGTGCAGAAATGTCGGGCAAACAGATAAATCTTGTCAGAGTTGCCCTTTCTTTCTCTGTCATCCAAGATTATATTTTTAAGGCAGAAAAAAATACAACTGCGAATAACTGCGCGATTCTAATATTCTTAAGCCCAACGGAAGCTGGATCTATATTTTTCCAGAAAATAGTTCTCATCTTTTACAATCAGAAGAATTCTTTAATTTTGTTATTCTTTTAATTTTCTCTCACTAAACTCGGGAATTATTAATCTACATAGAACATCTCTAAAACATGTTCTAAGAATATTTAGAAGATATTCCTACTTTTTAAAAACATTCCTAGAATGTTCCTTGAATAAAGTAATTCTATGATGTGAGAACCCTAGCATTCATAATAATTAAAAAATAAAAACTCAATTATTGTAATTTTTAAAACAAAATATTATCTGATATGGGATTTTATTACGTTTAATAAAATAATATAAAAAATTATCAATTGCAAGATTTATAGGTTTAATCAAGTTTTGATAAAAAAATCTTCATATTGCGTTAATAATAATAATAAAATTTTTTAGTTATTTTATTTAGTTTTTTATTTGTTTTAATCCACGAGCAATTTTTATAAAAAGCGGTTAATATTCCGATCCCTTCCTACAATTAATTTTTTATGTCAGATAACATGGTCGCCATTAAAGAGCTGTCAGCATACGTACGACCGGACAAGACTAACGGTAAGAGAAAGAGAGATGACCCGACAGAAAAAGAAAGTGCAAAAGCCATTTCTCTTGTAAAGGAACGTTACCACGGATACGTGCAGCGACGAAAGCAAGAGAGTGTACCTACTCTAAAGTGTAACGTCGATAGAAACTTAATCTGTAATCGAACCGCTCATCGCTCTGATGCTTGCTATGAATACGAGGGAGCGCGATGAGATGATAGACATTTTAAATTATTCAATAAAAATGCACTAAAAACCTGCGATTTTTAGGAACTTTTAAAACTTCATGTAAAAAACTTATTATTACATCATATTACTATATACAATATATAATAGAAATAAAAAAATCTTTTTAAAAATAAATAGTTATATTCAGAGCAGGATTGGGTAAGTTAATATCTTTTTTAAACTAAATTAAGTTAAACTTAATGGTTCATAAAATTAATAAAATTAAATTGAAAGTTGAAGAAATAAAGAAAGTTGAAGAAATAACTTAATAAAAGTTATGATTAAATTAATTTAAGTTTAAAAAAAGTTAATTTTGAAAAAAATTATTTTTGAGATCAGAATGTCCTAATTTTTCTTAAAATAAGGTCACTTTTAAATAATCCTTACAAATATAGATTATTAAGCAAATTCAATTTTATATTCATACGTAGATTACTTATATATAAGACATCATAAAGTATTTTTGTCAAAATCTTGCGAGAGAGAAGAGTATTTGCATTATTCCTCTTTCTTTAACTTTTATCTAATTTTCTTTAACTTTTGAAACGACTCTACTCATGCTTACGATTATATCGACTAGATATTTGTTAAATATATAAAAAATATATATATAAAAATTTAGAAAATGGGTGGGTGTGCAATTCTATTCTGCAACAATTCATCATCTAAGTTCATTTCATTTCATATTTATGCTGCTGAAATATGACGTTTATGATACCTAAAATTGTTATTCAAATATATCGGGAATTGATAAAATCTAGCAAATCAATAAAAACTGGTTACCGTATGATGTGACTCTTATTATAGAATCTCTCATCATAAAATCATTGAACTTTTTCTAAATTAATTTTCTAATGTTTAAGACTTTACAGAAAAAAAGTATTAGCATTAAGAAAGATAGAAAAATTTTCAATTAAAAAAAAATTAATAAAATAATAATAATAATTTAAAAGTAATTAAATTAAGTTAAAAATGAATGCATTTAAAATTAAGTTAAGTTAAAAGTTATTAACTTTTTAATTTTTTGTTTAACGTTTCAACTAGTTACTACACAATCCTGATTCAGAGTAAAAAATTAGATATTTATACTCTATTAAATATATTAATATTATAAGTATAAATTATTATATTTTTAAAATTAAGTAAAATTTATATTTATAGAATTAGTTTCACATTTATTTCAATTTGTTAATTTTAATTTCTAAAAGCACTTTTTCACGTGATTATTATACATTTCACGTGATTACTTTTTCGCTCACTTCGATTCATTTTCCAATCTTATTAAGCGACCTTTATATTTTCCGACCTTTGTATTTTTATAAAAAAAAATATCTACAGATTTGAAAAGTAATTTGACTGAAAATCGATTTCTATCAGCAATAAACGCATTCATAAAAAAGATCCGTTAGAGAAAGCCCGTAGTATACTTAATTGCTAATTTCCAGTCGATTTAATCCAAATCGACGACTTAACACACATTCGTGGCTG
>Ga0157363_1001288_pt1 | contig 20788 bp, 19 predicted proteins | sample AttsexASBM1_FD_111477 | JGI IMG/M metagenome (GOLD analysis project Ga0157363, IMG submission 111477) | Fungus gardens microbial communities from leaf cutter ant in Ribeirão Preto, State of São Paulo, Brazil - Atta sexdens ASBM1 | ecosystem: Host-associated > Fungi > Mycelium > Unclassified ... | reverse complement strand
CTCACCAAGGTATGCGCGGATCACGTCCGGGTTGTTGCGGATCTCTTCCGGCGTGCCGTTTGCCAGCGGCGTGCCCTGGTTTACCACGTAGATACGGTCCGAAATGCCCATCACCAGCTTCATATCGTGTTCAATCAGCAGGATGGTGGTGTCGTGATGGTCGCGCAGCTCGGCAATCAGCTCGTCCAGCTCTTTGGTCTCTTTCGGGTTAAGCCCTGCCGCCGGTTCGTCGAGCATCAGAATTTCCGGCTGCGTCACCATGCAGCGCACGATTTCCAGGCGACGCTGATCGCCGTAGGCCAGGTTGCTTGCCTGGCGGTTGGCGTGCTGGAGCAGGCCGATACGGTCGAGCCAGGTGGCGGCGCGGTCGAGCGCCTCCTCCTGCGCGCGGCGGAAGGCCGGGGTTTTCAGCAGGCCGGAGAACAGGCCGGTTTTGAGCTGCTGGTGCTGTGCCACCAGCAGGTTCTCAATCACCGTCATCTCGCGGAACAGACGCACGTGCTGGAAGGTACGCACCACGCCCATGCGGGCAATCTGCTGGCCCGGCAGCCCTTCCAGGTGCTGGTCGCGCAGCATGATGGTGCCGCCCGTCGGCTTGTAGAAGCCGGTCAGGCAGTTAAAGACCGTGGTTTTTCCCGCGCCGTTCGGGCCAATCAGGGAGACAATCTCTTTCTTGTGCAGATCCAGATTCACGTTGTTGACCGCCAGCAGGCCGCCAAAACGCATCATCAGGCCGTTAACGGATAATAATGGCTGACTCATGCCTGCTCTCCTTTCGCTTGCCCGTTCTTCAGCTTCAGCTGGGGACGAGTCATCGGCAGCAGGCCCTGCGGACGCCAGATCATCATCAGCACCATCAAACCACCCAGCATCAGCATGCTGTATTCGTTAAAGTCGCGCATCAGCTCGCGCGAGACCACCAGCAGGATGGCCGCCAGGATAACGGCGAACTGCGAGCCCATCCCGCCGAGCACCACGATCGCCAGCACGAAGGCCGATTCGGCAAAGGTGAAGGATTCCGGACTGACGAAGCCCTGACGCGCGGCAAACAGCGTTCCGGCGAAACCGGCAAACGCGGCGCTGATGGTGAACGCGGTCAGCTTGATGCGGGTCGGGTTCAGGCCCAGCGAGCGGCAGGCGATCTCATCTTCGCGCAGCGCTTCCCACGCGCGGCCCAGCGGCATGCGCAGCAGACGGTTGATCACGAACAGAGTAATCACCACCAGCAGCAGCGCCACGAGATAAAGCCAGATCACGCGGTCGGACGGATCGTACTTGATGCCGAAGAAGTTGCTGAAGGTATCCCAGCCGCCTTCGCGGGCGGTACGGCTGAACTCCAGGCCGAAGAAGGTCGGTTTCGGGATCTGGCTGATGCCGTTCGGGCCGCCGGTCACTTCGGTGTTGTTGAGCAGAAGGATACGGACGATTTCGCCGAAACCTAGGGTCACAATCGCCAGGTAGTCGCCGCGCAGGCGCAGCACCGGGAAGCCGAGCAGGAAGCCCGCGGCGGCAGAGACCAGCCCCGCCAGCGGCAGGCAGGTCCAGAAGCCGAGGCCGTAATAGTGGTTCAGCAGCGCGAAGGTGTAGGCACCGATGGCGTAGAAACCGCCGTAGCCCAGCACCAGCAGGCCTGACAGCCCCACCACCACGTTCAGACCGAGACCCAGAATCACGTAGATCATGGTTAGGGTGGCAATATCCACGGTGCCACGCGACACCACGAACGGCCACGCCACGGCGGCCACCAGCAGCGCGACGAGGAACAGCTTCTGCTTCACGGTAGAACCGTCGATTGCCGGCAGCACGAACTTCGGCCCGGAGACGTTTTTCAACGTCTTCTGGAACGCCGGACGCAGCAGCTGGAACAGGAACACCACGGCGGTGCCGATAAAGACCCACTGCCAGCGGATGTCGGGAGCAGTGTCGACCACCAGCTTAGTGCCGTCCAGCTCGAGCTGGACGCCCATAAAGACGCCCGCCAGCACGAAGAACATGGCGGCAGAGAGCAGCGCCATTGCAAAATGCATTGGTTTCATACTTTCTCTACCTCCGGACGGCCCAGAATACCGGTAGGCATTACCAGCAGAACCAGAATCAGCAGGGCAAACGACACCACGTCTTTATATTCAGTGCTCAGGTACGCCGAGGAGAGCGCTTCGGCCACGCCCAGGATCAGGCCGCCGATCATCGCGCCCGGAATACTGCCGATACCGCCCAGAACCGCCGCGGTGAAGGCTTTCATCCCGGCCATAAAGCCGATGTACGGGTTGATTACGCCGTAGAACTGGCCGAGCAGCACGCCCGCCACCGCCGCCATCGCGGCGCCAATCACGAAGGTCAGGGCAATCACGCGGTCGGTGTTGATGCCGAGCAGGCTCGCCATCTTCAGGTCTTCCGCACAGGCGCGGCAGGCGCGCCCCATGCGGGAGTAGCGGATGAAAAGGGTCAGGGCCAGCATCGCCAGGAAGGTTACAACCCAGATAACCAGCTGCATGGTGGTGATAGAGGCAGAGAAGTTCTCGCTGGCGCCCACAATCCACTGGCCGTTAAACAGGCTTGGCAGCGCCACGTCGCGCGAGCCTTCGGTCAGGCTGACGTAGTTTTGCAGGAAAATAGACATCCCGATGGCGGAGATGAGCGCGATCAGGCGCTTGGAGCTGCGCACGGGCCGATAGGCCACGCGTTCGATGCTCCAGCCGTAGGCGCTGGCAATAATAATCGCCCCGACAAACCCGGCGGCAACCAGCAGCCAGCTGCTGTCGATGCCCATCATCATCAGCGCGGCGATAATCATAAAGGAGACGTAGCTACCGATCATGTACACCTCGCCGTGGGCGAAGTTGATCATGCCGATAATGCCGTAAACCATCGTGTAGCCGATGGCGATCAGCGCGTAGGTGCTTCCCAGCGTGACGCCGTTAAACATCTGCTGCAGGAAATAGAGAAACTGCTCGGACATATGCAAACCTTTTTATACCCGCCCGGGGAGCCGGGCGGTGGGATAGTTATTTGGCGGCCGAGGACGAACCGTCGGCGTGCCACTTAAAGACACCAAATTCAAATCCCTTCAGATCGCCTTTCTCATCCCAGTTCAGCGGCCCAATCACGGTGTTCGCCCCGTGTGCTTTTAAATCTTTCACCAGATCCAGCGGCTCTTTGCTGCCGGTACGCTCCAGCGCGGTGGCCAGAGACTGCACGGCGGCATAGGTGATCCACACGTACGGACCGCTCGGGTCTTTTTTCTGCGCCTTGAGCGCATCTACGATAGCCTTGTTAGCCGGATCCTGGTCATAGCGTTTTGGCATCGTGACCAGCATGCCTTCACCCGCGTCGCCCGCGATGTTCGACAGGGAGGCGTTGCCGACGCCCTCAGGACCCATGAACTGGGTTTTCAGGCCGGTAGCGCGCGCCTGGCGCAGCATCTGCCCCATTTCCGGGTAGTAGCCGCCGTAGTAGACGAAGTCGATATTTTCTTTTTGCAGACGTGCGATCAGCGCGGAGAAGTCCTTTTCACCGGCGGTGATGCCGTCGAAGAAGACGATGTTCGCGCCGCCTTTTTTCAGGCCGTCCTGCACGGAGCGCGCCAGGCCCTCACCGTACTGCTGCTTGTCATGGATGATGGCAATGCGCTGCGGCTTGACGGTTTCGAGGATGTATTTAGCCGCCGTTGGCCCCTGCGAGGAGTCCAGGCCGGCGGTACGCATGATGTGCTGGTAGCCGCGCTGGGTCAGCTCCGGGTTGGTCGCGCCCGGGGTGATCATCAGGATACCTTCGTCTTCGTAGATGTCAGACGCGGGCTGGGTGGAGGATGAGCACAGGTGGCCGATAACGTACTGGATGCCGTCGTTAACGATTTTGTTGGCAACCGCGACGGCCTGTTTTGGATCGCAGGCGTCGTCATACTCCACGCCTACCAGCTTGTCGCCCTTGATGCCGCCTTTGGCATTGATGTCTTTGATGGCCTGACGCGCGCCGTTGAACTCCATATCGCCCCACTGGGCAACAGGACCGGACATCGCACCGACCACCGCAACTTTAATGTCTTCCGCCATCGCGGCCTGCGAAATTGCCAGTGCAACCATTCCCGCGATTAATGCTTTCGCGTTCCTTTTCATCTCTGAATCCCCATTCGTGACGTGATGTTTATATTTTGTTTTATTATGGTTAAAAAGCATTCTGTACTTTTAATGAACAACGCTATTTTTACCAGTGCCTTTAATGGTTTAGCGAGGTTTTTTATCAAAAACCAGACTAATATCTCTATTTTTCAGGCGATTAAGCAAAGATAATATTCTGAAATCAGGCAGAGATAAACAAATAAAAGCGCGGTTGGCAGCATAAAATAACGGTACAAAGCGCCGAATAATTCACTACCTTTCAGGTTAAAATCCTGCTTATTTTTCGATCCATGTGTTTTCGAACTGCGCATTGGGCTGCCAAAAAACTAATCACCTGGTAAATGGGAATAAAAAGAGAAAGCCCCTGAGCAAATAAATTGAGTACACTCCCCTCTACTCTTTTAGATTTGGACAAGCAGCTAATGAAACTGACTATCGTGCGTCTGGTGACCTTTAGCGACCAGGATCATATCGACCTGGGCAAAATCTGGCCGGAATATTCCCCTTCGTCGCTGGCCGTTGACGAGAACCACCGTATTTATGCCGCGCGTTTTAACGAGCGCCTGCTGGCCGCCGTTCGCGTAACGCTGAGCGGCACGGAAGGGGCGCTGGATTCGCTGCGCGTGCGCGACGTGACCCGCCGCCGCGGCGTTGGGCAGTATTTGATTGAAGAAGTGCTCCGCGAGAACCCGAGCGTGACCTCCTGGTGGATGGCCGACGTGGGCGTGGAAGACCGCGGCGTGATGGCGGCATTTATGCAGGCGTTAGGGTTTACGGCGCAGGCGAACGGGTGGGAGAAGCGGCAGGGTTGATTTGTGCGGCCTGATGCCCTCACCCCGGCCCACTCCCACAGGGAGAGGGAGAAAACATAAAAAAGGCAACTTACGTTGCCTTTTGCGTTTATTTTGCGTCTGTCGCCGTGCCGTTCGCATGCCAGTCAAACACGCCGAACTCGAAGCCCTTCAGATCGCCCTTCTCATCCCAGGACAGCGGCCCCATCACGGTTTCCACGGAGTTCGCCTTCAGCCAGGTGGCAATCTCAGCCGGATCGGCTGACTGGTTCAGCCCCGCCTGCAGCGACTGCAGCGCCGCGTAGGTGGTCCAGACGAACGCGCCGCTTGGATCCTGTTTCTTCGCCTTAATCGCATCCACGATAGGTTTGTTCGCAGGGACCTGGTCGTAGTTCTTCGGCTTGGTCACCAGCAGGCCTTCGGCTGATTCACCCGCAATGTTAGACAGAGAGACGTTCGCCACGCCTTCCGGCCCCATGAACTGGGTTTTCAGACCGGCAGCACGCGCCTGGCGCAGGATCTGGCCCATTTCCGGGTGGTAGCCACCGTAGTAAACGAAATCAATATTCTCTTTCTTCAGACGCGCCACCAGGGTGGAGAAGTCTTTCTCACCGGCGGTGATGCCGTCGAAGAACACCACATCGGCATTGGCTTTCTTGAGGTTATCCTGCACGGAGCGCGCCAGGCCTTCACCGTACTGCTGCTTGTCGTGAACGATAGCGATGCGCTTCGGCTTCACTTTTTCAACGATGTATTTGGCGGCGGTTGGGCCCTGATCGGAGTCCAGACCGGTGGTGCGCAGGATCAGCTTATAGCCGCGCGCGGTCAGCTCCGGTGCGGTGGCGGCCGGGGTGATCATCAGAATGCCTTCGTCTTCGTAGATGTCAGACGCGGGCTGCGTAGAGGAGGAGCACAGGTGACCGATAACGTATTTGATCCCGTCGTTCACCACTTTGTTCGCGACCGCGACCGCCTGTTTCGGGTCACAGGCATCATCATATTTTACGATCTGCAGCTTTTCGCCCTTGATGCCGCCCTTGGCATTAATATCGGCAACCGCCTGCTCTGCGCCCGTAAACTCCTGGTCGCCATACTGCGCCACCGGACCGGACATTGCGCCGACAACCGCGACCTTAATATCTGCCTGAGCCATGGTGCTGAATGCCAACGCCATACATCCTGCCAGTAACGCTTTACCCTTCATGTTCATCCTGAGAATCCCCATTGTTCTGGTTATAACGATTGTTGTGATGTTGTTGTGTAGCGCTTTATTTCAATTATAGGTGTGCCGTTCGCGCTTTTTCAGCATACTCTGCTAAAACATACCCGATTTTTATGATTTTGGAATAGCTAATTTGAAATGTATCTATGCTATGCCCGGCACCGTTTTGCGCCGGGCTTTTGGCTTTATCGTGTCAGCGAGGCGGAAATAATATCCAGCGCCTGACGGAACTGCGCTTCGGGGATGGTCAGGGGATAGAGGAAGCGAATCACGTTGCCGTACACGCCGCAGCTCAGGAGCAGCAGCCCTTCCTGCAGCGCGCGCGCCTGCACCTCGCGGGTAAACTCCGGCGACGGCTGTCCGGTTTGCGGATCGTTGAACTCCACGGCCACCATCGAGCCTTGCGCCCGAATATCGGCAATATACGGACAGGCGTCCTTCGCTTTATGCAGCACTTCCACCAGATGATGGCCCAGATGCGCGGCGCGCGTGCAGAGATCTTCTTCGTCAATCACGTCCAGCACCGCGTGAGCCGCCGCAATCGCCAGCGGATTACCGGCGTAGGTGCCGCCCAGCCCGCCCGGCGCGGGCGCGTCCATCACCTCTGCCCGACCAGACACCGCCGAGAGCGGCATCCCGCCCGCCAGGCTTTTCGCCATGGTGATGAGATCCGGCTTCACGCAGTGGTTTTCCATTGAGAACAGCTTGCCGGTCCGCGCGAAGCCGGTCTGGACTTCGTCGGCGATCAGCAAAATCCCGTGGGTATCGCACAGGGCACGCAGCGCCTGCATAAAATCAGCGGGGGCGACGTTAAACCCGCCCTCGCCCTGAACCGGTTCAAGGATGATGGCCGCCACCTGATCGGGAGCGATATCCGCTTTGAAGATGCGTTCGAGGCTTTTTAACGCTTCCGCCGTGCTGATGCCGTGCAGATCGTTAGGGAACTGCGCGTGATAGACGGAGCCGGGGAACGGGCCGAAGCCCAGCTTGTAGGGTGCAACCTTGCCGGTCAGCGCCATGGTCATAAAGGTACGGCCGTGGAAGGCACCGCCAAAGGTGATAAGGCCAGGGCGTTTGGTATACGCACGCGCAATTTTTACCGCATTTTCAACCGCCTCTGCGCCCGTAGAGAAGAAGGCGGTTTTGGGCGGGCCGTCAATGGGCACACGCTGGTTGATGCGTTCGGCAAGCGCGACATAGCCCTCATACGGCACGATCTGGTAGGCCGTGTGGGTGAAGGCGCGGAGTTGCTTTTCGATGGCGGCGATGACCTTTGGATGGCGATGGCCGGTATTCAGCACCGCGATCCCGGCGGCGAAGTCGATGTACTCGTTGCCTTCCACGTCCCACACCGTGGCGTTTTCGGCTTTATCGGCATAGAAATTACACATCACGCCGATGCCGCGCGGCGTCGCCTGTAAACGCCGGTCGTTCAGTTCGTTATTTTTCACCCTGTCACCCTCAGAAAGTCGCCTGCTTAGCGCATCAGTAAGTGTTTGCCAGGGGGGAGAAATTCGCCAGAGCGGGCGCTAAAAAAACAAAACCCCCGGACTTTCATCCAGGGGTTCTCGGTGTACTTCGCGGAAATTACGCTTCGATAGCGGCGCGAAGTTTTTTCATGGCGTTCTTTTCAAGCTGACGCACGCGTTCAGCGGAAACGCCGTAGCGGTCGGCCAGCTCCTGCAGCGTGGACTTGTTGTCTTCGTCCAGCCAGCGGGCACGGATGATGTCCTGGCTACGCTCGTCGAGGCCTTCCATCGCAAAGCTCAGCTTGTTCGCGGCCTGATCTTCCCAGTTATCCTCTTCGATGCCGTCGGCAAAGTTCGAGGTTTTATCCTGGAGATACAGAACCGGCGCCATCGGCTGGCTGTCGGAGGCGTCGTCGTCAGAGGACATATCAAAGGTCATGTCCTGCGCGGCCATGCGGGATTCCATCTCACGAACGTCTTTGCTGGATACGCCCAGCTCGCGCGCCACCATTTCGACTTCATCCTGATTGAACCAGCCCAGACGCTGCTTGGTTTTACGCAGGTTGAAGAACAGTTTGCGCTGCGCTTTTGTCGTGGCGACCTTCACAATACGCCAGTTACGCAGAACGTATTCGTGAATTTCAGCTTTGATCCAGTGCACGGCGAAGGAGACCAGTCGCACACCCACTTCCGGGTTAAAGCGACGTACAGCCTTCATCAGGCCGATATTACCTTCCTGAATCAAGTCCGCCTGCGGCAGGCCGTAGCCCGAGTAGTTACGAGCAACGTGAACAACAAAGCGCAGGTGAGACAGGATCAGCGTCTTAGCTGCTTCCAGATCGCCCTGGTAATGCAGCTTTTCAGCAAGCTCCTTTTCTTCCTCGGCCGTTAACATCGGCCAGGTGTTCGCAGCCCGGATGTAAGACTCCAGGTTACCAACAGGGGCTAAAGCTAAAGTTTGCATTTCTTTGGTCATTCATTCCTCTCAATGTTTCTTCTGGTCCAGGTCGTCCCCGTCAGGCAACAACCATGCCAAAGCGTTTGAGCAGCGAGATTAGCATTCACACTTTTATCAGACAGTGATTTTATCCACAAGTTCCAGCTGCAACAGTGAATAAATTACGCACAAAATGTGACATGAAGATGATAACAGGGGAAGTGACAACAGGGACGCTTTCCCTGCAGAGCGAACATCTCGGTGCAGGGAAAGATTATATCACGCTTTTATTAGTCGGGAGTAAAGTGGCGTAAATGTTGGACCGTTGCCAGCCATGCCGCAATCCAGCCGATCATGGAGCACACCAGCAGCAAAAGCAGGCACTCATCGAAACCTAAACCACTGATATCAAACTTGGTTCCGAAAACCTGCGCCACGTCAGTGACGGCAGAGGACAGCCGCATCACCAAAATTTCTGACAATATCAGTGAAAGAAATGCGCCGGAAAAACCGAGCAATGCGCCACCGTAGAGGAACGGACGCAGGATGAAACCATCCGTCGCGCCAATCAGTTTCTGTACGTTGATGGTGTCGCGACGGGCGAAGATGCTCAGACGCACGCTGTTACCGATGACGAGGAACACCGCCGCCACCATCAGCACGCCGATCATCGCCGCCACGCGCCCTACCAGCCCGGTCAGGGCGGAGAGACGCGCGAACCAGCTGTCGTCCATGCGCACTTCATCAATCCCGTTGATACGGGTAATGCGGTCGCGCAGGGTATTGAGCGAATCGGTGCCCTGGAAATCAAGCTTCGGGATCACCACCGCCACGGCGGGCAGCGGGTTCTCTTCCAGCATGTCCAGCGCGCCGCCGAAGCCTGACCAGTTGCGGAACTCGCCCAGCGCTTCATCGCGCGAAAGATAGTTAACCTTCTCTACGCCCTGCTCGGCCTGGATTTGCCCGACCACCTGCGCGGCGGCGTTATCGTCCAGCGCTTTATCCAGATAGACGGTGATCTGCGGCGACGGATAATACTGCGACGCCGCCTGGTTAACGTTCTTATAGACCATATAGCAAACGCTTGGCAGCGTCAGGGAGATGGCAATCACCATCACCGTCAGGAACGTTGCCAGCGGCTTGCTTTTCAGGTCCTGTAGCGCGCCCTGGAAGGCATAGCGCACCTGCTCGTTGAAGACGTTAGTTTTGCGGGAATTCGGCTTCGGTGCGGCCTTCGCGCGCTTTGGCGCATTACGATTGCCGTCACCGCCGCCCTGCGGCTTGCGGAAACGGTCAAACCGGTTCCCGAACTGCCGAATCTGGTTCATTGCATCACGCTTGTTCACCGTGGCCTCCGTGCAAATGCCCGTCGCTCAGGGTCAGCATGCGGTACGAACGACGGGAAATCAGCCCGATGTCGTGCGTCGCCATCAATACCGTGACCCCAACGCGGTTGAATTCCTCAAACAGACGCAAAATCCCTTCGGACAGGGCATCGTCCAGGTTACCGGTCGGTTCATCCGCCAGCAGTACGGCAGGCTTGTTCACCACCGCACGGGCGATGCCCACGCGCTGCTGTTCACCGCCGGAGAGCTGGATCGGGAAGTTCTTCGCTTTGTCCAGCAGCCCGACCTTATCCAGCGCCGCAGAGACGCGACGGCGAATATCATCGTAGCTGGCGCCGGCAATAATCAGCGGGATAGCGACGTTATCAAAAACGGTGCGATCCATCAGCAGGTGGTGATCCTGGAAAATCATGCCGATCTGGCGACGCAGGAACGGCACCTCACGGTTTTTCAGGCGGCTGATGTCATGGCCGCTGAAAAAGATTTTCCCGGCGCTAGGCCGTTCGATCCCACAGATAAGCTTGAGCAGGGTACTTTTCCCCGCGCCGGAATGGCCGGTCAGGAATGCCATCTCGCCCGGCTGCAGGTGGAATGTCACCCCCTGCAGCGCTTGTCTCCCACCGAGATAGGCCTTGCTGACGTGTTCAAAGCGAATCATTGTTAGTCCTCTCGGGCAAATAATGCCTCAATAAAGTCGTCCGCCTTAAACGGACGCAAATCCTCAATACGCTCGCCCACACCGATGTAGCGGATAGGAATGCCGAACTGGTCGGCCACGGAGAAGATCACCCCGCCTTTGGCGGTGCCGTCCAGCTTGGTCAGCGCGATCCCCGTCAGTCCTACCGCTTCAGTGAACAGCTTCGCCTGACTGATGGCGTTCTGCCCGGTGCTGGCGTCGATAGTCAGCATAATTTCGTGCGGTGCGTCTTCGTCCAGCTTCTTCATGACGCGAACGATTTTCTTCAACTCTTCCATCAGGTGCGATTTGTTCTGCAAGCGCCCTGCGGTATCGGCAATCAGCACGTCCACGTTGCGCGCCTTCGCCGCCTGGATGGCGTCGAAGATCACGGATGCGGAATCCGCGCCGGTATGCTGAGCAATCACCGGAATATTGTTGCGCTGGCCCCAGACCTGCAGCTGCTCAACCGCCGCCGCACGGAAGGTATCGCCCGCCGCCAGCATCACCGATTTGCCCTGCTGCTCGAACTGACGCGCCAGCTTGCCGATGGTGGTGGTTTTACCCACGCCGTTGACGCCAACCATCAGAATAACAAATGGCGTTTTGCCTTCAATATTAAGCGGTTCGTCAACTTTTGCGAGAATTTCGCCCATCTCGTCTTTCAGCAGGCCGTACAGCGCCTCGGCGTCGCGCAGCTGTTTGCGGCTCGCCCCTTCGGTCAGATTGGCGATAATCTTACGGGTGGTTTCCACACCCACGTCCGCGATAAGCAGCTGCTCTTCCAGCTCTTCAAACAGATCGTCGTCGATCTTTTTGCCGCGGAACAGACTGATAAATCCGGAACCTAAGTTTTCTTTGGTTTTAAGCAGGCTGCGCTTCAGGCGCGCGAAGAAACCTTCTTTGGTCGGTTTTTCCTGCTCCTGAACGATCTCTTCTTCCGGTTCTTCTTCCACCGGCACCACGATAACCGCTTCTTCAGCCGCTTCCGCCGCCAGCGCCTGGGCTTCCAGCTCTTCGTCGGTCAGCTCAGGCTCAAGCGCCGCTTCTTCTTCCACCGCTTCAACGATTTCAACGGTTTCCGCTTCGGCCTGCCACTCTTCCGGTGAAACCTCTTCGGCTTTTACCTCTTCCGGCAGCGGCAGCTCTTCGTGTTCGATAACGGCCTGCGGCGCGTCGGTAACGGGTTCAATCACCGCCGGTTCGGGCTTCTCGTTCTCCTGAACCTGTTCAGTGACCTCAACCACCTCTTCAGCAAAGGATTCAATCTCTTCTTTGCTGTGCGCCGTTTCTTCCGCTTCGACTATCGCGGCGGTTTCGACAGGCGTTTCAGGCTGCGGCTGCTCTTCAACAACCTGTTGTTCTTCGGTTTTCTGTTCTGTTTCTTGCTCTTTTTCACCGAAGCCCAGCCAGGAAAAGAAGCCACGTTTTTTTTGTTTTGCCATCTGCGACTACACTCCTCGCGGCGCTATATACATGGAAGCTAAAAAAATGATGAAATAGTCTAACACTTTACTTAATTGACATCACCGCCCGCAATCGCAGGCCAATTGTTAACAGAGCTTTCCTGAGATGAAGAAACCCAACCGCGCCCCGGCCGGTCAAATTCGTATTATCGGCGGTCAGTGGCGAGGCCGGAAATTACCGGTGCCGGACAGCCCCGGTTTACGCCCTACTACCGACCGCGTGCGCGAGACGCTGTTTAACTGGCTCGCCCCGTCAATGGTAGACGCCCACTGCCTGGACTGCTTCGCCGGAAGCGGTGCGCTCGGGCTGGAAGCGCTGTCGCGCTATGCCGCCAGCGCCACGCTGCTGGAGATGGAGCGCGGCGTCGCGCAGACGCTGCAGCAAAATCTGGCGACGCTGAAGGCGAGCAACGCCAAAGTCGTGAACACCAACACGCTGAGTTTTCTTGCGCAGAAAGGCACGCCGCATAACGTGGTGTTTGTCGACCCGCCGTTCCGCAAGGGGCTGCTGGAAGAGACGTTATCCCTGCTGGAGCAAAACGGCTGGCTGGCGGATGACGCGCTAATCTATGTAGAAAGCGAAGTGGAAAACGGTTTGCCGCCGGTGCCCGCGCACTGGGATCTGCACCGCGAAAAGGTGGCTGGTCAGGTTGCTTATCGTCTTTATCACCGTCAGGCACAAGGAGGATCCGATGCCGGTACTGATTAACCTGGGACGTTTGTTGATGCTGGGCGTCTGGGCGTTCCTGATCCTGAATCTGGTGCACCCGTTCCCGCGCCCGATGAACATTTTCGTTAACGTGGCGCTGATTTTCACGTCGTTTATGCACGCCCTGCAGATGGTGATGCTCAAAAACGGCCTGCCGAAAGACGGGCCGCAGATGACCGGCTGGCAGCAGCTGCGCGTGTTTATTTTTGGCGTGTTTGAACTGCTGGTGTGGATGAAGAAGTTTAAGGCGCAGGTGAAGAAGTAACACCCTCACCCTAACCCTCTCCCAGAGGGAGAGGGAACGATTACACTCTCTCCCTCTGGGAGAGGGCCGGGGTGAGGGGTAAAATTACCGCTCCGGTTCAAACCCTTCAAACCGCGACCCTTTGTAGCTCAACGTTCCTTTCTCCCCTACCGTCAGCTGATGGTACTGCTGCGCCTCCAGGCGGAAGGTCATCTCCAGGCCGCCCGTTTCCGGCTTAAAGCTGGCTTCATAGCGCACGGCAGCACCCGCAGGCTTCACCTGCTGCTGGCGCGAACGGCTGTCGTTCAGCGGTTTCTCACGCTTGTTCGTCACCACCACGCGCTTTTGCATCAGCGGCGCGGCATCGTTGTCGGCCTTCTCACGGCGCTGCTGCACGAAGCGAAACGAGGCGGCAATGACGATAATCGCCACCACGATAATGAAAAACAGCGGCATCTTGCTCATTGATAAATCCCATCAGATTTTGCGGAATTCAGGATACCTTGCCTGCACCGGCATTGCCAAACGCCCGCACGCGTCACTACACTGGAGTCAGAAACTGATTATTCAGCCTCAACAGATACAGGGAGTTAATATGCTTTGGTCATTTATCGCCGTCTGTTTGTCCGCATGGCTTTTTGTCGATGCGTCTTACCGGGGTCCCACCTGGCAGCGCTGGCTGTTTAAACCCGTCACGCTGTTGCTCCTGCTGTTGCTGGCCTGGCAAGCGCCGATGTTCAACGCCGTCAGCTATCTGGTTCTCGCCGGGCTGTGCGCGTCCCTGATAGGCGATGCCCTCACCCTGCTCCCCCGTCAGCGTCTGCTCTATGCCGTCGGCGCGTTCTTCCTGTCGCATCTGCTTTACACCATCTACTTTGCCAGCCAGATGACGCTCTCCTTCTTCTGGCCGCTGCCGCTGGTGCTGCTGGTGATCGGCGCGCTGCTGATTGCGGTGATCTGGACGCGTCTCGAAGAGATGCGTTTGCCTGTCTGTACCTTTATCGCCATGACGCTGGTGATGGTGTGGCTGGCGGGCGAGCTGTGGTTCTTCCGTCCGACGTCTCAGGCGATGTCGGCGTTCTTCGGCGCGGCGCTGCTGCTGATCGGCAATATCGTCTGGCTGGGCAGCCACTACCGCCGCCGATTCCGCGCGGATAACGCGATTGCGGCCGCCTGCTACTTTGCCGGGCACTTCCTGATCGTGCGTTCGCTGTATATTTAAATAAGCCTTGACTCTGGAGTCGACTCCAGAGTGTATGCTGCGGTTAATGAGAAAATTATCATTACCGGAGACTGCCATGTCGACTCCAGAAACACCTAAAAAAGTCCCACAATTCTCGGCACTTAAGCTCAGTCCGGTTGTACCGAAAGACGACTGCTGCTGTGAAGGCGCGTGTGAAACGCAAACGCAGCCGCTACCTGAAAGCGGCAATCGCTACAGCTGGGTGGTTAACGGCATGGACTGCGCGGCCTGCGCGCGTAAGGTCGAAAATGCGGTTAAGCAGGTGCAGGGCGTGAACCACGTTCAGGTGCTGTTCGCTACCGAAAAGCTGCTGATCAGCGCCGATAGCGACGTCAGCAAACAGGTTGAAGCCGCGGTCAGCAAGGCGGGCTATACCCTGCGCAGCGAAACGGCCCCCGTCGAAAAAACCTCCTCCTTAAATGAAAACCTGCCGCTCATTACGCTCATCATCATGATGGCCCTGAGCTGGGGGCTGGAGCAGATTAACCATCCGTTCGGCAACCTGGCGTTTATCGCCACCACCCTAGTCGGGCTGTTCCCGATTGCCCGCCAGGCGCTGCGCCTGATGAGAAACGGCAGCTGGTTTGCCATCGAAACGCTGATGAGCGTGGCGGCTATCGGCGCATTGTTCATCGGCGCGACGGCGGAAGCGGCGATGGTGCTGCTGCTGTTCCTGATCGGCGAACGGCTTGAGGGCTGGGCGGCGAGCCGGGCGCGTAAAGGGGTGAGCGCGCTGATGGCGCTGAAGCCGGAAACCGCGACGCGGGTGATGAACGGCAGCCGCGAAACCGTGGCGATTACCACCCTGCGCCCGGGGGACGTAATTGAAGTTCCCGCAGGCGGTCGTTTACCCGCCGATGGTACGCTGGTTACCGCCACCGCCAGCTTCGACGAAAGCGCCCTGACCGGGGAATCGATTCCGGTTGAGCGCGCGGCAGGCGAAAAAGTGCCTGCTGGTGCCACCAGCGTCGACCGTCTGGTGCAGCTGACGGTCCTTTCCGAACCGGGCGACAGCGCCATCGACCGCATCCTCAGGCTGATAGAAGAAGCCGAGGAGCGCCGCGCGCCCGTTGAGCGTTTCATCGACCGTTTTAGCCGGATTTACACCCCTGCCATCATGCTCGTTGCCCTGCTGGTGACTATCGTGCCGCCGCTGCTCTTCGGCGCGCCGTGGGAAGGCTGGATTTATAAAGGTCTGACGCTGCTGCTGATCGGCTGCCCGTGCGCGCTGGTGATCTCCACGCCTGCGGCGATTACCTCCGGGCTGGCGGCGGCGGCGCGTCGCGGGGCGCTGATTAAGGGCGGCGCGGCGCTGGAGCAGCTGAGCCAGGTTCAGCACATCGCGTTCGATAAAACCGGCACGCTGACCGTCGGCAAGCCGCAGGTCACCGGCGTGTATCCGCAGGATATCGGTGAAGATGAACTGCTTACGCTGGCCGCCGCCGTGGAGCAGGGTTCCACCCACCCGCTGGCGCAGGCGATTGTGCTTGAAGCGCAGGCGCGCGGGCTGGCAATTCCGACGGCAACGGCACAGCGGGCGCTGGTCGGGTCGGGGATTGAGGCCACCGTTGACGGTAAAAAAGTGCTGATTGTCGCGGCGGGTAAGTCTTCGAACCCAGAGGTTGAGGCGTTAGAACAGACCGGACAAACCGTCGTGACCGTCATGCAGGACGGCGTCGCGAAGGGAATGCTGGCGCTGCGCGATACCCTGCGCGATGACGCAAAAGAAGCCGTGACGGCGCTGCATCAGCTTGGCGTGCAGGGCGTTATTCTCACCGGTGATAACCCGCGCGCGGCGGCGGCAATTGCCGGTGAGCTGGGGCTGGAATTCAAGGCCGGACTGCTGCCCGCGGATAAAGTCAGCGCGGTCACGGAGCTGAACGCTCACGCGCCGCTGGCGATGGTCGGTGACGGCATCAACGATGCGCCGGCGATGAAGGCGTCCACCATCGGCATTGCGATGGGCAGCGGCACCGACGTGGCGCTGGAGACGGCGGACGCGGCGCTCACGCACAACCGCCTGATCGGGCTGGCGCAAATGATTAGCCTGGCGCGGGCGACGCGCGCCAATATTCGCCAGAACATCGGCATTGCGCTGGGGCTGAAGGGGATATTCCTCGTCACCACGCTGCTCGGCATGACCGGACTGTGGCTTGCGGTGCTGGCGGATACGGGTGCAACGGTGCTGGTGACGGCGAACGCGCTGCGGTTATTACGTCGGAAATAAAATCGTTATCGAACCGAAGGCCGGGTAAGGCGCAGCCGCCACCCGGCAATGGGTTTGGGTGCGGCCTGATGCCCTCACCCAAACCCTCTCCCACAGGGAGAGGGAGAAGAGCGGGGTCACTGCATCCCTAACACCCTCGGCAACCACAATGATATCGCCGGGATATACGTCACCATCCCCAGCACCACCAGCAGCATGCCGTAGAACGGCAGCATCGCCCGCACCACGGTTTCAATCTTCTGCTTGCTTACCGCGCTGGCCACGAACAACACCGATCCGACCGGCGGGGTGATCAGCCCGATCCCCAGGTTCACCATCATGATCATCCCGAAATGCACCGGGTCGATCCCCAGCGAGTTGGTCACCGGCAGCAGCACCGGCGTCAGGATCAGGATGATCGGCGCCATGTCCATCAGCGTGCCAATCAGCAGCAGCATGACGTTGAGGTACATCAGGATCACGTACTTGTTATCGGAGAGCGAGGTAAAGAACTCGGTGATGCGCGTCGGCAGTTGCATGTAGGTCATCACCGCGCCAAACGCCGCCGCAAATCCGATTAAAATCATCACGATGGTGACGGTTTTGACCGTGCGGCACATCAGCTTCGGCAGCTCGCTCCACTTATAATCGCGGTAGATGAACATGGTGACGAAGAACGCCCACAGGCAGGCCACGGCGGCGGATTCGGTGGCGGTAAATATCCCGGACAAGATCCCGCCGAGGATAATCACCACGGTCATCAGCCCCCACAGGGCATCAAGTAAAATCTTTACCGCCTGCTTAAACGGGATTTTCTCGCCCTTCGGATAGCCGCGCTTATGGGCGAAGCCGAGGCACAGGATCATCAGGCACAACCCCAGCAGCAGCCCCGGCAGCACGCCCGCGATAAACAGCGTGGCAATGGAGACCGTGCCGCCTGCCGCCAGCGAGTAAATCACCGAGTTGTGGCTGGGCGGGATTAAAATCGCCTGCACCGACCCGCTCGCCGTCACCGCCGCCGCGTATTCGCGCGGGTAGCCCTTCTTCTCCATCTCCGGGATCATCACGCTGCCGATGGAGGCTGTATCCGCCACCGACGAGCCGGAAATCGCGCCGAAGAACGTTGACGCAACGATATTCACCAGCGACAGCCCGCCGCGAATAAAGCCGACAAACACGTAGGCAAAATTCACCAGCCGTCGGGCAATGCCCCCTTCCGCCATGATCGCCCCGGCGAGGATGAAGAACGGGATCGCGAGCAGGGTAAATTTGTTCACCCCGCTGGTGATTTGGATCATCAGCGCCTCGAGAGGCAAATCAATCCACAGCGCGCCCGCCACGGAGCTTAGGCCGACGGCGAAGGCCACCGGCATTCCCAGCGCCAGCAGGATGGCGAGGGTGAATAACAACACGAATGCATCCATTGTTCACCCCTTAGCTGTGGTTGCCGATGAGCACGACGGGACGGTTTTCCTGCGAGCCAAACAGCAGGCGTTCAATCACAAACAGGATCAGAATGGCTGACCCGACGGGCAGCGGCAGATAGCTTTCGCCGGACGTCAGAAGCGGGAACTCCGCGACGGGCTGTTCCCAGAGGTCGACGCACAGCCAGAGGCTGTACCAGAACATCAGCGCGGAGATCAGCAGCATCAGCAGATCGACCACGCGGGCGCAGAGGTTTTTAAGCATATCGGGCAGCCGGTCGGTGAGCATATTCACCGCGATGTGCGACCCGGCGCGATACCCTACCGCCGCGCCGATAAAGGTAAAGGTCACCATGCAGATAATGGCGATCGGCTCCGGCCAGGACTCCCCGCGGTTGAGCACGTAGCGCGAGAAGATGCCAATCGGGATCACGATCGTCATCACCAGCAGCGAGACGCCCGCCACCGTCATGGCGAGGAGGTACAGGCGGTCCATCCACTTCAGGTAGAGTTCGGACATACGTACTCCGGTTTACTGGACGTCAGCGATGGCTTTCATGAGATCCTGATGCTTGTCGCCATACTGGGCGCGCACCGGCTCTGTGGCCTTGATGAAGACTGATTTATCGATATCGTGGAACTGCACCCCGCCCGCCTTCATTTTCGCCAGCGCCTGGTCGTTGTAGGCATTCCACAGCTTGCGCTGCTCGAACTGCGCCTCGCGGGCCAGCGTCAGGACCTTTTGCTGCTCGTCGGCGCTGAGCTTGTCCCATTTCACTTTCGAATAGAGCAGCATTTCCGGGGTGATAAAGTGGCCGCTCAGGGTGTAGTTTTTGGCGACCGGCATGTAGTTATGGGCGATAAAGGTTGGCGGATTGTTCTCCGCGCCGTCGATCACGCCGGTCTGCATCCCGCTGTAGACCTCGCTCACGCCCATCGCCACCGAGTTTGCCCCCATATCCTTCAGCGTGGCGAGCGCCACCGGGCTACCCTGTACGCGGATTTTTTTCCCTTTCAGATCGTCCGGTTTGACGATCGGCTCTTTGGTGATCAGGTTGCGGGTGCCGGAGTCCATCCAGCCAAGGAACACCAGCTTCGATTTCGGGTTCGCGGTCAGCTTGTCGCCGATCTGCTTGCCGATATCGCCGTCGATCACCTTGTGCATGTGGTCTTCGTCGCGGAACACGTACGGCAGCGTAAAGACTTCGATATCCGGCAGGATGGCGGCAACCGGCGCCATGGAGACGCGGATCATGTCGATGGCCCCCATCTGCGCCTGCTCGATCATCTGCTTTTCATCCCCGAGCACGCCGCCGGGGAAGACCTTAATCTCCAGCTTGCCGTCGGTTTGCTGCTTGAGCTTTTCACCCATGTGCTGAACCGCCACCACGTTCGGGTAGCCTTCGGGGTGCACATCGGCAGCTTTAATGGTTTGGGCAGAAACGGAACAGGCAAATGCTGACAGACACAGCGCGGCCAGTAACGGCTTGAGGGTCGTTTTCATCGAGTCAACTCCAGGGTAGTGAGGTAAGCGTTAAAACGGCGTTTTATTTTTATACGCTTAAAAATTAGACTACGGCTGGAAAAGCGGAGGTGAAGCGCCTCACAAAAGCGCGAAATTTTGAAACGATGGTTTAGAAAGGTTTTCTCCCTCTCCCCGTGGGAGAGGGTCGGGGTGAGGGCATCTTGCCGCACTTACCCCTTTCGAATCACATACCGGTACGGCAACGCGTCCGTTTCCTGCGCCACCAGCTCGTGTTCCATAAACGTACAAAAACCGGGAATATCGCGGGTAGTGGCCGGATCGTCGGCGATAATCAGCAGCGTTTCGCCGGTCTGCATGTTGCGCACGGTTTTGCGCACCATCATTACCGGCTCCGGGCAGCGGAGGCCCTGGGCGTCAAGGGTGTGGTCTGGGCTGGAAAACAGGTCGGTCATGGGCTTCTCGATGATAATAAAACGGCTGTAGTTTACGCCCCGCCAGCGTCAAAGCAAACCAGGTTAACGATTGCGTGAAAATCAACCATTGCAAAGACGAATGAAAGCAGTATCATGCAGCCGATTTTATTGGGTTCCCTCACCCCAACTCTCAAAAAGGTCACAATATGACGCAGTTTTCCCAATCGCAGCGCGTAAAAGCGTTGTTCTGGCTATCGCTTTTTCATCTGCTGGTGATCACCTCCAGCAACTATCTGGTGCAGCTCCCAATCTCCATTTTTGGTTTCCATACCACCTGGGGCGCGTTCAGTTTTCCGTTTATTTTCCTCGCCACCGATTTGACCGTGCGGATCTTTGGCGCACCGCTGGCGCGCCGCATTATCTTCGCGGTGATGCTCCCGGCGCTGTTCATTTCGTATGTGATCTCTTCCCTCTTCTACATGGGAAGCTGGCAGGGCTTTGAGGCGCTGACGCACTTCAACCTGTTTGTCGCCCGTATCGCCGCCGCCAGCTTTATGGCCTACGCCCTGGGGCAAATCCTCGACGTACACGTGTTTAATCGCCTGCGTCAGAACCACCGCTGGTGGATGGCGCCAACGGCCTCCACGCTGTTCGGTAACGTGAGCGATACGCTGGCCTTCTTCTTCATCGCCTTCTGGCGCAGCCCGGATGCCTTTATGGCCGAACACTGGATGGAGATCGCCCTGGTGGACTACTGCTTCAAGGTGCTTATCAGCATTGCGTTCTTCCTGCCGATGTACGGCGTGCTGTTGAATATGCTGCTGAAAAGACTGGCAGATAAATCTGAAATCACGGCATTGCAGGCAGGTTAAGGGTTCGCTTTATCAGTTGTGATAAGATGGGCGAATGAGCCGCTATGGCCGTTTATCGAAAGGAAGAAGTCAATGCGCAATCTGGTTAAATATGTCGGGATTGGCCTGCTGGTTGTTGGCCTTGCAGCCTGTGATAACAGCGACACCAAAACGCCTGCTCAGGGCG
>Ga0157363_1001287_pt1 | contig 20789 bp, 11 predicted proteins | sample AttsexASBM1_FD_111477 | JGI IMG/M metagenome (GOLD analysis project Ga0157363, IMG submission 111477) | Fungus gardens microbial communities from leaf cutter ant in Ribeirão Preto, State of São Paulo, Brazil - Atta sexdens ASBM1 | ecosystem: Host-associated > Fungi > Mycelium > Unclassified ... | reverse complement strand
GCCTGTGCAGCATTCTTGCCTTTATCGTAGTGATACTGCAAAATGTAGCGAATTTTTTCCTTATTTATTTCCATTTTCAAAATAAAATAACTTTTGATCCACTTCACCGATTTCAATCTTTTTGCTCAAAATAAAGATTAAAATATCTCTTTTTAAACGCACATCTAGTGTTGCCGATGCGATTAATAGTTGCCGACTGCTGAGTATTTAATGCCATCTAGAGGGAAAAACGCCACGAACTTTTTCCCACACCCAATATGCGAATAATATCGGATTCTACATTAAGAGCTGTTATTATAAAACTCAAGCTGTTATTATAAAAAATATGCAGGCATTTTCGATAACTAATTTTGTAGTGATCTTTGTGATAAGTAAATGTCTGAAGAGGGCTCAAAGAGGGTAGTAGCCGAAACTTGTAATGTTTTATATTTGAATTTAAACTGGTTACTTTATTTTTCTTTACTTGTAATTTATTCTATTTAATTGTGTCAATTTAAAATGTGTTTGACTCTTTCTTTGCCCTTTATTTATTGTTATTTATTTTAAATAACAATGTTACATTGTTAATATTTGCTGACAGATATGATACAGAGGATGCTGTCAAAAATATACATGTATGTGATAATACAAAAAAAATTAAATCAATGAAAAGAAAACCACGAATTATAAGTGACATTATTGATAAGAATTGTTATGATACTATATTATTATAAAGAGTGTGTGTGTCACGGGTTTTCTCTGTGTCCAGATCCATTCTTGGAACATTCGTGAACTGTGCAGTATCAGGTTGCTCCTCGTCCTGATGAAATGGACTGCATAGAAAGCATCCGTGGAAGCTTCAAGAATACTACATTATTATTCATATGCTATTAAATTCATTATAATTATATTAACATCATTGTAATGTCTGGCTGTCAAAAACAAGCTGACAAACTGGCCACCACTTTAAAGCACATACTATAGCTAGTCGCACGACTTATACCTGCACAGCTGATCGAGCCGCGAGCATGATTTCCTCATTACGGATCACGTACCACTGTTTGTCGAGCAGCGGAAGTTATTGCACTAACCAATAATTCTATATTCTTAAGTCTCACCTTGCAAAACTTCTAGAAATGATGTAATATTGTATTACTTCCGCCGCGCGATAGAAATTATATATCTATTATTTCCAAGCAAGCGAGAAGTTGATTGGCTATCGCGCCGCGTTGCCGCGTGTGCAGGAACCAATAGCACAGTAATGCAACTAGCTTTTTTCGTTAAGTGTCGAAAAGACAAACAAATTTCTCATTTAACAATGCGGTATATAAAATTAATTGTCAAAATTGCATCCTATGTGAGGCAGATTAAAAGAATTTTAAAAAATTTTAAAAGAATTTTAAAATGTTTGTGAGCACCGAAACCATATTAATAAGAAGACTGTTTCGCAGTCCGTTACAGAGCACAGAATTGAGAACACAACCATGAATTCGATTGGAACAATCGAGCAACAGAGTCTTGGATGAAGAAAGAAATTATAATACGAGATTAATCTCTGAGACAACATTTATTAAAAAGCAAAAAAACGGATTAAATTTATAAAATGATACAGAATTATTAAGCCCATTGTATTACGATTTAGTAATATAATTACAAATACATAAGTGTAAAACGCTTTAAGTAATTCACTTCTTTTTCTACTCAGAATTACTTAAGCGATAAAACGCTTTAAGTAATTCACCTTCTTCTCCGCTCCGAATTACTTGAGCGATAAAACGCTTCAAGTAATTCAAGTCTTTATCTACTCAGGATTACTTAAGCGGTAAAATATTTCAAGTGATTCTTCTTTTCCGTATTTAGAGTTACCTAAGCAATAAAACGCCTTAAGTAACCCACAGTTATTCTCACTAGAACCAAACCATAACTCCTGAAAAATCTCTTTCTCTCCCCCTTCTCTTCGGACTTATCTTCTTCTTCTACGTCATGGGTACTAATGAGAGAAAATTTTAATAGATGATTTGGCAGAACAGACATAGAGCAAGAAACGGGCCAAATTTGAGAAACTAAAAAAAGCTAACATTTCAATTATTACGAATACAAACCCTTCATCGACTTAAAAGGCTCATTTGCGCCAAAAATATCAAGATCAAGGCTCCCCTGACGTCCCTGTAATAGATCTTACCTCCGGCAACCCTAACGATAGTTCCCCTCCAGAATATACCTTCAGACTCTTCCTTGGATCTCGAATTTCCTTCCCCTTTTTACTCTCCCACTTTGACAGACTCTCCACACTCTGCAGTTCCTTTCCTCTTTTTTTCCTCTGTCCCTTCTGAGGACAGCAGGTCTTTCGACGAGATTTTTCAATCTCTTGAAACTCTTATCGAATCTGCAAAATTCTCTCTCTCCTTGATCATATCACCTCACATAAATACACACACGCATGCACTCATAGACAAAAAACCTAAGATTAAAAACCATAATCTTAGCATTATTATTGTTATCGTACATAAATATATACACACAGGCACATATATACATAAATATATACGAATATTTTAGTAAATAAATGTAACCAATTATTTTTTGTAAAACCAATAAGACTGTAATTATCATTTATTTTGCCACCCTTCCGATTCATTGTGTCTAGACAAAGATCATACAGGTCCAATCCCTGATCACAGGATTAAATTCCTTGACCAAAAGAGAATGCACAATCTCAAATCAGGTAATAGCGTCATGTATCGACGTTGATCCATATTTGGCATATAATCAAGTGCGTCCGACTTGTGCTCTTGCCTCAGAGCGATAACAAGAGCAGTATCAGTTGCATCCTTCCTCCGCCCCTTCCTAATTCTTTCTTCCCTTCGAAATAAACGAATCCTGGGATTTGGACGTGAATACATGGATTGATTCTAAATTTTATATTATACATTGAAGATGATCTAATACGAAGATTGAAACATCTGTTACACATCTTTAATATTATATATATATATATATATATATATATATATATATATATATATATATATATTGAATTACACATGAAGAACTAGTGTCGGCTCATATTGGCATTTCCTTCTATACCTATGTATTTATTCTTTAATTTATATATTTGGAGAGCCTTATTTATATTTTATTAATTTAATGTTAATTTATTATTCAATTATTGTATTTATATATCTTTTTACGAGTTATTTAAGAATTTCATGATACTGCAAAGCTACTCGTGACATAAAGCAATAGGAGTTGTTATTTACATAAAAAAATCGTGAAACATTTGCTATTTTTCAACGTATTTCATAGCAGAATTATTTTCTAAATCTCATGGAGTGAAATCTCACTCGAAGAAATAAGAAAAAAGAGTAAGAGTAAAGATACGGCCATTCTTGTTTAACAATTTTCACTCTTTTTTCAAGACAAACTAAATTTTTTAAGTCTCTTTATGAAATTTCACTCCACGAGATTTAGAGAATACAGGAAATATAAGTTCAATAACCTAAATCTTGATCATTTGTCATAATTAGTTTATTATTAAAATTAAATTAATACGATTAAAGTTTGCTTTACATTTTTTTCTATGATTAAATGAAATTTTAAAAATATTCTAGTTTCTTAAATCTAACTTTTTAAATCGCATGTTACCTTAATATTTTTTCTTTTACATTTCCTTATTACGTAAAAATGTATTATAAACTTACGAAGTGATAGTTAGATCGTGGGTTATCTAAAGATGATTTTTTTGATTTACACAGATACTTCTTACATTATTTCTTGAAATTATTATGTGCTTCAGAAATTGAAAAATATATTAAGAGTTCTTAAGAGTATAATAAAATATAATTTTTTTCTTTTTCATACTCTCTAAATCTGAATCAGTGAAAAAATCGCTGATTGAATCAGTGATGTCTTGTATCGCTGATGAATTCGTGAAATCGAATTCGCTGCAATTAGCGATAATATGGCGATAATATGGCGAAGCTTACTATTTTATCAGCGATTATATCGTTGTTTTATTTATTAGTGACTTCCGAGAAATATGTTCGTTCATGATAGATTCGTTCATGATAGATAACGGTTTCATGAGGGCTGCAGGCGACTTGTGATGTTAACTTGATATCATTTGATATCATTATCTTTTACGTTGTTCGTATTATATAACGCAATATTATGGACGTCCACATCTATTTTTTCAAAAAAAATCTAAACGTTTCAAGAAGCGAAAAACTGCTGTTATTAATGATCAGAATCAGAATGATCCAGAATGATGAAAACTATTGATGGCATGTTGTGATGTAGCTAGGCATTCAGGTAATAATGATTTGAGAGTGATTTTTGAAAGAAATTTGAATAAGCTCGATAAAAGTGGCAAAAATTAAAGAAGTCATAAAAATCCTACTCCAATTGTCACAAAACTACAGATGAAGCTTTGCAGTATTTGTTAGATCGTTGGCTATCTAAATGATGATATGATTATTTAAGTTCATTAATTACGTTCAATCAAGGGGAGCCGATATATTTCCGGCGTATGAGCACATTTCGCCTGCTAAGGTGAAATGCCGACGCATCCGAACAGGATATGACCTTTACTGATACTAGCTGAAGTTTCAATTGCTTCTCAATCATACTGTACAAAGAATTATGAAATATCAAACTGATTGTTCAGTATTTGAATGAAAATCATATAAACGAGGTTGAAATGTTTCTGATATGTTCCTGAAGTTTTAACGGGAGTACTAGTCATTCTGCGTACAAACAAAAATTTAGGGCAAGTAGTGTAGAAGTTTCTGACAAAAATTTATTTGTTATTATTCTCATATCCTTACGATTATTGAGTGAAAATAATGCGGTTCTGTAGAACAACAGATAATTTCATAGTCCAAAATTTTGTCGACCAATAAAACTGGAATTTGTTAAAAAATCAACGAATATAATTCTTAAATCACAAACAGGCGATTGAAAATCAGATAGCTGCACTACAAATTTTGCAAATAAAATTACAGGAATATACGGTGTTTGTACATTTTTCTCTGTATTTAATTCTCATTGATGGAAAGGTATTAAATGTTATTACTAAATCTAGAGGGGGCATGTCTGCAGACACGTCCTCTCTGCCATGCAACACCTAATTTAATGATTTTTATGTAATTTAATGATCTTTCTAATTTTAATACAGAAAACATAACATTTTTACTTCATCCAAATAGTTTACAATATGAAATAAGCATTCTATGCGTGAATAAGATTTCTAGAGTACCTGCATATTTCGTACAGATTACATCTCAAAAAATAGCAAATACGAGATAAAGAAAATAAGGAAAATTTCGTACAAAGAAAAAGAGAAGTTCAGATTATTTTATGGCAAAAAATGGGATTAAAGGTAGATCAGCCAAAATCGGGAAGTGGCACCACAAATGATGGCAATATGGTTCGCAAGCTTTCAAACAATGTTCATATCCTAGTCGAACTTTTTGGCCTGCATCTTTCTTTTAATTTACAATATGCGAATTATTCTCATTGCTTTATCAGTCTATCTGTTAATAGATGCAATTCTGTTCGGAACCTTAGCAATGCTACTGCTAAACTGTACGTAAAAACCTATCGATGGTATCTAATTCCATTATCAGTCCATAAAATGCTAATCCATAGGACTGATATCATAAAAAATAGCATACTATCTACAGGAAGGCTTGAAGAAGAAGTGTCAGAAAGAAGACACAAAAATTACAAACAGTAATCGCCTGGATCATAGTCGGAAGCACAATAGAATAACAACAATGAGGGATCTGTTTCATCGTGTTGATGGATACTTCAAATTCCATAATTTCTAGTTTAAACATACAATCACGTCTCTGAAACAATAATAAGAAAAAGAACTTACTCGAATCGAATCTACTAGCTGTTTCTGAAATGAAAATATCACACTCAGACGATCAGGAATCAGAGAACATAGCTGGGCTACCGGAAACGTTCGAAGCTTTGGATGATCTTGTCTAATGAAAGTGAAAACGAACAATGGCGAAAATGAGGAGATGTAAATAACCGTTTTTGTTTTGATAATTTGTTTCAAAAACAAAACGAGAAAAAAAATATTCGCATGTTATAAAAGGCTACGATCTTCATATCAAGCATTCTAAAGTGCTACTAAAAGTAGTGAAAGACAAGGGGACTCGTTGTAATAGAACTCTGAATAGTGAAAGGCAAAGGAATTCACTTTAATAAAGTACTCCCAATAGTGAGAGGCGAAGGGACTCATTTTAATAAAGCACTCTGATTTACCGATATGATAATTAAGAGGTCTGAAATCGTACTGTAACCTCTTCGTGGTAGGCTTTGGAAACAAATTTTGTAGGCAAACTACAAGCGTTACAATTCAAACAAATTCTATTTTTATTTTTATAGTCACTATATTGGATTCGCCATTTTTAATTTCGAATTGTTTGTACAGATTTTTTATCAGCGATGTTTAAATACCAAATTTGATAGCAATCAGAAGATTTTTAGCAATTTCGTCCGCCATATTGAATTTGCCATTTTGAATTTTGAAATTCTGATTCGTGTTCAGCGATCTTAAAAACCTATGAGTACTGCTTTTGATAATAAAATAACTGAATTTTGACTTTTAGCCAATTTTTGAGACTTCTATCCCACTGTGCAGCGCAGTGGCTACAACAATTGTTTCATTTACTCCTTTATGATTTTTATTTTCTACAGACTTTATAATCTACATTTTTTCTAACAGAGTATGAACTATAAATATATGTTGAAAGATTATTCCGAAAATGTAATGATTGTAATATAAACAAATTTGGAAAATTCTTTATTTTTTTTATATGTATTTGTCCAGAATAAAAAAATATTAATTTTCTGATGTAAAATACACAATTTAGTTAATAATGAAATGATCTAAATTCTTTGAATTAAGCTACGGTACTCACTATTTAATTATCATTTGAATAATCTTGTTATATAGCATATACAACCTAGTAAATTGGATGATTTTAACAAAGCTTCAAAAAATGGACCATGAGTAGTTAAAAGAAAATCAGAAAATGAAAATTTTGATGAGTTACAGCCAAAACTAAAGCAAAAGAAATTGATAGTTTCGGAAACAATAAATTTTTAACGAAGCAGTTTGACCAAGTCACTTTAAAGCTTGTTATTAATACTGCATTTTCACTTGTTGAGCATAAAGCATTTATCGAATTTTGTGAAACGACGATTCAGCAAACGCCTATGACTCGCAAAACTTTTATGATGCACATTGATAAAATGTTTGTAAAAATGAAAATGGAATTGGTCGAAGAGTTAAGTAAAGTGAAATAATGTGTTTAACGATAGATTGTTGGGCTGCATTCAAAAGGTAGTTACCAATCTACTTTTATTAAAAATTTTATTACGTTTCTTTTTATTTACGATTGTTGGCCAATGATCAGTACATTACATTTTCATCTTAACATCCAACTTGGGCATGATAATACTGGGCACTGGTTGGATCGTGATACTTTGGAGTGAAAATCAAAAGAACGGCACTTGCGTGCCGTTGACTTCAAGAAAAACATACATATGATGTTCTCGCAAAGACAATTGAATCAATATTACTTAAATTTAATGTCTAAGACAACATGTATTGTGACAGATAATGCCAGAAATTTTGAAAAAACTTTTAAGTCTATTTAATGTCTCACGAATTTAATTATATACTTATACATTCACATTTAACAGAAAATTAGAAAATAAATAAAAACTGCCGTTTCGTAATTGAAAAGAGCTTAATAGTTAATAATGTGGTATTAATATTATTAATATTTACAGAGTGTACAGTGAGAACGAAGAAGAGGGTAAAACAGAGAATGAACCTAGAGAAAATATAGAGTCGGTCGAAATGTCAGAATCTTTAGCCAATAGTGAAGAAAGTTATAGATTACCACTTTAACAGAAATGTGCTTCCCATACTAAATTTAATTAGTATCGTTGATACAGTTTCTGCTGAAAAAGATACTAATTACAAAAGAATAAGTAGAAGGCATTCGCAAAATGTCAAGCTATTTTTAATAAGCAAAATCTATCGTAGCATACGGTTAAAGCAAGTCTTAGGAAATATTTAAAAGTTCCAAACGCTACAAGATAATAATTAATAATTGATAATTTAATGGAAAATAATTGTATCGATTTTTTTATATATACATTAAGATGGCTAATATTCTATAAATATATGTTATTTATGATCGTCCATCCTAATTACTTTCTAATAAATAAGAAGAGAAATGTGCAAAAGATGAGTCCAATCTATTAATATTAGCACATACTTTGGAATTTAATATTGTTTCTTGTGGCAACATTTTTTTAGTTTTGTTCCTGCTTTTTTGTTCTAATACCTATAGGAAAGATTCCATTAGCGCTGCAATAGCGATGCAATAGCACACATCCAATCAATTGTTACTTATTTACCTAGTTATTTTTTACTGATCAATGAAATTTTATTATTTTTAATTTGATCAATCAGCGATTTATATACGCTATCGGGCTTATGTTCTATTGGAACCCTCTCATACATATAAATCAATTAAGAGAAATAATTCTATTCTTGATTAAGTGTGAATTTATATACATATCCAACAATAACAATTTTGTAAATCGCCGAAATCAGATTTTACAGGTTTTTAATGTTTACTAACAATTAATTAATTTCCGTGATCGAAATATTTCAACACCAAAATCAGCTTTGAAAATAGGATCTCAAGTAGAACAACAAGTCACAATAATGTCAAAATGACCCTAAAATGAATCGGAACTAACTGAAAAATGACTTTTAATGATCATTTTGGAATCATTTTGATATCTTAATGAGTTGTTGTTCTGCTTGTCTACTTGTTCTCTTAGGATTGATTTTATTGACTTAATTAATATAATCGGTCGATTAAGTGTTAAAGATGATAGATCTATTTAATTCTACTTAATGATAAATGCAATTGGTTGGTTTCAATGGAATTATAAATATAATTAATCAATATATTATAAATATAATTAATCAATCAAGTTACGGGATTGGTAAAACTGATTTTTAATTGATTTATTCTCGAATTTTAATTGTTTGCTTTTGAATTATAATTGTTTATATGTTTATGTTATAAAATTGACAATTAGTATATCTGTAAACTGTTTATAAAAATTTGTTGGTTGTGTTTGCATCGTTTTTATTTTTTATTTGCACGCATTTAGATGGAATTCGTTCTACGATGCTATAATAAAGGTAACAGACAATATTGAACAAGTGAACGTTAGCTTCTTCCTTAAAAATTTTCCTTAAAAATTCCTACTTTAACTCTTATTGCAATTGACTTTCTTAAAGAATGTTGCACGGTAATGTTACTCCTTTTTTAAGATATATATTTAAGATTTCTATTATAATTAGATTAATTAATAATATATGAATGATTTATTGATTATTATGTCCTAATTATTTCACTGAAAATTAAATAATAAAATAATTCTTTCTTTTACGTTATACAAACACAATATGCTAATTTTCCCCGACATTATAAATAATGGGACCTATTGCCAAAGATCTGAATATCTTACAAAGAGACAAACATATCTTTATGGGATATCTATTGTCTATGCTAGTATCCATTAAACAATATTTAAATCCAAAATTGACTGAGGTGCTTTATGTAAAACCATTATTAAATACCTTGCTAAAAGGTATTCGCGAAAAGTATAGTAGTAAAAATAGTAAAAGCAGTAGTAAAAATTGACGATATTATAATATGACTAAAGAATTTAGAATAATGTACAAACTAGCAACTATCTTCATTGATTTTAGCTTTCAATTCAAAGTTTAATAAATAGCATCAAACTGTATTTTTAATTGAAATATTTGTAAAACTTCATGTACAAGAGATAAAAGATTATCAAATACGTCACTGATTACTTTTATTATTATTTGTCTCTTCATATTACATATAATGTAACAAAATATATTAATATTTTTAGATTTCTATGATATAAGTGCAATGAACTGAAAATAATTGCCTCTTTGATACCAGATTTTAAATTGCGCTTAAATTACAGGCTGAAAATGAAAAAAGTTTACTGAATTTTTGAAAATCGACTATTCAGTAATTTAACACTGAAAAAAATTATGTATTAAAATTATATATTAATATTAATTTAAATATGCCCAATGAACAGATGAAACAAGTCTTAAATAAAACTGACGAATTTTTTATATTTAATAAGACTGGAGTAGAACTGAAATAAAAATACGATAACTGAACATTATTCAAACTTATTTGACGATTGATACGTTTGCCATGGAAAAAGATTTCCCTAAGGTATTCAAATGTGCTTTTATAAAATATAACATCAATATCATCTTTGGTTTACGTTAAACAGTTGTTCAGTGCAGGATTCATTTTCGATAACTTGCGAGAAAAAAATGTCCGACAAAAATTTAAAAATGGCTTTATTATTTAAATTCAGTCTTCGGTAGTAACTTTAAAACTTTTAAAATTTTTAACTTTAAAACTCGGTAGTAACATTAAAATGTTAAAAGTTAAAAAAAGTTATAAAATTAATAACTTTTAACTTAGTTAATTATAAATGCATTAAATTTTAACTTAATTAAATTACTTTTAAACGTTAATTTTTTAATTTTTTTTTTAAGTTAAAATTTTTTTGTCTTTTTTAAATGCCTTAGAAAAATAATAAAATATATATAATAAGATTAAGAGCGTATATTCGTAATCTGTTCACATTTTAAGATCATCTTAAGTAATTTCTTAGATGCTAATAGCCTTTTGATTGATTTATGCCTTATGCCATAAGCTTTAGTTCGAATCTACAATAAATGTTTTAAGTCTTAAATTATAAGAAATTGACCAATTATAGTCAAATGCGAGAAGAATATCTGACGATACCATAATAGTCTATTTCTTATGGCTTAAGGTTTATTAAAGATTTATTAAAAAGTACAAATCTAAAAACCTATTTGACTATCTGCAGAGAGAAACCTGAGAGCGGCCATTATGCGTGATTAACTTCCATATAATTTCAGACCACATTTAGTTCATTTTGGTATATTCGCCCAAGTGGCGCGACTTAAACTGTCATTCGTTATGTGTTGTATCCACAGAATATATATCAAGGTTATTGTTAAAGTAGAATTGAAGAAAAAAAATAGAATTTATTTAATTATTATCTGATAAATATATTATGAACAATGTAAAAATATCATAGAATATAATAGGGAATAATAAAGATGGTTCCATTATGTATTATTTCATTCTTATGTATGAATTAATAATTTATTACATATAAAAAAGAATGGCGCGCGCGCGTGTGTGTGTTTGTGTGTGTGTGTGTGTATGATGATATATCATATCCATTATGTATAAAATAGAACATTTCTTTTTTTATTTTTCCCAGTTTCAAAAATTTTCATTAATCATGATAAAAATTGAATGGATCTGCATTGTATCAGGCTATAAATCTAATTCTAAAATTCTCTTGGTCACTTTTTTCCCAAGAATCTGACATTATCACAAAAGTGGAAAGTAATTGTGAACAATAATATTATTTTAAATGTTTCAGAGGAATTGAGAAAATATAGAGTATGTCATTTTTTATCTGAAGATTATATTTACTCTCAAACTCGTCGAAGACTAAAACATAATGTCTAATAAACATAATGTACAGTACCTAATATTAATATGTATAAATATAATAATAAATGTAATATGCAGACAGTTAATACTGAGAATGATGCAAATATGACTGAACAACGATCTGTAACAAGTACAACTAAGCTGCCTTTACAATCTGAAACAAATGGTATAACTGAGTTACATTTATAATCTCAAACTAGTAATGAGTCAAATGAAACTTCAAGTTACTTTATATGTACAAAAACAAGTGCATTACAAAATGACCAAAATCATATCGAAAATAATAATACAGATAATTGTCCCAGTACATCGAAAATTTCAAGAAATATACTTGGATCTATTACAAAACAATACTATTTAACACCAAAAGCACAAAAAATATATAAGAAAACTGTAATGTTAGTAAAGAAAGGAACCGAATGAAGAAACAAATAATAGATTATAAAACACGCTTGAAGGATGCAAAAAAGTTGTTAAATACACAATTTTGTAAAAAATTCAATAGTTTAACTCCAACACAAAAATTGTTTTTTAATATGGAATTATAAAATACAAAGATGTTTCAAAGGTAGATTTTAAATTATTATTTAATGAATTAAAATCTTCATTGGAATTAATATGTCCAGAACAAAGTTTCCAATATTTAAACAATATATTTTTTTAATCAAAAGCAGATAATAGCGTAAATTTGCAATATTTTTTTCAATTATTGAAAAAATTGTATATTAGAATTGTATATTTTTTAAACTGTAACTATTTTGTTTGAGCAATTTTTAATTAATATTGTTTAAAACTGTTTCTTTATTATTTGTATTGTAGGAAAGAAAATTCTCGCTTAATGAAAAAATTTTAGCACTTTCACTGTTTAAACAATCTGGATCATATTATAAATTATTATCAAAATTATTTGTTTTACCAAGTATTACAACTCTTAAAAGTTTATTACAAATTATTCTTTACAATCAAGAATTAATAAATTTGTTTTTGAGCATCTTCGATAACGTATTGCATAAATGAATGATGAATGAGATAAATTATGTGTATTAATGTAAGATGAGATATCTTTAGAAGCCAATTTGCAACATGACCAATTAAATGACAAAATAGTTGGCTTTGAAGATTGGTGACATAGACGCACACATCATTAATAGCCGATCATGTATTAATTTTTATGATAAGAGAAATTATGAATGGATGGAAATGCCATTATCTTAAAACTTCCGTAAAAGTCAAACAAAATCTGCACGGTTATTAAGATGAATCAAAGAAATTATAAAAGAGCTGACTCAGGCTGGTTTAGTAGTTGTCGCAAGTGTATGTGACCAAGGAGAACCAAATATGACAGTCATAAAAATCTTATTCTAGATTCTAGAGGATTCTAAAAGAAAATGTATACAAACAGGTCAAGAATATCGTGAATATTTTGTTTTTATATTAATTAATTATTATTGCTATAATTATATTTTCTAATATATATTAATATATTAGAAAACATAATAAATAATGCATAAAATAATTTTTAATTTTTTTTTAAGGCGATATTATTGAACTTTTCGAACAAAATATTGTATCCATCTATGATCCACCTTTTAAAAGAAATCCGTAATAATTTATTATTTAAAAATTTAGAATTTAATGTCAATAGTTCAAAAACAAATGAACGACAATTTGCATCATGGGAGATTAGCATATAAAATGGATATCAACACAAATACATTAAATCGTCAATTGCCAACATTAACTGACATGTAATTAGATCAAAAATAAAAAAGATGAAAGTTAAATGTGCTGCTCAAGTTTTCAGTGTGTTCGGTATCTCTATGATTCACGACATCTAATTATATCGCCTAATCGCATCTATGAAAAATCGATGAATCCACGAGATGTCGATTGCTAAACGACGCATACGTAATCGATTAAAAAAAATAATATCAAATGGCAACAAAAAAACTGTTTTTGTCTTCTGCACGCGTCTCGTCTCGTGGAAAGTTATCGCCGCGCTATCACTAAGATCCTTTCCGTATCCGCTGTGAAACACGATCTGCGCGCGAGGCATTTTTAATAAAAAATTTGGAAAGCAGAGAAGATTTCATTTTTCTTGACCGAGTGCTCTCGAAGCATTAATACCACAGGAAACGGAAATCGCCTGACCGTGCCATTACGATTTCTTCGTGAGCTCAATAAAATCACCAACCCAGTGCTAGATTATCAGCATATATTGAATATAAAAGCAAAATTGAAGATAATTTGATAAGTGATAATTATTATTTTCTTCTAACTTATTGAATGGCTAAATAATATATTTATATATATATTTTATTTAACTTTGCAGGAAGATTTGTTAATTCACAGATTGGTCCACTTCAAATACCAAACAAGACAGGATATGACACAGCAATGTTATTAGATTTTTAACAAATTTTTTGATTCCATAAACGCACATACTTTACATCCAGAAAGTTCTTTACGAGTTACGGTATCAAAAAATAGTGAACATCATGATTTTTGGTTCCTATTAGATTACTATCCAATATGCGATATGTAGATCCAAAAATTAAACAACCAGTTAGATGCATATCATCATTAAAAAATTGGATTTTTACTCTACGTGGGTTTCAAAACATATGGAAAATGGTCAATAATATAGGCTAATGAAGTTTTTAAAGACGAGAAATATTAATCAAGATCAGTAGAAAATTTATTTGATATAATTCATAGTCACGGACGTAGAAATATCAATCTTATATGTAACCAATTCTGTGGGTCATACAAAATATTATTAATCAATAATCTAACTTTGAAACGCTCTATGGATACTAACTGCGGAAGCAAAAATGATGGTGATTATTATTTACATTAAAGAACTTTGTGAAAGATGTTTCTCATGTTAACACTATAGAATAAACAGTGGAAAAAGATTCTGTAGAATCATTTTAAATTCCACATAGAACAATAATGCATGAAGTTTCATCGTATAAAAATAATCAAGTGTATGGCTGGATTGCAAAAAAGATATTGTCTTTGAAAGAATTTAAAAATTGTTTAGTGTAAAAACAGAGCCTCCTAACAACAGATACAACACGTGAAGAGTATAGGGAATTAGTCCATAGAGAATATGTACAAGAGAAACCTTCGTTAACTTATCCGTCTCTATATTTTTTAAAATATGCATATCTTGAAGCTGATTGTATTTTAAATGAAAAATTAAATTTAGATTTTTTTCAATGTTACATACATAAGGAAGAATTTAAACGCACTGTAATACAAAAAATTACAAAACTTTTTTATATTCATTTTGTAAAACAATAGAGTTCTATCTGGTCGTGATACTTGACATATAGCTAGAAATTTTATTTTTAAGCAAGCTATTGAACATTATAAAAAAAGACAAAAATGATATATGAAAAAATGTAAATTTTTAAACTTTTTAAAATGACTATTATATTTTAAAAAATGACTATTATATTTGTATTTCTAAAAATGTAATTTTATATTTATTATATGTACTATAGTTATAAATAAATTTAAAAAAATATTAGTATTTAATTAAATTAATAAAATTATTATTTTCAGATTTATAACTTATAGTTATTTTTTCAAGCAAGAAGTTTAATTGAAAAAAAATAGGTAATATATAAATAGGTTGAAATCCTTATTCTTAATTCCTTATTTCTTCTATTGCATATCTGCATCCTTATTCTCTATTAGAAGCTATATTGAATGTTCATTTATGTATATTCGCCTAGGTAGCAAAACACTATTCCAAAGTATGGGAGTTATCTATTTTCTTATATAATATGTGGCGGTCATCTCGGCATTTTTCCTGTAATGTTTCTAACTCTCCGTACTAGCGGCATCAACATTTATTTCCGAGCTGCAGGAACTACGTACGTTTTCGTGACCTGTCATCTCGCTGATAAAATTGTATCGTCGAAAGTGAACATGGTATCACAAATTATAGATGTGAAGAAAAAAATATTTTTCGATATTGTTGATAAATAAATTTGCATTATGATACGTGATACAGCCATAAATTGCGAATAAAGATAATATTATGCATATATATGTATTTATTATATATACATATACAGCGTCAAAAGTCTGGAAACGGTCGAATATCTCGAAAGTAAAGCATTTTTGAGAAAAATGTTTCAGACAAAAGTTATAAGGTTTAAAAAGATCTATTCACTGATTACAGCTTCTTGATCTTGAGTGATGTCGCCAAGACCAGGTCAAGATCACATCGATTTTTTTTAAATGAAACTCTCTATTTTACATATTCTTGTAGCTTACCTTGAAAATTTTTTCAAAATACTATAATAAAATTTTTTTTCATTAAATATTTTTCGAGTTTTATGAGGCTCGCAAGTTATATATCATCGGCATTGGCATTATTCAAAGCATTATCCAAAACGATAATGGCTAAAATCTCTTGAATGTTCAGGATCATGATCTTAATAATATTTGTTAAGATCAAGGCCACTGGAGATTGTATCTTTTATTTTCATTTTTGCACTGAAAATTCATTTTTACGTAAAAATAAAAATACGAGTTACAATCTCCAATGGCCTTGATCTTGACAAATGTTATCCAGATTATGATCCCGAACAATATTTTAGCTGTTCATTGAATACTTTGATGTTAATATATCATTGGCGATACTGTAACTTTCAAGTCTTTCTCGCACTACATTCTCTTTCGACATGCAAAAAGAGAACAAGACAGCAAGAGATTTATCCTTCTCTCACTCTCATGGCTTCACTCAAGTAAGTGTCAAGCGACTGAAAAATGTTTTCTCGACCGCTCGGAGTGTATCAATAAGAATGGGAGACATTCCAGATAACTTTTACATAACTTTTAATAAAATGTTTTGATCATATCCTTCCTATTAATCCAAAATAATATAAATCATGTCAAAACACAATAGTTTACAAAATATTAAATTTTCTATGCGAGTTATATACATATATATCGCGTTGGTTAGATAATTTCCATAGTATAATAATAAATCCATAGTATAATAATAAATTCCATAATTTCCAAAAGTAGAAGGGATAACGTTGGCAGCAACGAAAATCCTCTAGATGAAACATTTCAATTTCTGCGGATTGGTTACACTGTGTAAGTATAGAAATTTATCAATTTGTGAAGCTTGACATATGCGAGTGCGCGTAAAAATGATTAAGATTAGGAAAGTTAATATATTTTTTAATGAAGTTGAAGTATAAAGATATAATATAGTGATAAATAGATTTTTCATGTATGATATTTAGAATATATTTTTTATTTTTAATTGTTAAACGTGCTTTGCATTCTACATTTTTATCTTTACGGAAACTGCATTATTTCTATTTATCATGATGAAAAGTATTTATGAGTTTTCTTCTTTTGTTTTATATATATATATATCTCATTTGCAATTTTTCCCGGATATTGAATGTAATTAATATCTAATTTATACAGCAAATTTAATATTGTGTGTTCACTTTATCGCTAAATATGTCCGAAGAAAGAAAGCATTCAAAAATCAAAATTGAATATGAAGGATATACTTTTCATCACAATAGTTCGTATAAAGATGTAAGTAGTAAGAAAATAAAAACTCATACTAAACTTCAAAAGATGTCTTAAAGAAAAAGTTTGGAAAATGTCTTTATGATCTAAAAAAAAACGTTCCCAGGATATACTAAATGTATTAAATATAATCCAATGGGCATTTTTAATTATAAAGAAATTTTTCTTCCTATTGTGAATAGATATTATGAATGCAATTTCCGTAAAAACAAAGATGTAGAACGCAGAATTGTTGTTTAATAATTAAAAACGATAAATATATTTTAAATGTACATATAAACATGAAAAACCTATTAATGAACTTTGTGATCAAGAAAGAAATTAAAGTGTTTCGAAAATACAAAAATCAAAAAGAGAAAATATAAATCAAAAAGAGAATAATATTGAAATAAGTATTTATCATATTTTTTAATAATTTTTATTAAATTACAAATTAAAACACTTTTAAGAAGTATCCTAGTATTTATTGTCCCATTGCGAGTCTCCTTTAATTACTATTAATTAATTAATGAATAATTCCTAATTCCTAATTCATAATTTACATATACCTTTACATAGATATGATAATTTTGAAACAACTGTTCACAATATTAAAAAATTGAATAGAAAAAGAAATCTTGAACAAACTCCAACAGACTTAAACAGTTTATGTTATTGTTTGAAATAAGATAACTGGAAACAATTATTCAGAATAGATGAAACCAATTCACTAATTGATTTTGTTGTAAAAAATAACGAGGCAAAAACCGTAATTTTTATTGATCAAAATTTAGCAAATACTATTATAAATTAAATTTAATTCATGAAAAATTAATTATTTTTGTCGATGATATTCACAATAGTACCTAAATTAAAAAACACATGCCAATTATGGACACTTGTAATTAGATATAATAATAGAGTAAGCAAAACAATTCATTAGTCAATTCAGAAATTAATTACTTCATTTAATTGCTAAAGATAGTCTATTTTTCTAAATAAATTTTTAATTAGGTACTCTTAAATTTCAGACATTTCTAATAGTTTAATCATTAATGGAAGGGCGCAAAACCGAAAATTATATTAATATATTACAAAAAATAATATTGCTATATCTGATTTTGAAAAAGCGGAACGAAAAGCATTGATGACAGTATTTCCTCATGCTAAAGTTTATTGGCTACTTTTTTTCATTACAGCCAGATAATAAAAAGTAATAACATAATGATAAATATAAACGCATGTTTCTCATGCTGGTTTATTGTTACAGGCGTTAGCACAATGCTGATAAACGTGGAATTCTGAAAGGGAAAAAAAAATTTGGGTTGGGATATAACAAAATTGTTATCTATAGCTTTGTTACCAGAAAAATTTATAAAAGACTTTGAAATAATCCATAATGTTATTTTCCAAGATTGTGAATATTTATAACCTTACATAAACTACTACAGAAACTTGGATTAATGGCTTCAAACCTAGTTCATTTTATGTATTTAATCAAATACATGGAACTAATAAAAGACACAATCGTGAACTAAAACAAAGTCTTCAGAAACATTCAACGATTGCAGAATTTTTAAGTAAGGCACCTGAACTGAAAAAAGGCCCATACAATTTATTTAATTAATTAATTAATTAATTTTATTTATTTAATTCTTTAAATTAATTTATTTACTTTACCGTTTAAAAATATATATACATATTTTTAAAAAAATCGATGTTATTTTTTTTTTAAAAACGGCTCGTACACATTTCATCACAAGTTTTTGCTGCATTAAACAAATGGGTTACTGCCGCTTCTAATTCTTTAGCCCCTTTTCATTTACTTTTTGTGTCACATCTTTTAAGCATATTTCTATGCAAAGTACACTTTTAATCTTCAGAATTAAAAGTTTTATTGGAACTATATTAAAGAACTTTATTAGAGAAGTATATTAAAAAACTATATTATAAAAAACTTTATTAAAGACTTTATTGAAACTATATTAAAAAAATTATTTATATATATATATAAATTTAATTTGCGTGTATTTAAATAAATAATTCATACTAAACAATTAATTTTTTTCAAAATGTTGACTATTTTTCCAACATATACAATAGTATGTACATCAGAGCTTTGATGATATCAAAATTAAATAATTTCAATGGATAATGTTTTCAAATTTGATGTACATTACATTGTGCGCTTATATATTTATATTCATTTTATAATTCAATATTATTTACAGCATATCTTATTACTGAACATCAAAAAAGTGTTAGAAATTTCCTAAGACATTCTGGATTTGATGATAAAATTTTACAAGAAAAAGAAGACAAATTAAAAAAAAATTTGGAATGAAATAAAAATAGAAGGGAAAAATTTGGATTTACTATTATATTTAAATAACTAATAAATTGTTGGTAATTGACACGACAAAGAAAAATGCCAGAGATAAAAATGTATCAATATTATTTTTGATATTATTGAACATATACCCTTACTTTAATTTTTATATAAATTTTTATGTAAATAATTGCTTGTTATTTAAATTTCTAAAACAAATTTCTTTCAAACAGTATATCCAATGCAAGATGTTGGCAGCTAATATTTAATATTTTAATCAAATAACAATTAAATAAAAATTTAAATTAAAAAAAAATTTTTTAAATCTATTTAAATACTTGTTATATTGAATTTTTAATTCGAATATATTAACTTTATAAGTTAATTCACTTTAACTTCTATTATATAAATATTAATTATTTAAAATTAAAAAATCTATTAACTATTTACAAAATATATTAACTTTCCTAATCTTAATCTTTTTATATCACGCGCGCTCGCATAAGTCAGGCAAATTGATAGATTTGTACTTACACAGTATAACCAATCCGCAGAAATTGAAATGTTTCACCTAGAGGATTTTCGTTGTTGCCAACGTTATCTCCCTATACTTTTATGGAAATTGTCGTCTAACCATCGCGTTAGGTGTGAGGTCAGAAAGATTCCAAATTCGAATTCTGCTTTTTTCATAGTTTTTTTATATAATTAATCTTTTTTAATATAATTTATATAATTTAAAAAATTAGTAGTAAATGTATATTAGGCCAAATAAATTTTCATATAATTTTTGAAATTATTTGTGTATTTTTAGGCAACATAACTGTAGAAGAAAAAATCAATTCACTTTTCAATAGGCAAATAAAAAGTTATACATATATTTTTGAAATTACATAACATATTAATATAAAGGCATTTATACATTATAAAATTATACTAGCATCATCTGTATTATTTATATTAATAATCTCGATTTTGTTCATTCACACATATTTTTGACATTTCCCTGTGCGTGTGTGTGTGTGTGTGTGTGTGTGTGTGTGTGTGTGAGTGTGTGTGTGTGGGTGTGTGGGTATGTTTGTATGTGTGTATGGGTGTGAGGGTGTGTGTGTATGTCTGTGTGTGTGTGTGTGTGTGTTTGTGTGTGTGTGTGTGTGTGTGTGTGTGTGTGTGTGTGTGTGTGTGTGTGTGTGTGTGGGTGTGTGTGTGTGTGTGTGTGTGTGTGTGTGTGTGTGTGTGTGTGTGTGTGTGTGTGTGTGTGT
>Ga0157363_1001286_pt1 | contig 20799 bp, 11 predicted proteins | sample AttsexASBM1_FD_111477 | JGI IMG/M metagenome (GOLD analysis project Ga0157363, IMG submission 111477) | Fungus gardens microbial communities from leaf cutter ant in Ribeirão Preto, State of São Paulo, Brazil - Atta sexdens ASBM1 | ecosystem: Host-associated > Fungi > Mycelium > Unclassified ... | reverse complement strand
TCCATCGTCATGTTCATCATCGTCATCCAGTCCTCGGGTATGAAGAATCGCGATTACTCAGCAGTAGATACGTCGTACGGCGTCGCGAAACGCGATAAATAGATATTATTAATGTCAGATAACGATACGCACACACACGCACACGCGCGCGTGTGTGTGTACTCTCGCGGTTACGAAAAGGATCTCGGAAAAGCGACCTTGAAATATATAGTTTAACGTGACGCAGAAGTAATGACGTAAGAATATTGACACGGAAGTAGATATATTAGAAAAATAGTATACGCTACAAGCATTATTTTTCAAGTTCTATCCATTCACGTGGATTACGATATTGATTGAAATTATTATTCTTCAGGAGACTTTGACATTCTGGTAAACGTGAATTAATTGAGAACAGGCGAATTGGCTGAAATACGAGTCAAAGAAGGAAGAAGAAGCTGGCAGCTTCGCCTTATACGAGGCGCGAATCTCGCGGCATGAAATCGCCGCGACGAGAGAAAACCTACGGGGCCTTATAATGGGTCGGGGCCGGGTGGGTTCTCAGGACGAGCAACGGGGAGAAAGAGAGAAAGAGAGAACAGGTGTGTGACGTCAGGTGGGCAGTACTTCAGGGCCGCGCGAATGAGGCTCCACTCGCTACTTTTCACTGAAACAGATCGTCGGTCAAACGGCACCGCCGCGCACTTCGTCGAGCTGCAACCTCGTATAAACGTACACCACCACTTCTCATGACCGCGTTCGGTTTCGGTACCACAGCAACAGTGGTACCAATAAAAAAAACTAAATCATCTCGATGTAAGCGAAAGAACAATGCAGAATTATCTTTCAGTTTTAAACTCGTAAGGCTTGTGAACAAAAAATATAATTCGAAAGACATTCGTCGTATTACCGACTGAATATATAAATCGAATAGATTAAAACTGATATTAATGCAATTAAAATATCACTTTGTTTGTCACTTTGTAATTAAGAAAGAAAATATAATTCGAAAGATTTTTACCAACTGAATATACACGTAAGTCAAATATCTAAAAACTGATATATTATTGTAATTAAAATGTCTCGTTTTCATTTTGTAATAAAAAGAATTTTTAAGATTAAAAATATAATTTTTAGAGATATTATTCGGATAAATCAGGAAATGTGCACATTAATATTTAGTATTATAATAACAACAACAACAATCACTTTATTGAATGATACGGCTTATGATTAAATTGAAAGCAACAAGTATAGTACATGATAAAATACCAAAAACAACAGGCAAAACAATATATGGACAATTAAGTTGCAGCTAAGAAATGATTTAAAGTCTAATCTAAATAACTAATTAACAAACCATGAAAGTAGTACCGTTTACTGAATGTGAGAATTTACATATATTAAACAGAGTATAGATTACTGTTTTGTAAATAGTACAAGTCAAGGTGCAAGTATATCAAATGAACTCGGCGAACAGTACACAAGTAGATAATTAGATAAACAAATTATAATTTTAAAATATTTAGCACAGAGATAAACGTATAACTATATAGGAACATTGAATAATGTTCAAAACTTGCAAATTATGCGGAGCTATAAAACAGACATTATCGAATTAAGATGTGAAAAGATATGAATTACCTTCTTGAGAGATAAAAGAGATGGTAAAGAACATATGGAAGACGGAATTGCATTAAAATATTCACAAGCAGAAAAAGTACGAAAATGAATTATTTCATTCGAGATCTTAGTAACAGTGTGATACAACCTTAAGGGTAGTACAGGCAGTTTGAGGACGTGTATCGAAGAATGCAATCGCCGTAGCATCGCGCAGAGGGACGAACGGATATGAGCATCATATGGTTTGGTGGGAGAAGGACGCGAAGCTGCGCTTGTAAATTATGTATGAGAGTGTACTCACAGAGGATTACATAATGGCTTGTTTACGGTCGAATGTAAACAGCGATCAATGGAACGGCGGTGATCGTTCATCGGCGATGGGGATTCGCTCGCGACTTACGTATAATCCGGACGACAGTAAGTCGCGCCGGGGCAAAATGGCATCGTCGGGTCCACGATCGATGGAAAATGCATTGTGCGCGGATCTCTGTTGATGGCTATATTAATTATTTATGTGTATCGGTCTCGGCTTTGAGTGAACGTGACACGCGATTGCCACTCAACCGCTCGATTTTATTTTTTTCTATCCACTGCCGCTTCTTTTTCTGTAGATATCATAGGTGTGAACTAGCACGTGGCAGTTGCGAGTTGTCATATGGATTTTCTGAAGGGTCAACTCCACGTAAAGTGTAATGCTACGTTAAGTTACAAGACGTATTTTTTTTTTAAAGATATCCGTTTGCTTAAATTATCTGATTGTTTAATGAGTCGCGTTTATTGATTGTTTAATTTATTAGTACTTAATTATACTAATTTTTTAACTTCGGGTTTATTATCATACGTCAATCCTAACTAGATGACGAAAGATGAACTTTATAGATAAGGAATCCCTCCCGAGGAATCCTTTGATAGTAACACTTTCTACACTGTACCTCGGATACGAGCAAACTTGGCGGCACGCTAGGATTGCAAATTACATGAATTAATACACTCGTTTTTGCAGTGCCGTCTAGTTAGAGTTAATAAGCACTTAACACAAAGAAGCACTCGTACGTGATCATTAATGACGGCTAATGATGCATTATCCTGTCCCAAAAAGGGATGCATGCACTAATAACAATGGATCAAACCGGAAGTCAATAACCCCTCTCACTTTTCTAATAATAACCGTATTATTCAATCCGAATGCATCCGCATTACATCCTCCACATGACATAGATTTTTCTTTCAAAGTTTCAATTTCACTGATATGTGAAGTTTTATTTCACTGACATTGTTTAACCTGATATTGCTTAAATCTTATTAATAAAAAAAAACGGAATAATAAATGCAATTAACATTTCTGTAGAATTACAACAACAAATGCATTGCAAAGTAAAAAATTGTAAGAGAGATATAAACATTTTAACGTACTCGAACATCAAAAAATGCACATGTTTAAATGGATAGTCGGAGCAGGAAGGAGCCTTTCGCATTCATGTCGACGTAAGACTTAAGACTTGCCACTTCGATCAATTAATCATTTTCGCCTATTACATTTACACGAAGAAATCACGTTTCGTATCAGCGTAGAAAACAGTGTATCGATCTCGCGTCCGGTAATCGATAAGCGGAGCGTTTGGAATTTCTCCGTGAAGATCTTCTCTGGTCGCGTGGTAGCTTCATGGATCGCGGGCGATTCCACGTTACGATGCGATTAAAAGGCGCGCGTTCGCCTTCGGAGCATAAAGAGAAAGGAAGTCGCCAGGTAAAAGCGGTCGATTCCGCGAAGTAGCCGTTCGGACTAACGAACTGTCGAAGAATCGCTCAGAATAATTTCTCGCCTGGCACAGCTGGCGCAACCGGCTACCGCGGGCGATTAATCATTACAGCGCATTTATACGGAGGTCGCGTGTTGTTTGCAAATATTTCCGTGATCGCGAGTGCGTAATTTATATTATGCGTACGTGAAAGTGGGCCACTTACTTTCAAATTTCAGGAATTCCCATGTTGTTTTAATACTTCCAATTTAAATATACGATTCAAATACCAAAATATAAATTTGATATAGTTTTAAAATTAAAAACAATAATACGAACAAAATTAAACGAATGAGTGTACAATACGGTTAACAAAGCGCAAGTTGTAGTTAAAGCTTTTACTTTTAATTTTGTTTTTATTAATTTGTATTTACTTGTTTTTACTAATTTGTACTTACTTATTTTACTTGTTTGAAATTCACAATGTCATTAAACACGAAAAGTGTAAAGAAAAATGTAAAGTAATATGTGTACGAATTCCAGTGAATTTTATGGAATCCAAATACTTACCTATGTAAAATTTATTTTACTTTTCTAGTAAATAAGTGAGCATCATATAGCTGTATTGTAAGGTACTTTTTACATTTCGTTAAATAAATCTATAAATTATCATATTTTCAATAGAGTTTATGTTATCAATGATTTTTTTACCTTAGTGCAGATAAAATTTACTTTACTGCGCGTAAAAATATAAGTGTACTCATAAAGTTGAACTTGAAAGTTGTTCGTGCTTATCAGCCTTGTAAATAATATGATTTACTTTGTTGTAAGATAATAATCATTTAAATGGATTTACTGTAATCGTAATATACTTTTTATCTTATACCTCCGATATTTTTATTTTTACGTAAAAGTTCCTCATAAATTCGACAAAAATAGTCAGAATATTTTTACTAGTTTTGTAGGATAAATATTACTCAATCATTTTTCTTCGTAAATATTTTGATTCTCTTTGAAGTCCTCCTCAGCAGTTAAATATAAAATTTTAAAAATTCATTTCTCTTTCTCTTAGAATTTTGTATTCGATTTCTAAGGAAGACTTCAAAGAGAATCATAAAAGACTTCAAAGAGAATCATAAATCGATGACGTCAGAAATTTTCAATAAATCAGTAAAAATTTATACACTAACTTGCGTATTGTTAATCGCGCTGTAATCTATTTCACTTTGTATTGTTTTTAAACACGTGTTGTTCCACTAGATTCGTAGTGCGAATGTTGTCGAGCCTTGATCAGGCAGCTCTCTTGTCTTATTAAATCTCAACTCTACGGTACGCTGATTACTTCTCTTAATCTCTCAATCAATATTAATTAAATACATATCTGTGTTCGCGATCGCTTTCATCGTTCAATACTGACTTTTGCAACCTAATTATCTGGTAGCAAAAGTAATTATCACGTTTAAATATCTTTTTGTAATGACAACTGTTTTTGGGACATGAGCAAGTAAGTATCTCTCTTTTTCTCACTTGATAAAAAATTAAGTAAATAAATACAACATCACGATTTATTGACCGATCTGTGTACATAAAAATCTACGTGTTGGATGAAAAAAACGAGAAACGCGAGCAATTGAGAAGATCTTACCGTTCGATCTCACTGATATCCAAGCAATAAAATTAAAACGCGCGCAATCGGTGGACTCTTCCTGCCTCGAATGGACTCTTCGTCATGTCCATGCAACAATTTCTCAGGTGGATCATCCATGTGTGTATATATGTATATATCTCTCTCTTCTTCCTCCTCCTCTGACCGATGTATATCCCTACTCAGCCGTGGTACCTCCGGCCCGTCTTTCTTTCTCTCGGCAGTTGCGATGCAAAAATGTAATTAAAGGCGTGCGCGCGAGCGCGCACATAATGAAAGTGGATGGCGACCGGCGGCACGGCCGCGCCGCTGCGAGTGAATGACGCCCGAAGGCCACGGCGGTGCAACGTGTGTGCAGTCGCGCGCTGCATGCGCGCACACGAGCGCGAATCAACGTCGCTATGTGCGCTTCTATACGAGGGAGTTTTCTTCTCACGGAAAGGATAATGTGTCGTGATGCGCTATTGCCGAGTCTCATAATTACGAATCGATCGACCGAGGCACTAGCTGTACGACGTTGCACTGGCTGCGGGATTACAATTAGAATAGTGCATTAAATTTTTTTTTTTTTTTTATCAATTACATAACGAAGGGATATTTGTAGAGAAACAACTTGTAGTACCTCGCAGTAATGAAGATTTTATCAAAACATTTTTACTATCAATTCATTATCTTAAGTAGAAGAAAGAATATATTTATATTGTATATTTGAAATTACGAAATGACGATTGTATTATTATTGCTGTTATTTATTTAGCAACAACTTCGCGTGAAACGCAAGAGACTCGAATGATGCCGCGCGAGCAGCATGAGGAATCTACATAATGCGCCGCATAATGTGTGCGCTCGGGCGAATGTTTTTTTTCCCATGAAAAGTCGGAACGATGATTCGCCATAGAGGCCAAGGAGAAAGAATTGCGTCGAAGCCCAGACCTCGTTGATCGCGATCGTACATCGAAAAATTCCAGGAAACTAACGGAAAATCCAAAAGGAAAGGGATGCACGGCGATGCACGAAATTCCGCTCTATGACGAGAAACGCGGTTACGCCTCGTTGAGAAACGAGATTATATCTCTACTTTCCGCGCTGAATCGCGATGGATCATTTACTTCACGTCGATACCTAGAATTTTCGCAGAAATTATCATAAAAAAAAGTTCTTGCCTATCAACATCCGCGACTACGCTATGATTTGTGTACACATTTATCAGCATATGTAAGTATACAACGCAGAGAGAGAATATATAATTAATATTTTATAATAAAGTCATAGAGATCAATCTTGATAACTAGTTATCATGATGCAGACTTATCATTAGGATATTTTAGCAAAATGATATTGTACCCGTATATATGTGAAGCCAGCGGAATTGTATGTAATTGGAGAATGTCAGACCGCTTTTCACTATCAGCAGAAAAGTAATTCGGAGCGGTTAGTTAATCTCGTTAGAGAATCTATTCGGGAAAAACGTAGAAATTGCGCTAGATTTTCTTACCGATAGAAACTCCTCGTTCCTACAGGAATGGCATTAAGTGGATCGCGATGGAGAGGGACACCTGCCTGGCGGAGTGAAAAGATCGACGCGTCATCAGCGCGGGCAGCAAAGAGACTCGCGTTAGACTCGCCTCGTTTTCGGAGGTCAGAGAAAGAGGAGAGTGTTGAGCAGCACTAATTGACCTCGGGGGCCCGACTGACCCGGCGCGCGTCCGAGCTGACAGACCGGACCAGCCGACGATTAAACTTCCCGTTAATATTGCCCGCCCGTTCTCAATCTTACTCCTTTCTTCATCTCCCTAGTTCTTCCTTCGCTCGCTCTATCATTCTCATGTCTAGCTCCATTCTGCCACTCAGCCGTGCTCATTCTACCTCGTGTTGCCCTCCGTCTTTCTTTCGACCGTTTCAAAGCTCTCTCGCTCGTTCTCGCTCTCTCACCTTTTGGATTCACCTACACCACGAATCCGATATCCTATGAATATTTATGCGGTTTGTAATCTAATACCACGCACTTGGCAAGAGCGGAAGGAAGATGTATCCACCCTTCTCGTCACAAATCTCCTCCGATTTCTATGTAAGTAGTCATCGTTGTCGCCACATTGCTTATCTATTCAAAAAGATGTAATATAAATATCATTGCACATAATAAATCAATATTCTACTATAGACACAAGAAATCAATAATATCGTCCCCTTTTCCGGCATATTTTATAATTTCCGATGCGACCTGCAATTTCTTTCAACGGTCGCAAAAAGATTCTCACGAGAGGGAATTCATAACTGATTCGCGCGCTACTTGAAGGATCCCGAAATATTTCTTTAACAAGAAAGCTCGTTTCTTCCGGTCCCATTTATCCTTTCTCCCTCTCCGTCTTGCGTGGGGACCTCGTGCTACCGTTTCGGGTCGCAACTTCACGGTTCAGTCGACTGGGCGCAGTCTTCGAGCGACTCTTGACCGACTCGACAGGAAGTCGACAGGCCTGGTCCCCCGGGAATGGTTGCGAGGCGTGCGACCGTGCACCCGCGTGCTCGTTGCAAGAGACGAGGTGATTTCGTGATGAAAAATTTTCGCTTCGTTTCCGGATCTGCTTGTCAGACCCATCGTCAGGACAAGGCAAGACGAGGGGATGCGCAAGGGGGACGCGGTCATTATTTCCCACAGCCGCCGTATGTTTCTACGGTTCCGCTAGGCTAAACCCGACAAAGAGGGGTCGACTAGGAGGGAACTATCCGAGAAGAGGAAGGAAAGATTTCTCGAGGGGTCTCGCGTACAACCTGTCGTGTCGGTCTTGACAAAACAGCAAAATTACTTTGAGGGCTAACGGCGGCTGCGGTGACGGTGGCGGCGGCGACGGTGGTCGCCGTCGTCAAGAATTGTAATATTCTTCTTTATCGATGATGGTCCTCTCTTACGCTTGGTAAGTAGCTTGGTGAGAAGGAAACGGCTGCGCGGGACTTCTGCCTCTTCGTTCGATCAACCCTTTCGAATACGTCGTAGGAATGTTGGATCGCATAGACTTACATACGTATACATATTCCAAGGAGAGTCGACGCAAAGTATGCAGGTGAGGGCAGGTATGAAAGTGAAGTTGGGCTATCGAGCTGTACGTAGGCCGGCACGCCGGCGGCATCCTGCCTTTGTGAGCGTTCCTCTCCTCTCTTTGCATTGCTATGTTTTTTTTTTCGCTCCTGACGTTGCCCCTCGTGTTACTAGCGATTTCATCGCAAATGAGTGATAATCGCGTGGATCAAATAAGAATTGCGGACATGTGCAAAATATTTATCCGATGAAGATAGCCCGTATGAATAATGGTCATGCTCAAAAGATACAACATATAAATGTGTGATACATAATATCACTTTTCAAATAATTTTCTTTAAAAAGAGTTTCATGCTACCTAGATTATATTTTATATCCTATAATTTAGTTATGACTGTACGAACATTTACGATCGACTGATGACTAATGTCATCTTTTTCTCTCACGTAATTCAAATCTGTACAGAAATTTGAAAAGCTTGCGTCAATCGCGTGCATATGCCACTACCAATCGCAAGATCGGCACGCGGTCTATCTAAGTCTGGTATAGTCGGTGTATCGACCTAGTATGGCACGGGTTAATAATAACAAAAGAATCTGAGGCCTCGTTTCGCCGCCGCACGCCACGCTGGTGCGCAAGGGTTGCAATGAAAGAAAGTTCTAATCGTCAACCGCACGAATATCGATCTTCGTCATTGCCGGCGAAAGCTGAACGGTCTGAACAGTCGACCAACATCGTCTATATCCACATTCCCTAAGAAGATTCGTTAAAACTTGACACGAGTCCACTTTAGGTTTTACAAAGAGTTGCAAATGAACAAAAAAACTATGTACATAGCTTGAAATTTCTGTAGATGAAATTAACTCTGCGATTCAGTAAATCGATTAATTTTTGAATCCAATCGTTTAACAGATTAAACTCTGATCTCTTTAAAAGTACTTAGCATTTTTCTAAGATATATAGATATATGATTTACGAAGAAAGTACGCGTTCGAGATTCGTGAAGGTAAGAAAGTTATACCTAGCTGTTATAAATGACTATAGAGAACGTAGGTTCGAAAGAACGTTTGTTGGAAAAGTTACTACAGAGCTATAGCAGGAAAAGTTGTATTACTCAAGGTACGAGTAACGTACGGCAGGAAGTGCAGGTGGTCGGTGTAAAATTCACGTTAGGGGGTGCAATATAAATTAGGGATATTTTTATCATCCCGGATATTTTCTAGAGTAATGCGTTCCGAACGCCGACGTACAAGGTAAAGCAAATTGCATCGGTCAAAGACATACGCCATACTGTCTGACGTCATTTACTGCCTGACATATTACGTGAGCATGACGATATAAATGAAATGACACTCTAGCGGCACTATTTGATCCTTCGTATTTCTATATTTGTAGTAGCATTATCTATGGGCTGCAGAACGATAAAATGAAATCTATATACATATGTATAATAATTTATAAAGTGCGATTGGAAAGCGATGTTAACGTTATACGTTGTAACTTTTTTTTTATCGATAATAACGATAATCGGAAGAAAGCGTAAGAGAAGAAAAATGGACCACCCAGCGAGATGTTACATGTCGATCGAGTCATATCGTCAATCTTTTTCCTTCGTCTGTCCAATGTCCCGCGAAAGTGCCGCTGAATTATGTCAAATTAAATGTTCTCTTCGGTGAGATGTTTTTGCACGCGACCATTACCAGCCTCGTGTTGTAACAGCGATATTAACGATCCGTGAAACCGACGCTATTTTGGTTGAACTCGATATCTAACGCGGACACCGTTCTGCGATTTTTCCGATCTATGCTACACCTGGCACATAATAGATATCGAATTGCCTCGAAACATGACTGATGCAAAAATATGTTGAATAATTGCACGGCTAATATCATATGAAGAGAACAATATTCTTTCAAATATTAATAAAAATAAGCAACTGCAAGATTAGTAATTACTATTGATGACAAATCACAAAATTATGGATATTTAAATTGCCACTTACAAACAAATTTTAACTTTTTCTTGATGCATTACAAAAGAATTTACTGTACTTGATCAATACAGTTTTAAAAATTCGATATGAATCGAAATAAAAAAAAATCCGCTACTACGAGCGCCGATAATTATTATCGTGTCGTAATTCGTAATATTTGGATTACTGCGTCCTAAATATAATTTAGTGCTACACGTCCCGTCGTCATCATAATTGCGCATACCTCCTAAAAGGTAACACGATAATATCTGCCGCGGACCAATTTACAAAGAGGATCGATCGACAAAGAGCATCTGATAGGCTCCGTAAGATCTTGCGCTGAATGGATCGCGGTCGGTTCGTGGTGTGGTTTACACGCGTTCCCAAACGCGAATGGTATGATACCGGAGTGTAAGGGTACAGACCTTTAAGCCTGACTCACAGTATTGTTCACGCTGTCTTAATAATACAACAAAAAAAAAAGGAAAAGTTAAACATAATTTTTAAAAATTTGTTATGAATTTTTCATAAATGAACATTGCTTTAGCTAAACGAGTTTTTACGCTAAATAGCAATTTCTTATACATGTTTTTAATTATAAAAGTTTTTCACGTGATTTCAGAATATTTTAAAGATAAAAAACTAAATTTGATACAATAATTTATTACATGCATGGCATAAAATTTATAATTTTTAATAATACTTCTTGCATATATCAATTTTTATACAACGGTCTTTAATTTTTTTAAAAATTGTACAATAAAGAGTGACATACAAATGAAAAATTACAAGCACAAACTCGAGAGATTCTCATAAAAAAAGAAAATTTAATTAATTTGACATTATTGTTTTATACTCTACAAGAATCTTTTAGCTGTGTGAGGCCGGCTTAACGTGAGGCCCTGATCCCTACGGTTTTGGAGGAAGAATACAAAACGCAAAGGGCTCCAAGCAAAGACGAGACGGTGGGCGGGGCGCCTCTCGGGCTCCAAGGCGATCCACTCCGACCTCCACCTTCTTCTTACTTAGAGATATAGTAGGCGCGCGCGCATCAACGTGTTACATCTTTCATGAAACAGCAAATGAGAGTTAGAGATTACATAAATAAAAAAGAAAAACGCGCCACGGCGCGATGCGTGTGTGCGGGGGCCTCGGGAACTGTACGTGCTTGGTGGGCACACACACTCAACTCGCGGCAGCTGGTTGATAGCATCGGCAAACTGTGAGCGTGGCTGATTTTGACGTGGCATTAAAATCCTTTCTTTCTGCCGCGTCCGAGGTTATAATCACGGTGCAACTATGTACGATGAAATGACACGCGGTGTTCCACCCGCGCAATGTTCTATTCCATAGTTGTAACCAAAGCCACCGCGATATCGGTCGCCTCGGGGCAATCGTGTACAGCAATGATTGACGATTATACTATCTGACGAGACGCGGAAAGATCGTACTGTGCTACATTAGATATATTAGATAAACAAGCTTTAGAATCCAGTGGTAACACTTTGGACTACACGTAAAGTGCGAGCTGAAAAGTATATAATACACGAGATCGATTAACGATCTATTAACGTACTTTTACTGGGTAAACTTTTTCCATCTTCGTTCCATTTGCCTTCTGAAAAAACTTATTGTATCATGGCGAATCATTCAACGTCGGCGTATGCTTGCTTAAGATCCCACGCGCAACAAATGTGAGCAATAACAAATGGCTTACGCAAGCGTGCGCGAAGCGATGAATTCCGTCCAAGTCTTTGAGAACGGCCGACCGCGCAGATCTGGAAGGCAATGGGTAGAAGAAGATGTCGACGATCGATCGGCAATGCCGATTGAGACATCCCTGAGGGAGTACCCGCGGCAGCCCCTTTCTTTTTATTCTCTCGCAGCTTTGTGTGCAGAAACGGATTGACGTACGATGTGTCAGCGGTGACAACTGGCGCAAGCGCAGTCCGAATACGAAATGAACCTTCGGCCTTCCATTCGACTTTTATAGTAAGCTAACCCTCGCCCTCATCGTCTTCATCTGACCATCGCTTAAAGCGACGAAATCCTCGAGACTTCCATGAAAAGGTGGATCGACACCACAAGGTCTCAACAACTTGTCTCGTAGAATAGTCTTATCATCCGACCGAGAACTGACAGGCAATTAGCTAATACATCTATACCGCGACAAAATATTTTTAGACAATATATCTGACATGATGTGACAGAAGAGAGAGAGAGGGAGAGAGAGAGAGAGAGAGAGAGAGAAAGTCTTGCACAGTTCTCATGTTTTCTCTTTTTCTTTCCAATATGAAAAGAAAAAGAGGAAATTTGAATAGTGCAAGAAGTTAAAAAGAACAATTCTATCGAAGTATAACACGTCATTTCATTATTGTTTACGCCTCGGCAAGACGCAATAAACAGAATTATCCTTCTCATATGCTCATCTCGTTACCGTTGACATAGACAACACCAACAAGACAAGTACATGAGAGGGTCAACGAGTTGTCTCGCCAGAGTGCTGACATGGGCATGCTCATCGTTATTGAGAAACTTTGCACTTGTAAACGATAACTAAGAGAGAAATTCAAGTAGGAATTATATGTTTACAGATATTTTCTAACAAAAAAACATAAAAGTAATATTTATAACAGTTCACTAATTGATCAAAATAGACCACTATCGTCATCTGGAAATTGTGAATCAATTATTTTGAAATTAATATACTAAAGCAAGTAAATGTACGCTTTCTTTGCTATTATAGAAAATATTGAAAACACAATGAATATTGTCTGAAAATTCTGATTCAAGCACAATAAGTGCTGAGCGAATCTCGCGAGCAGCAAGAACGTCAACCTACGTATTCTTGTTGCATCTTCGTTCTCCGGAGAATGCGAAAAATGTAGAAAGGGAGCGAGAGAGAAAGAGAGAGAGAAAGAGAGATCGATGAGATACTCTTTCTGTTTTCACAATCGGATCGCGTCGTCTACCTGGAGACCATTGCATGTATCCAAGAGTTCTCTTCTTTTCCTGAGTACTGTCTCCTTGGATTTCTTCTCCTTTGCACGTCGTTTTACGGTGAACGTTTTTGGTTCCTTTCTTTTTGGCTTATCTTCATTCCTTCTTCCAGAAGATCGAGGTCGGCAAGATTGACTGCGCAAATTCGAAGAGTCTAATCATATGATTTTTATTTAATCGCATACATTTTATGCAAAAAAAGAGAGTGTGTCGTTGATACAAGTGATTGATGTGGCTGATCAATCCATCAAGGCCGCCTCGCCTTGCGGAAATTCTCATGGTTGAATTCAACGTCACGCGGAAAAATTGCGTAATCCATCCTCTACCATTCGCAATAGAATCGCAAAAAAATCTGCGTTAGTAAACGTACATTTTAATGTAAAACGAATAAATCTTTAACTTGTTATAAAAATTAACTTATACTAATTTCAAAATTTGAAACAATTTGTGCAATAAATGTAGGAAGTTGAATAAAATAAAATAAAAAGTAAGATGCATAAAACAACATGATACAAATGTTATGCAGAATCTTCAAGACATAGCCAAGAAGGCTAGGCGAACATCTTCGGAGGTCCCACGAAGGCTGGACAAGGTTGTAAAACGTTGCCCAAGCCCGGAGCAATGCCGCAACTATGCCGTACATAAGGCCTCGCGGCAATGGAGAGAAGAGGAAAATATCGAAGAGAGAAGGTTTGTCCGGAGAAGGCAAAAGAAGATCGCTTGCGCTTCAAAAGGAACGAAGAGAGACAGAGCAACGGGAAGGGATCGTCAACGGGCACGAAGGGAGCCGCCATGAAACAAACGAATACCGAAAGGGCCGGCCGTGGCTGTCGCGGTGCGCGAGCCGCAGTGGAGGGAAGAAGGTAGAGGAAGACGACGGTAAGAAATCCGAGAGAGCAAAAGTACGGGGACGCCACCACTTCAAACGGCCCGCGCATGCGTCCTCCCTCCCCCCCTTTCGTCTTCTTTCTTCCCCGCAAGGTGCCTGCTGTCGGCGAAGTAGACCAGGGCTGAGGGTACATCGCGTAGAGAGGGGACGAAAGGGAGAAAAAGAAACACGGAACGGCGAGGAGGCGGGGGGGGGTGCACCCGAGACGACTACTCTGGATTCCTATAATTGTTCATTTTTGCAAATTCCACGGTTTTTGCCCGCCACCACAAAGTTCGGTAACCTCTGACGGGAATCTTAGTGTCCTTTAGGATGTTCCCGAGTATGTTACCATCTATAACGTGGCCAACGTGGGTGAGATGTGATGTTTCACACAACGATCATAAATGATTTCAATTTTCTTTGTCTAAAAATTCTACATTGAGTGATTTAAAATGACTGTATTTCGAGGTAATTCGATAACTATATATAAGAATGAATATGTCGATAAATCAATATATTTGCGTGGTTTATTCGCGTGATAAGAAAATTATATGCATCATACATGGTCATTTCGTTTTTTCAAAGTGTATTCAAGCGTTCAGACTATAATTTGTGATTATAAAGACGCTACTGCCATAAATGGGCTTCTTATAAGAATACAGGTAAATCCAAGTGTTGGAACAAGCGTTGTCAAAGATGAAATTTTGTCTGAGAAGAAAGATTGCTGCACGCGTGCACATTGTTCCCTTGTCCCGCGGATCAGAAATGGGTCGGTTTCTCGTGAATGTTTCGTGCGAAGTGCATAATTCGATCGTTGCACCGTCGTTAGGGCTTCTTCGTAGTGTTCCCACCGATCCCAACATGAAGCTTCTTTTTCTTGCCTCTTCCATCCCGCTCCGACACTCGTACCTTCTCTTCGGCCTTTCCACGAAGTTGTAGAAGCGAGGTGATACTCGCTCGATATACTCGCCAGACGGTCGCGTGCAAAGCGCGAGAGAGTTTTCGAACTGGGACGCCTCGTTATCCGCTCGCGGGACCGATGGTTCTTCGCGAGTCCCTCGGTCCCTCCGGTTTGTAACCGGCTACGCGGAATTCGTATCGCGAGTATAAAGTAGCCTGAACGCGACGGACGCCTCGTGACGCGTCAATCGCGACGGTTGTTTATGGGGAGGAAGAGAGAAATCCTGGCAAATTATAGTTTTCGTATCACGAGAACGACTCTCTCTCTGAATCTCCGCACACGCTTTGGGTTTCCACTTGAAAAGAACGAGCGAGTGATCGCACTGTCGTGCTGGTGGGTCTCAATAAACCGAGCTTGTCGCAGTATTTAAAGTATAGCTAAAGCAAACAGAAAATCTCTACAACATTGTAGCGGTCGGTCGAAAGGTTGTAATTATTACAAAGCCGATTTATTGCGTCGTGATACCAACCGCGTGGCCGTTTCTCTCCCTCGAAGATCGCTCGCGACGACGCTACCTAAGAGAAAAGATATGGGATAATAAACTAGTCACCGGACTGGACGGAGAGTTCAAAGTTGAATGTAATTACCATAGTTATATTTACTCATAGATGAGTTTGACTGAAATGTTTATGTTGAAGCATAGCTTTATGTGTATACGTTATTGAAAGCGCATTGAAGACCAGTTCTTTAGACTTTCATGAGAGAATCCTTTTGCAACTGAGAGATTTATTTATTTATCTGCGCAAGTAGTAAATTAGATAAAAGGTTTAGAAAAACACGGCGAAACACCTATGGCATCTTGATAGAATATAAGTAATATTTTTCGCAACGCAACGGCGAACGCACGTTGGCCGCGAGGGTTCACAAATAAAAAATCCATAAGTAGAGGTAAAAATTAAAGATCGTCACGACAAGGTACTGTCGGATGAGACGACCGCGTGTCTTCCCTCCCGTTGCCTACCCTCGACACCCCATCTTCTTCCACGGCCATGCACGACTGGTACGAGAGGGTTCGAATTTACCGGCGAAATGTTGGATTTATTAGATCGAGATACGCGTGGGCGTGACCCGCCGCATCCCCCGTTCTCTACTCCCCGCTTCTCTGCTCCACCGATGTCGATCTTACCGTTAGGTTACGTACGTGCGTAGGGCCCCTTCCAGCGAACCACCTAAATCTAAACCTAAAGCTAGACGAAAGAGGAACTATGCATGGCGCACGCACACGCGTGAAATATCAAGGTAGATCGCAGGCGTAGACGCCACGTCCTGACGAAGCTCTCTCTTCGATACCCGCGCCCCTCGTCATTCTAGGAATCGAGGGACGCGGGTATCGTGAATTCGATCGTCGGCGCCGAATGATGATTTATGGACAAAAAGGAAGGAAAGAGGAGAAGAGGAAGGAGGAGGAAAAGGGAGGAAAGATTGGGAGGGAAACCGAAACGCACGGCGCTCCACTGCGTTCGTTGGCGCGAAGATTCGTGGGAACGTTGTTGCTCATTCTCCCGATTGGAACGATTCGCGGGGACAATCGCGAGTACACCGATAGATCGCGTGACGCTTCGCAGGAGACGTGAAAAGCGGAGTGGCGGGACGGCCAGAAGGAGATTCGTTGTGGGAACTCACAATCAGGGTGGTTTTTACGGTCGGTAGATCTGTGATTTACAGCCGAGAAAAAGAAAATCTGAGAGAATCTCGTCTGTGACATTTCTGACTTTACGCCTGATATCACAAACGTTCGATGTCGAGAGTTACACGTACGAGAGAGAGATGGTAACGAGACGTGCGTGTTTCAGAACGGAAGCTACGATCGCTTCCGCTGGAAGTCGTCGCTGACATGTAGGTACCTCGTCCTGGAAAACCGTGCCAACGTTGAGCCGTCGAACAGAACGGTCGTCAGGGAAGGCCCCCGGAATCGCCTCCTGGCGGGTGCGAATGTCAGCGCGATTCGCCGGGTTATTTACAGCTTCTTGGCATGGAGAGGCGAGCGCGCGGTGCGGTGCGGTGCGGTGTGGAGCGGCGCGGCGCGGAGCGGCGCCGCGCCGCGGCGGAGCCCGGGCGCTGCCAGCGAGGAGGAAGTAACGATGATTTATATCCGCTGCTACCAGTCCTGCTCCCAACCCGCGATAATACCAATCATTATCATCGCTTAATAACAGGCATTACTGCCAACATTGAAATAATGCATGCGTGTACGTGTGCGTGCGCGCGAGCGAGTGAAGCCACCATGTGTGCATGTACTTCACAAGCTGGCCCCGCGAAGGGTGTTGCTCCCTCCCTTATTTCTTCTTTACCACCCACTCTCTTTCTCTCCTCTTCTTTTCTCTCTGGCAGGTCCGCCGCCGCGCCTCACAGTATTCAACAGTATTCAACGACGTAGCCGGCATCATCCGCGATACGGGGCCCAACGGGGCCGCGGCGGCGTCAGCCGTGGCCAAGTCAGGTGCGAGCCAGCGCCGAACGAAGCGCAGCGTGCGCCGCCGGTGATCTTCCTGAAAGATCTCTTCTCGACGGGGGGAAGATCGGGGAAAAGAGGGCGGGGTACGGCGGGGCAGAGGGTTCTCTCTACGCCGCGAAGGGATTCCTCGCACGAGGGAGGCAGGAAGGCCGCGCTCGGCGCTGCCGCCGCTCGAAAACCCCTCGAGCCTGTTTTGCGCGAATTCTTCTACGCTCGGCCGTGGTTCTCTTCTCGAGGAACTTGCCGACGCGAGTTCTCTTCAAGGACGAGATTCATCTCCGCTAAGCTATCGCGAATAAGTAAAATATTTCGTAGTACTAAAGCACCTAGAAAGTATCAAGAAAATTCTCTAACAGGTTTAAGATGTACAACGAAGATAATGTATGTCCGACTGTACAAATATACTTTAGAATCTTTTCTTTCTTTTTCCCCTTTACTTCCTATTTCACTTACTTATTTCATATTAATTATATATTCACACACGACTGATTACTTCTTCACTCGTTAAACCTGTGCTCCGCGTTTTTGCTAACAACTATCAAGCGTTTCACGCGTGACGCCGTGACTATCGCGGTTAAATATGTACAGCGTATTAGGTGCCGTAACTTCAACGAAACACATGTCATTAAGACGCACAACGATCCGTTACACGTATCTCTCCACGGCTTCGTGGAAGAAAGCCCATGTTGCAATAGGTAGTAATAAAGAACACGAATCTTTCGGAGACGCACGAATCGTGTCGAAGAAATCACAATCCGTGAGAAACCCTTTTGACCCTTTTTTTTTACCATGCGGGTCGTTTCGCTCCGCGTTCGAGTTCACGTTTAACGGAATCGCGACTCACCGCGTTGTTTCTGCAAACATCGAACTGTATAATTATTGGCATTCGAAGCGCCGTGGGAGGTATCGCGATGCACGCCATCGTCCCACGAACGTGAATACATACACGAGTCAGTGCGTGAAAATAATTATTAGCCTCCGTTTGCACGGCAAGAGAAACGTCACGACGAGGCAGAGTCGAGATGAGACGCCGCGGACGAAGAAAAAAGGGACGAGTTTCCGGTACTCCGCTCGGTTTCTTTTCCTTTCTCCGTCGCGGATAATATTCCGCTGTCATATGAAGTTTCCATCACTTAAAATAGCATTTCTGAGTCTGTCTTATCCAATCATACTTCGGACTTTGAACGCGAAAAAATTATAGGATAAGATATAATTTCAAATATGGGACAGTTCTGAACGAAATAAAATTTAAATTTCCAATTTTCGAAATTCAAATTTGATTTTTTTTCTGTTTGATATCCTTCAATGTATTCCGTACATGAGATCAGAGTTATCAAATTCAAATTGAATTATTTTATAATTCGTTTAGAATTATATCATGTTCAAAATTTTATCTTACTCTATACAGTAAAATATATATGAAATATATATGAAAAGAACGTTTTGCTGAAATATTTGAAAATTTTGTTAAATCATCAAAATAATTATATAGGATGTATAAAGGAATTGCTTAAAACTTTTTGCAGCATCATATTTGAATTTTCTACATAATTGTTTTGATAGTATAAAAAAGTTATTTTTAAATCTGTACCTACTAAAATTTTTAGATACTTTACATTGAAAAAAATACAAAACTTTAATAAATATTTGTTTAAATAATCTATGTAAACATTTACTAAATGTAAACATATATTTATTTGATACAAAAACCAAAAATTTAATTTAAATATAATTTTTTCATTACATGAATATTTATTTATTCTAAGTAAATGTTTACTTAGTGCTATTCAAAGAAATATATATCAAGATTTAGCAAATTTTTTTATATCAAAATTATTCTTTCCTTGTATATATTTACGATAATATTAAATTGCATTTAAGTTTACTATAATTTTCTGTTCACGAAAGTCTTACAGTTATATATTTATGTAACTCTTAAATATCAATTTCATAATGTTTCTTATGCTAGCAACAAGTTGAAGCGCGCAGGAGAAAGAGGCTCCAGCATTGCAATCGCGATCATCGCGCGTTGACAGGTTGACACAGCCTTCCGTTGAGCATACCCAAGTCATGACTTGCCTCTCCATTGTCTCCGGTAGATTTAAAAAAAAAAAATCAATAAGCCCTGTCGCGTTCGCATCGTCTACGCGGGAAGACGGGAATGGTAGAAAATAACAAAAAGTTACAAAAACTTGCTGCCGGGCGGGCGAAGGTATGCCTACAGTTCCGCACTTAATGTAAATTACTGGACGTAATCCAAGGATAATTTCTTTGCGACGCACGTGTTGCCGTTGATGTAATCATGATTCGATACGGCTTTAGCGGATTCTTGCTATTCACGCCGCATTTGACGCTATTTAATTATTATCGTATAAGAAATCAACCTGATATCGCGCGTTGCGTTTGCGTCACGTGTAAATGACACGCGCGAAACGCGTCGGGAGATTTCGTACAAACTTTGCCAGAAAAACTCGCAATACCGGATCGTTGATATCAATCTAAAAAATAGCTATACATTTTCCCTATAGATCGCGTATGAGTAATGCGCAAAGCGTGAAAAAAAATCGCAGTACGGTAACGGATAAATCATAGTCCCAGGTTGAAATGTTACTTTGAAAGGGAAGTTTCTTAGTACGCCACCGCGCAAAAGAAATTAATGCGCGCTTTCCGAGAAAACAGGTCAACCAAACAGGTCGGTAAACAATTTTTTATCATCAATGTAAATTAGAATTCGATGGACTTTGATGGATTTCTTATGGATTTTTTCTTAGTTTTCGTATGTATAATCAAATGAATTTATGAAAATTTGAATCTGGCGAGCTTTGTATAAAATTTTCGTAGGAAATTAAAACGAGATTTTACTGCACGTGAGATGTGATATGTATCATTTCTTGATAATTTAAAGAATAACAACCGTATATTTTGATACACAGATACACGGTTAATGACAGAAGAAAGTACACGACATAAGTGGTGGAACTCGATCTACTAACTGCGACGTTTCTATTAAACAACGGAAACGTCAATCGCGTTACAAGCTTCATCGGATATGGGGGAAAGTTCGACCGGTTGCTATCGGCGAAACCGTCAGCGATCTTAAACTGCGAGGCAGAAAATCGCCTAGAAAACTCCATTTTTTTTTATCATATATCTATAAAAAATTATCTATGTTTATAAAGTACATGTAAGTGCAAGTCCGTTTGGCATCGCACGCGAAAGACGCGCGCGCGCGCGCGCGCGCGCACACACACACACACACACACACACACACCACACACACCACACACACACCACACACACCACACACACACACACACACACACACACACGGAGAACTCGCGAAGAAATCCGTTAAAATCGTAACATATATGTAAATGCGCGAACGCACGTACACGCGAGTCGTCGGAATAATAAGTTGTATTGCATCGAAGATCGCGTGCACTGCGAAACTTTCCTATTTGTAGCCGATGGACGGCGATCGACAGATATAAGCCGATAGCGATACGTCGGTCGAACTTGT
>Ga0157363_1001285_pt1 | contig 20801 bp, 18 predicted proteins | sample AttsexASBM1_FD_111477 | JGI IMG/M metagenome (GOLD analysis project Ga0157363, IMG submission 111477) | Fungus gardens microbial communities from leaf cutter ant in Ribeirão Preto, State of São Paulo, Brazil - Atta sexdens ASBM1 | ecosystem: Host-associated > Fungi > Mycelium > Unclassified ... | reverse complement strand
TCTTGCTTCCCCAGCAGACTGCAAAGCCCTCCCACAGGATGCCTACAGCCTTGCTTGCTCGGCAGGCTGCAGGTGCCAAGTGGAATTCTTGCTTCCCCAGCAGGCTGCAAAGCTCTCCCACAGGATGCCTACAGCCTTGCTTGCTCGGCAAGCTGCAGGTGCCAAGTAGAATTCTTGCTTCCCCAGCAGACTGCAAAGCTCTCCCACAGGATGCCTACAGCCTTGCTTGCTCGGCAGGCTGCAGGTGCCAAGTGGAATTCTTGCTTCCCCAGCAGGCTGCAAAGATCTGGGTGGGAGCTGGCTTGCCAGCGATAGGGCCCAACCAGGCGCCGCCCGCATCGAGGACAAGCCCGCCCACAGGACCGTCACAGCCGGTGTGACTTGCAGCGCTCGCCGATTCAGGCCCCCGGTGTGAAGTGTTTCTGCGCTGTCCCGCGCGCGATCAATCGCGACAGGTAGTCGAGCTTCTGGGCATCCTGGTCGACGAACTTGAAGGTCAATTGCAGCCAGTCGCTCTCGGGGCGGGGTTCCAGCGCGGCCACGGCATGCAGGTAGCCGTTGAGCCGCGCGGTTTCGGCCTGTTCGCCCTGCTCCAGGTCGAGCACGGCGCTTTCGAGCACCTGGGGCAATACCTCGCCACGCCGCACCACCAGCAAGGCCTCCTTCAAACTCAGGGCCTTGATCACGCATGGCTGGGCGCCACTGGCCAGGCGCAATTGACCTTGTCCACGGCCTGGTCCAGGCGACGACACGGCAGCAGGCGCTGCCGAAGGCGCGCGCTGCAAAGCGGCCGGAGCGGGTGCCGGTGCGCTGGCTGGAGCCGGACGCGGCGCCTCGCTGCGGCCCGATGTCAACGCGGCCAGCGAGTCATTGCCAGTGGAGGCCGGACGCGCGGGCGCGCTGGCGACCAGGTCGGCCAGCCGACCGATCTTCGCCATGGCTTTCTTGACCTTGCTCGACAGTTGCTCGTTGGTGAAGGGCTTGCCGACGAAGTCGGACACGCCGGCCTGGATGGCCTGGATGACGTTCTCCTTGTCCCCCCGGCTGGTCACCATGATGAACGGCATGCTCGCCATGCTGGGCTGCTGACGGCACCAGGCCAGCAACTCCAGACCGGACATCTCGGGCATCTCCCAGTCGCACAGGACCAGGTCGAAACGCTCGCGGGTGAGCAGCACCTGGGCCTTGCGCCCATTGACCGCGTCCTCGACCGCGACGCCTGCGAAGGTATTGCGCAGGCATTTTCTCACCAGGTCGCGGATGAACGGGGCATCGTCCACGACCAGCACTTTGACTTTACTCATCGCCACTCCTTTCGACTCCTGGCTAGCATACCGCCGACTGCTGGCCATGTGCCAAAGTCGAACGCGGTACGAGTCCCACCTGCCGTGCACGGCGTGAGGGTGTCCAGGGTCGGCCAGACGCACGAAAGCCACCGAAGCATCCGGTGCGATGCCTGGTGGCCGGGCGCGAGGCAATTACCTTGAACGAGCGGCGTGGCCTGCAGGCACACGCCCGTGCTCGGGACAGACCTTAGTTATCGTCCGCTGGCGCCGGAACATTAGCCGAGTCGGCATCGCGGCCCTGCACTTGCGCCTGCATGTGCTTGAGGCCCATGTGCCGCACGTCGGTGCCGCGCACCAGGTAGATCACCAGTTCGGCGATGTTGCGTGCGTGGTCGCCGATCCGCTCCAGCGAGCGCAGCGCCCAGATCACGCTCAACACGCGCGAGATCGAGCGCGGGTCTTCCATCATGTAGGTCACCAGCTCGCGCAGCGCGGTCTTGTACTCGCGGTCGATGGTCTTGTCGTACTGGGCGACGGACAAGGCCAGGTCGGCATCGAAGCGGGCGAAGGCATCCAGCGCGTCACGGACCATGTTGCGCACCTGATCGCCGATGTGGCGCACCTCCACGTAACCCCGTGGCGACTCGCCCTCTTCACACAGCTGGATGGCCCGACGTGCGATCTTGGTCGACTCGTCACCGATGCGCTCCAGGTCGATCACCGACTTGGAGATGCTGATGATCAGGCGCAGGTCGGAAGCCGCTGGCTGACGGCGCGCCAGAATGCGCACGCACTCTTCGTCGATGTTGCGCTCCATCTGGTTGATCTGACCGTCGACCTCGCGCACTTGCTGGGCCAGGCCGGAGTCGGCATCGATCAGCGCGGTCACCGCGTCGTTGACCTGCTTCTCGACCAGGCCACCCATGGCCAGCAGATGGCTGCGCACTTCTTCGAGTTCGGCGTTGAACTGCTGGGAGATGTGATGGGTGAGGCTTTCTTTGTTGATCATGGTTCGCTCCGCCGGGAGGCTGCCAGCGGCAAGCCGCGAGCCTCAAGCTTCAAGGGTGTGCGTGGGGTCCGTACGTGCTGCGCAGGAGTGGGTGGCAAGCTTGTAGCTTGTAGCTTGTAGCTCCCAGCTTGCCCCCCTCCCCACTAGCCATAACGCCCCGTGATGTAGTCTTCGGTCTGCTTCTTGGCCGGGTTGGTGAACAGCGTGTCGGTGTCGCCGAACTCTACCAGCTTGCCCATGTACATGAACGCGGTGTAATCGGAGACGCGCGCGGCCTGCTGCATGTTGTGGGTAACGATGACGATGGTGTACTTGGACTTGAGCTCGTAGATCAGCTCCTCGACCTTGAGCGTGGAGATCGGGTCCAGCGCCGAGCAGGGTTCGTCGAGCAGCAGGACTTCCGGCTCCACGGCGATGGTACGGGCGATGACCAGACGCTGCTGCTGACCACCGGACAGGCCCAGGGCCGAGTCGTGCAGGCGATCCTTGACCTCGTCCCACAGCGCCGCGCCCTTGAGCGCCCACTCGACGGCTTCGTCGAGGGTACGCTTCTTGTTGATGCCCTGGATGCGCAGGCCGTAGACCACATTCTCGTAGATGGTCTTGGGGAACGGGTTGGGCTTCTGGAAGACCATGCCCACCCGGCGGCGCAGCTCGGCGACGTCTTCGCCCTTGCGATAGATGTTGTTGCCGTACAGGTTGATCGCGCCCTCGACCCGGCAACCGTCGACCAGGTCGTTCATGCGGTTGAAGGTGCGCAGCAGGGTCGACTTGCCACAGCCGGACGGGCCGATGAAGGCCGTCACGCGTTGCTTGGGGATGTTCATCGCGACATCGAACAGGGCCTGCTTGTCCCCGTAGAACAGGCTCAGGCCCGGGACCTCGATGGCCACCGTCTCGTCGGCCAGGCGCAAGCCTTGCTTGTCGCGGCCCAGCGCACTCATGTCGATGCCGCGGGAATGCGTGTCGTGTTGCATGTGCTTACTCCGTCTGTCGCTGCGCGCTTCGCGCTGCGAGCTTCACGTTGAGGCAGAAGCGGCTACAGCTCGCCGCTTGTGGCGTGTGACTTGTGGCTCGACGCTTCAGCTATCGAGTGCCTTGTACTTTTCACGCAGGTGGTTGCGAATCCAGACCGCCGACAGGTTCAAGGTAGCGATCACCAGCACCAGCAGCAGCGCGGTGGCATAGACCAGCGGTCGCGCCGCTTCGACGTTGGGGCTCTGGAAGCCGACGTCGTAGATGTGGAAGCCCAGGTGCATGATCTTCTGGTCCAGGTGCAGGTACGGGTAGTTGCCATCGAGTGGCAACGACGGTGCCAGTTTCACCACACCCACCAGCATCAGCGGCGCCACTTCGCCCGCCGCGCGGGCCACGGCGAGGATCATGCCGGTCATCATGGCCGGACTGGCCATGGGCAGGACGATTTTCCACAGCGTTTCGGCCTTGGTCGCGCCCAGCGCCAGGGAGCCTTCACGGACCGTGCGCGGAATACGCGCCAGGCCTTCCTCGGTGGCTACGATCACCACCGGTACGGCCAGCAGCGCCAGGGTCAGCGACGCCCAGAGCAGGCCTGGCGTGCCGAGGGTCGGTGCCGGCAGTGACTCGGGGAAGAACAGCCGGTCGATGGAGCCACCCAGCACGTAGACGAAGAAGCCCAGGCCGAACACGCCGTAGACGATCGCCGGCACACCGGCCAGGTTGTTCACGGCGATGCGGATCAGTCGTGTGACAGGGCCCTGGCGAGCGTACTCGCGCAGGTAGACGGCCGCCAGGACGCCGAATGGCGTCACGATCACCGCCATGATCAGGGTCATCATCACGGTGCCGAAGATGGCCGGGAAGATTCCGCCCTCGGTATTGGCCTCACGTGGATCGTCGCTCAGGAATTCCCATACCTTGCTGAAATAGGTGCTCAGCTTGGTCAGCGTGGACATGCTGTTGGGCTGGTAGGCATGCACCACCTTGCTCAGGTTGATCTCCACCTCGCGGCCATTGCCATCGCGAGCCACCAGGGCATCGCGGGCGAAGTCCCGATGCAGGGCGCCGAGTCGCTCCTCGATCGCCTGGTAGCGGCTGTTGAGTTCGGCACGCTCGGCGTCCATGTCGGCCTGGGCGGCGGCATCGAGCTTGCCGTCGAGCTCCAGCTTGCGACCGTGAAGACGCAGGCGTTCCAGACCGTGGTTGATGGCGCCGATGTCGGACTTCTCGAGCCGCTGCAACTCGTCAGCCAGCTGGCTGGCCCGCTTGAGTCGGGTCTGCAGCTCGGCCCAGGCGGCCGATCCTTCGGCGACCACGCGACCGTCTTCCTTGACACTGACCAGGTAGCCGTAGAAATTGCCCCACTCGCGCCGCTCCAGGGCCATGAGGTCGGCAGGCTTCTGCAAGTCCACCAGCCATTCGCCGACGACCCAGCTGAAATCGTTGCCGTTGAGGTCACGGTTGCCGATCTTGATCAGCTCGCGGGTCATGAATTCCGGGCCTTCGTCCGGGACCGGCAACCCTGCGCCCTTGAGTCGGGCACGCGGGACTTCTTCGGCCTGTACCACCTCGCCGATCACCATGTGGTCAGCCTGGCCAGGCACCTTGTAGGTGGCCTGGACGATGTCGGCAGGCCAGAAATGACCCAGGCCACGGACAGCGATCACGGTCAGCAGGCCCACGGTCATGATCACCGCGATGGCGACAGCGCCACCGCTGATCCAGACGCCGGGAGCGCCGCTCTTGAACCAGCCCTTGAGGGAATCCTTTTTCACGGATCTCTACCTTTCTATCAAAGCGACGAGTATTTCTTGCGCAGACGCTGGCGAATCAGCTCGGCCAAGGTGTTCATCACGAAGGTGAACATCAGCAGTACCAGCGCGGCGAGGAACAGCACGCGGTAGTGGCTGCCGCCGACTTCCGACTCGGGCATCTCCACCGCGACGTTGGCGGCCAGGGTGCGCATGCCTTCGAACAGGTTCATCTCCATCACCGGCGTGTTGCCGGTGGCCATCAGCACGATCATGGTTTCCCCGACCGCTCGGCCCATGCCGATCATCAGCGCCGAGAAGATGCCCGGGCTGGCGGTCAGGATGACCACGCGGGTCAAGGTCTGCCACGGCGTGGCACCCAGCGCCAGCGAGCCCAGGGTGAGGCTGCGCGGCACGCTGAACACGGCGTCCTCGGCGATCGAGTAGATGTTCGGGATGACCGCAAAGCCCATGGCGATGCCGACCACCAGAGCGTTGCGCTGGTCGTAGGTGATCCCCAGGTCGTTGGTGATCCACAGGCGCATGTCGCCGCCGAAGAACCAGGTCTCGAGGAACGGGCTCATGGACAGCGCCAGCCAGCCGGTGAAGAGGATCACCGGGATCAGGATCGCCGCTTCCCAGCCATCCGGGACACGCAGGCGCAACGACTCGGGCAGTCGGCTCCAGATGAAGCCGGCCAGCAGGATGCCGATCGGCAGCATCAGGAACAGGCTGAACACGCCGGGCAGGTGACCTTCGAGGTAAGGCGCCAGGAACAGGCCGGCGAAGAAGCCCAGGATCACCGTCGGCATCGCCTCCATCAGCTCGATCACCGGCTTGACCTTGCGGCGCATGCCCGGCGCCATGAAGTAGGCGGTGTAGATGGCGGCGGCGATGGCCAGCGGCGCCGCCAGGATCATCGCGTAGAAGGCGGCCTTCAGGGTGCCGAAGGTCAGGGGCGAAAGGCTGAGCTTGGGCTCGAAGTCGGTGTTGGAGGCGGTCGACTGCCACACGTACTTGGGTTCGTCGTAGTTCTCGTACCAGACTTTGCCCCACAGCGCGCTCATCGACACTTCTGGGTGCGGGTTGCGCAGGCTCAGGGGCAGCAGCTGGCCGCCTTCTTCGATCAGGATGCGGTTGGCCCGTGGCGAGAGCGCCAGGATGCCTGCGCCCTTGGCCACCGGCTCGACCAGCAGGGTACGGTGGGCGGTGCTGTGGAAGACGCCGAGCTGACCAGCGCTGTCGAGGGCGATGAAACCCTTGCGGCGCTCTTCGGCATCGATCTGCACGACCGGTGCGCTGCCCATCTGGAAGGTGCGGATCTGCTTGAGACGCTGTTCGCCGTCCGGGTCGCGGGCCATGAACCACTGGGCCAGGCCACCTTTGGAGTCGCCGAGAATCAGCGAGATGCCGCCGACCAGCTGGGTGCTGGCCGTGATTTCGGCATTGCCGTCCTCGAGCAGCTTGTAGCGACCGTTGAGGCTCTTGTCACGCAGGCTGAAGACGTCGGCGTTGGCCCGGCCGTTGATCACGTACAGCCACTGCTGACGCGGGTCGACATACAACGCCTTGACCGCTTCGGTCATCTGCGGCAGATCGATACGGTCCTGTTCGGTGCTGACCTCACCGGTCATCATGTTCTCTTCGCGGGTCAGCGACAGCACCTGCAGGTGCGCGCCGGTGGAGCCGGCCAGCATCAGGGTCTCGCCGTTCACGTTCAGGCTCACGTGATCCAGGGCACGACCTTGCTCGTCCAGGGTGAACGGCGTCTCGCCATAGGGGTAGCCGACCAGCGAGTCGATGGTCTTCTTGTTGTCGGGGTAAGTGATCTTGTAGCTGTGGTTGAACACCAGCGCCTGGCCGTTGGACAGGCCGAGCACCACCAGTGGGCTACCCGGCTGGTCGGCACCGATGGAGGTGACCTGGGTACCGGCCGGCAGGGGCAGGTCCACACGCTTGAGCGCCTCGCCGGTCTTGGTGTCGAAGAACAGCACCTGGCCCTTGTCGGAAACGCGCATCCCCACCAGATTCTGCTCTTCGAGGGCGATCATCAGCGGCTTGCCGGCATCCTGCTGCAGCCAGGTAGGCGTCAGGGCCTTCTTGCTGGTCAGCTCGGCGCCCTGGAACAGGGGCAGCACCACGTAGGCCAGGTAGAAGAAGATCAAGGTGATGGCCGCCAGCACGGCAAGCCCGCCGACCAGCACGTACCAGCGCGTGAAGCGGTCCTTGAGGGCGCGCAGACGGCGCTTGCGTTGCAGCTCGGGCGTATTGAAATCAATCCGCACAGGAGGAGAATTTTGGGTCATGGTGGAGTTGGCCAGATCATTCATGCGCACACCCTAGCGGTCCCGTATGACAAAAACATGACAGCGCGTTGACGCAAGAAAGCCCGCCGCACAGGGAGCCTGGCGTCGGACTGGAAAGTCATGGAAGAGGCCGGCTGGCGGCCTCTTCCCCATCAGATCATTGCTTGGCGACGTTGCCGGCGTGGGACAGGCCCAGGTCGGCCAGGGTCTTGTCGACCACCTTGGCCGGCAGCGGGATGTAACCATCCTTGACCACGACCTGCTGGCCGGCCTGCGACAGCACCAGCTTGACGAACTCGGCTTCCAGCGGTGCCAGCGGCTTGTTCGGGGCCTTGTTGACGTAGACGTAGAGGAAGCGCGACAGCGGGTACTTGCCGTTCAGGGCGTTGGTCTCGTTGTCTTCGATGAACTCGCCACCTTCCTTCTTGGCCAGGGGCACGGTCTTGACGCTGGCGGTCTTGTAACCGATGCCCGAATAGCCGATGCCGTTCAGCGAGCTGCTGATCGACTGCACCACCGAGGCCGAACCCGGCTGTTCGTTGACGTTGGGCTTGAAGTCGCCTTTGCACAGGGCTTCTTCCTTGAAGTAGCCATAGGTGCCGGAAACCGAATTGCGGCCGAACAGCTGCACTGGCTTGTTGGCCAGGTCGCCGGTCACGCCCAGGTCACCCCAGGTCTTGACGTCGCTCTTGGCGCCGCACAGGCGGGTGGACGAGAAGATCGCATCGACCTGCGCCATGGTCAGGCCTTTGATTGGGTTGTCCTTGTGCACGAACACGGCCAGGGCGTCGACGGCCACCGGGATGGCGGTGGGCTTGTAGCCGTACTTCTGCTCGAACGCCTGCAGCTCGACGTCCTTCATCTTGCGGCTCATCGGGCCGAGGTTGGCGGTGCCTTCGGTCAGCGCGGGTGGCGCGGTGGAGGAGCCTGCGGCCTGGATCTGGATGTTGACGTTCGGGTATTCCTTCTTGTAGGCCTCGGCCCACAGGGTCATCAGGTTCGCGAGGGTGTCGGAACCGACGCTGGAGAGGTTGCCCGATACACCGGTGGTCTTGGTGTAGGTCGGGATCGCAGGATCGACAGCGGCAACCGCGTTGGCAGTGGCGACGCCAGCGGCAGCGAATGTCAGGGCCGCCATCAAACGCTTCAGTTTCATGCCTTGCTCCTAGCAGGAATAAGTGGGGTGCTGGATGGATCGGGCCCAAGTATCTGCAGGCCGCGTGAAGACTCTATGACCACAATGTGACAATTGGATGAAAGGCCAGCATGGCGAGCGCGAAAGGCTCGCCGGTGGGGTGCGAAGCCCTTGTGGGCCTCGCGTAGAGCAGCGGCTCAGCGCTGGCGGCGCGTCAGGTAGAGCCCGATCGACAGGCCCAGGCCACACAGGCCGGCCACGTAGTAAGCGGGCGCCATCGGGCTGAACTTGAGCAGCGCGGTGACCGCCATCGGCGTCAGGCCGCCGAAGATGGCGTAGGCCACATTGTAGGAGAACGACAGACCGGTGAAGCGCACCACTGCCGGGAATGCCTTGACCATGACGAAGGGCACCGCGCCGATCGTTCCGACGCACAAGCCAGTCACGGCATACAACCCGAACAGCCATTCCGGCCGCGTGGCCAGGGCGTGGTAGAAGGTCCAGGAACTGGCCAGCAGCAGCAGGCTGCCGATGACCAGCACGCGCCCGGCGCCGAAGCGATCGCACAGCCAGCCGGTGACGATGCAACCCACGCTGAGCAGGACGATGGCCAGGCTGTTGGCCTTGAGCGCATCGGTGGGGCTGACGTGATAGAACGTCTGCAGCAGGGCCGGCGTCATCAGGATCACCACCACGATGCCGGCCGACAGCAGCCAGGTCAGCAGCATCGACAGCACGACCGCCGCGCGGTGGTCACGCAGCACGGTGCGCAACGGCAGCTCGGCGGCCAGCGCCTTGCGTGTCTGCATTTCGGCGAACACCGGGGTTTCGTGCAGCCAGCGGCGCAGGTAGACCGAGAACAGGCCGAATACACCGCCCAGCAGGAACGGGATACGCCAGGCATAGTCGGCGACCTGGGCCGGGGTATAGAGGCTGTTGATCAGGGTCGCCACCAGCGAGCCGAGCAGGATGCCGGCGGTCAGGCCAGCGGTCAGGGTGCCGCAGGCATAGCCGGTATTGCGTGCCGGCACGTGCTCGGAGACGAACACCCAGGCGCCGGGGACTTCCCCCCCGATGGCTGCCCCTTGCACCACGCGCATCAGCAGCAACAGGACCGGCGCCAGCAGGCCGATCTGCGCATAGGTGGGCAGCAGACCCATCACCAGCGTCGGCAAGGCCATCATCAGGATGCTCAGGGTAAACATCTTCTTGCGCCCGAGCAGGTCGCCGAAGTGGGCCATGACGATGCCGCCCAGTGGCCGGGCCAGGTACCCGGCGGCGAAGATGCCGAAGGTCTGCATCAGGCGCAGCCACTCGGGCATGTCCGGAGGGAAGAACAGCTTGCCGACCACCGTGGCGAAGAACACGAAGATGATGAAGTCGTAGAACTCCAGCGCGCCACCCAAGGCTGACAGCGAAAGAGTCTTGTAGTCGCTGCGGGTGAGCGGGCGTGGGGGGTGTTCGGTACTGCCTGGCACGGAAGTCATTGTCGTTCTCGGTCGAGGTCATGCGCGCCGCGGGTTCTGCGGCTCCTGGTGGGTCGGTCACCATAGCAAACGGGCTGCAGGCTGCAAGCTGCTTGAGGCTTGTCGCTTGCAGCTCGCCCCCAAACCTGCAAATCAGCGTAGAGTAAGCGCTTTGGCTGAACCGTTTCCCACCGTGCCCGTCCAAGCGCCACCTAACCAAGCGTCACGGGTCAGAGGCCCCTCGCATGATTGAGCTCGAACAAGAAGATCCTATCCCGCAAGGCGACCTGGCCTTGCAGATCACCGCGCTGCCGCGCGAAACCAACGGCTTCGGCGACATCTTCGGCGGTTGGCTGGTCGCCCAGATGGACCTGGCGGGCACGGCGATGGCCAGCCGGGTCGCCGGTGGCCGGGTCGCCACGGTGGCGATCGATCGGATGGCGTTTTTGGTACCGGTCGCCGTGGGCGCGCAACTGTCGTTCTATACCCAGACCCAGGACATCGGGCGCAGCTCGATCCGCATGATGGTCGAAGTGTGGAGCGACGATCCGTTGTCCAGCGAATGGCGCAAGGTGACCGAAGCGGCCTTCGTCTTCGTCGCCATCGATGGCAGCGGCCGCACACGCTCCGTTCCGCGTCGCTAGGCACAACGGCGGCCTGCTTCGTATCACTCAATGAGGCTCGTACATGATGGATCACACGGTCGAAACCTTGCGGCTCGGCGACCTCGACTGCTGGCGCATCACCACCGGCCATGCCGAGCTGGTGATCGCCCGCCAGGGCGCCCAGGTACTGCGCTATCGTCAGGGCAATGAGCCGCCGGTGGTGTGGCTGAGCGAAGAAGCCCTGTTCCACACGGGCAAATCGGTACGCGGTGGCGTCCCGGTGTGCTGGCCCTGGTTCGGCAACCTGCAACGCAACCCCCAGGCCGTCCAGACGATGTACCACGGCACAGAGGCCCCTGCCCATGGCTTGGCACGCACCCGTGAATGGCAGTCGGCGGGCATCGAGGCGACCGAGAACGGTGTGCGTATGACACTGCACCTGCCCCAGGCCGAGGGCGAGGGCGAGCTGCCAGGGTGGCCACACCCGATGCGGCTGACCTTGATCGTCGACCTGGCGCACGATCTGCGCCTGACCCTGACCAGCCGCAACCTCGGCCAGAAAGACGTTACCTTCAGCCAGGCACTGCACAGTTACCTGGCCGTCAGCGACGTGCGCCAGGTCCATGTCGAAGGCGTCGACGGCCTGGACTACGTGGAAACCCTGGCCGACTGGGAGACGCGTCGGCAGCAAGGCGCGTTGACCTTCGCCGGTGAAACCGATCGCATCTACCTCCAAGCGCCCGAGCACCTGGCAATCGTCGATTCGGCCTGGAAGCGTCGCCTCAGCTTGCACACCACAGGCTCACGCTCGGCGGTGATCTGGAACCCGTGGACCGAGCGCGCACGTGCGCTGCCGGACATGGCTGACGACGGCTGGCAGGGCATGCTGTGCATCGAGACGGCTAATGCCTGGGACGATATCGTGACGTTGGCGCCTGGCCAACAACACGCGTTGAGCGTGCGCTTCACCTGCGAAACGCTGTAGGCGTCGGCGCTCCTCTGCAAATAACCTGCAGGCTGTCTGGGCCTGCCGGGCGGATTTCTACAGATCCGCGTCTTCGACCACGCGCACTTGGCGGGCGTCCAGCGCATAGGCCGCATCGGCCAGATCGTTGCTGACCTTTTCGACCTTGAGCGTCCCGCTGACCCACAACGGCGTGTAGATGTCGTCGAGCTTCAGCCCCTTGGGGTAGCGCACCAGCACCAACTGATTGGGCGGCGGTGGCGGCACATGGATGCAGGCGCCGGGGTACGGCACGAGGAAGAACAGCGTGCTGTTGCCTTTGGCATCGTTTTCGAGCGGCACCGGATAGCCCCCCAGGCGGATGGGCTTGCCATTGAGCGCAGGGACGGTCTTGGTCGAATACATCACCGCCGGCAGACCCTTGCCTTGCTTGAGGCCACCCTTGTCGGTGAAGGTGCCCATGGCTTCGGGTGAGTTGTGGTCGATGTCAGGCATCTGCTCGAGCGCCTTCTGATCGGACCGCGGCATCAGCTCGAGCCAGTCGGTTTCAGGCAGTTCGGCATGGGCCAGGGTGCTGGCCAGGACAAGCGGAAGGAGAAACAACGCACGCATGGAGAATGCTCGGCAATCCAGATGAATTGCCGCGCATTCTAGCCTGCAATCAACGCTTCTTGATGAAACCGTAGATGACCAGCAATACGATGGCGCCAATCAGCGCGCCGAAGAAGCCGGCGGCCTGACCTGCCTGGTAGATGCCCAGCGCCTGACCGCCGTAGGTGGCGACCAGCGAACCGGCGATGCCCAGCAGGATGGTCATGATCCAGCCCATGCTGTCGTCGCCTGGTTTCAGGAAGCGTGCCAGCAGGCCAACGATGAGGCCGATGAAGATGGTGCCGATGATACCCATGAAGAATCCCTCTGAAGTGACGTCAAAAGCCCATGAAGCGATGGGCGTGTGCCACTTCAGAGAGCGCGCGAGGCGCGGAGGTTCCCTTAGCCGGCGATCAACGCCTCGACCTCGGCGATACGGGCCTGCAGCGTCGGCAGGTCGGCGCAGCGCAGCGTGGCATGGCCGACTTTGCGACCGGCCTTGAAGGCCTTGCCGTAGTGGTGCACATGGCACCCATCGATCGATACGACGCTGGCCACCGAAGGCACCTCGCCGATGAAGTTGAGCATGGCGCTTTCGCCGACCTTGGCGGTCGAACCCAGCGGCAGGCCAGCGATGGCACGCAGGTGGTTCTCGAACTGGCTGCTCTCGGCGCCTTCGATGGTCCAGTGCCCGGAGTTGTGCACCCGCGGCGCGATCTCGTTGGCCTTGAGGCCGCCATCGACCTCGAAGAACTCGAAAGCCATCACGCCAACGTAGTCCAACGCCTTCAGAACCCGGCCGACATAGTCTTCGGCCAGCGCCTGCAGGGGATGCGCCTGACTGGCCACTGACAGGCGCAGGATGCCGCTGTCGTGGGTGTTGTGGACCAGCGGGTAGAAGCGCGTCTCGCCATCGCGCGCGCGTACGGCGATCAGTGACACTTCGCCGGTGAACGGCACGAAGCCCTCGAGCAGGCAGGGCACCGCGCCCAGCTCGGCGAAGGTACCGATGACGTCCTGCTCGCTGCGCAGGACTTTCTGGCCCTTGCCGTCATACCCCAGCGTGCGGGTCTTGAGCACCGCCGGCAGGCCGATGCTGGCTACCGCCGCCTCGAGATCGGCCTGGGAGTGGATATCGGCAAACGCCGGGGTCGGGATGCCCAGGTCGCGGAACAGGCTTTTCTCGAACAGGCGATCGCGGGCGATGCGCAGTGCCTCGGCGCCCGGATAGACCGGCACGAACTGCGAGAGGAACGCGACCGTCTCGGCCGGCACGCTTTCGAACTCGAACGTCACCAGGTCGACTGCGTCGGCCAGGCGACGCAGCGCCTCCTGGTCATCGTAACCGGCCAGCAGGTGCTGGCCCAGGGGGGCGGCACAGGCATCGACGGCCGGGTCGAGGAAGGTGAACTCCAGGCCCAGCGGTGTTCCCGCCAGGGCCAGCATGCGGCCCAACTGGCCGCCACCGATTACACCGATCTTCATGGGGATAGCCTCAGGCCTGACGCGGGTCCGGATTGTCCAGGACGGTTTCGGTCTGCTCGCTGCGGAACTGCTTGAGCGCTGCATGATACTCAGGGTAGCGGGCGCCCAGGATGCTCGCCGACAGCAGTGCGGCATTGATCGCACCTGCCTTGCCGATGGCCAGGGTGGCGACCGGCACGCCTGCGGGCATCTGCACGATCGACAGCAGCGAGTCGACGCCCGAGAGCATGGACGACTGCACTGGCACGCCCAGCACCGGCAGGTGGGTCTTGGCGGCGCACATGCCTGGCAGGTGGGCGGCACCGCCAGCGCCGGCGATGATCACCTCGATGCCGCGGCCTTCGGCCTCCTCGGCATACTGGAACAACAGGTCCGGGGTACGGTGGGCGGAGACCACCTTCACCTCGTAGGGAATGCCGAGCCGTTCCAGCATATCGGCGGTGTGGCTAAGGGTGGACCAATCGGACTTGGAGCCCATGATCACGCCAACCAGTGCACTCATCGTCGTGCCTCTCCTGCAAGCGCCCTGCGGCGCGCCAAAAGCAACGAGCCACGCGCGGGTACCGGCGTGGCTCGTCATACGGATTCTGAATCGACCGGTGGGTCGAAGGCGCGGGAGTATAGCGTAACGCCCGACGGCCCGCCCACCCCCGTCGATCACAGGCGCACCAGCATCAATGCCTTCGACGAAAGTTTTCCCGATGCCCGCGGCGCGGCGACTTTCCTACCTTCGAGCCCCTTTCAACACTCGAGGACACCCCATGCGCACGCTCAAATCCTTCGCCATGCTATTCGCCCTGCTCTGCTCGCTGTCTTTCACGCCTGCCTTCGCGGCACGCTCGCTGGTCGTCACCGTCTATTTGCATGACGAACTGGCCGACCTCGACGAGGCGACCGTGCGCGCCAACTACTTCCAGCACTGGCTGGATGAAATGCGCTGGTTCACCGAGCATCCGGTCGAATTGATCTTCCGACGAACCGTGGAGGGCATCACCGACATCGACTATGCCCAACTGCCTTCAACGGACATACTCCAACGCTTTACCGAGGGCGTGCGCCACCTGCCCGAAGCCCAGCCCTTCTCGTTCATGCGCAAGCATGTGCTGCTGACACGCGGGGTGTATGACCGTTCCGGTCTGAACTACATCGCTGGCCTCGCTGCGTTCAAAGGCATCACTGCGATCGCTTCGCTCGATACCTATTCCGCCCCGGCGCATGAAATCGGACATCTGCTCTCGGCCACTCACGAAGATGCCGAACTCAGGTTCAATGGTTGGATGTGTGAAACCTACACCCATCCTCGCTCACCGGTACGCGCTCACTGCTACCGCTACAGCGACGCCAACCGGGCCAATATCGTCGATTACCTGCGTGCCCATTCAGGCCTCTGATCCGTCCACCTGCGCGCTGGACGATTCGAGCTTGCGCCACAGCAGGCGAACGTTGGCCTTGCGCACCAGTGCACAGCGGTACAGCCGAATTTCCAGCGGCACGTGCCAATGCGCCAGACCACAGACAGCCAGCTCGCCGCGCTCGAGTTCGGCGCGCACCGACAGACGCGGTACCCAGGCGATGCCCAGGCCCTCCAGCGCCATGCTTTTGAGGCTGTCGGCCATCGCCGTCTCATAGACCGTGGTGTAGCGCAGCTTGCGCTGACGCAGCAACAGGCTGACCGAGCGTCCTAGAAAGGCACCGGCGCTGTAGGCGAGCAAGGGGACGCTGCCGTCGCCTTCCAGGTCGAAGAGAGGCTGGCCGTCGGCACCGACAGCGCAGACGGGCAACATCTCGGTCGTGCCCATGTGCAGCGACGGGAAGATCTCGGCATCCATCTGCAGCGCGGCGTCAGGGTCGTAGAACGCCAGCATCAGGTCACATCCACCCTCGCGCAGGGCGTGCACGGCCTCGCCCACGTTCGTCGCCACCAGGCGCGTCGCGATGTTCAGGCCGTCGTTGCGCAGCTGCGCCACCCACCGCGGAAAGAACCCCAAGGCCAGCGAATGCGCCGCCGCGATTTGCACCACTTCGCCCTGCCCGCCTTCGAGATGATGAAGATGGCGTACCACTTCGCTCAACTGATCGACGACCGTGCGTGCCGTCACCAGGAACAGCTGACCGGCCTCGGTCAGCTCGATCGGCGTTCTGGACCGATTGACCAGCGTCAGCCCCAGGGCCGCTTCGAGACTACGGATGCGGCGACTGAACGCCGGTTGAGTGACGAAGCGTTTTTCTGCCGCTTGCGAAAAGCTCCGCGTCGCTGCCAAGGCGCTGAAGTCCTCGAGCCATTTGCTTTCCAGGTTCATCTACCACGCTCCGTTTGCACCACGATGGAACACGCTCGAACACAGATCGGCGTCACATGGATCGTTATGCCGTTTATGCATAGGTTAGCGTGCAACAGCATTGGCCGGCAAACCCGAAAATCCCTAGCATTGACGGCATTCCGGCGTGTGCCGGGTCAAAATCGAGATGATCTCTATCATGTCCTCCGCTGCATCGTTCCGTGTCGAAAAAGACCTGCTTGGTACCCTCGAAGTCCCTGCCGATGCGTACTACGGCATCCAGACGCTTCGCGCCACCAACAACTTCCATCTGTCCGGCGTTCCCCTGTCGCACTACCCGAAGCTGGTCGTGGGTCTGGCGATGGTCAAGCAGGCCGCGGCCGACGCGAACCGTGAGCTGGGCCACCTGAGCGATGCCAAGCATGCCGCCATCAGCGAAGCCTGTGCACGCCTGATCCGTGGCGACTACCACGAGCAGTTCGTGGTCGACATGATCCAGGGCGGTGCGGGTACCTCGACCAACATGAACGCCAACGAGGTCATCGCCAACATCGCGCTGGAGGTCATGGGCCACCAGAAAGGCGAATACCAGTACCTGCACCCGAACAACGACGTGAACATGGCGCAGTCGACCAACGACGCCTATCCGACCGCCATTCGCCTGGGGCTGCTGCTGGGTCATGACACCCTGCTGGCCAGCCTCGACAGCCTGATCCAGGCCTTCGCCGGCAAGGGCCAGGAATTCGACCACGTCCTGAAGATGGGCCGTACCCAGCTGCAGGATGCCGTGCCGATGACCCTCGGCCAGGAGTTCCGCGCCTTCGCCACCACGCTGACCGAAGACCTCAACCGCCTGCGCAGCCTGGCACCTGAGCTGCTGACCGAAGTCAACCTGGGCGGCACCGCCATCGGTACCGGCATCAACGCCGACCCTGGCTACCAGGCCCTGGCCGTGCAACGCCTGGCGCTGATCAGCGGCCAGCCGCTGGTTCCGGCGGCCGACCTGATCGAAGCCACGTCCGACATGGGTGCCTTCGTGCTGTTCTCCGGCATGCTCAAGCGCACTGCGGTCAAGCTGTCGAAGATCTGCAACGACCTGCGCCTGCTGTCCAGCGGTCCGCGTACCGGCATCAACGAGATCAACCTGCCAGCGCGCCAGCCAGGCAGCTCGATCATGCCGGGCAAGGTCAACCCGGTGATTCCGGAAGCGGTCAACCAGGTGGCCTTCGCCATCATGGGCAATGACCTGGCGCTGACCGTCGCGGCCGAAGGTGGCCAGCTGCAGCTCAACGTCATGGAGCCGCTGATCGCCTACAAGATCTTCGACTCGATCCGCCTGCTGCAACGCGCCATGGACATGCTGCGCGAGCACTGCGTGGTCGGCATCACCGCCAACGAGCAGCGCTGCCGTGAGCTGGTCGAGCACTCGATCGGCCTGGTCACTGCCCTGAACCCTTACATCGGCTACGAGAACTCCACCCGTATCGCCCGTGTCGCCCTGGAAACCGGGCGCGGCGTGCTGGAACTGGTTCGCGAGGAAGGCCTGCTGGACGACGCAATGCTCGACGACATCCTGCGTCCGGAAAACATGATCGCACCCCGTCTGGTTCCGCTGAAGGCGTAACCGACGCAGTACCGCTCACCAGGTCGAGGGACTAGACACCTCTCAACCTTTGAGGGCCCGAGCCTAGCGCTTCGGGCCCTTTTTTTATGCCTGTGTTTCAGGCACGCGCCAGGCGCGCCAGGCCTTGCGCAGCCGCATCGTCGCCTCGGCGATGGCCGACTCAGGTACAGCAGCGAACCCCAGGACCAGCCCTGCGGGTCGGTCCTCGACGGTCTCCATCGGCCCTGTCCAATAACCGCTCAACGGGTTGATTTCGACCCCGGCTGTACATGCCGACTCGATCAAGGCCTGTTCGAGCGCCAAGCTTTCGACATCGACCTTTACATGCAAACCCGCTACGACCGCGGGCATGGTGGCCAGACCCGGGATGTCCGTTGGCCAGCCCGCCTTCAGGACGTTGCGCCGGCACAACGCGGCGCGGCGCATGCGGCGAATGTGGCGCTGGAAGTGCCCCTCGGCGATGAACCGGGCCATCACCTGCTGCGTGCCGACCTCGGAATGGCGGACCGCAAGCGCTCGACGCTGGACGAACGGCGCGACCAGACGAGGGGGCAAGACCAGATAGCCCAACCGCAGGGCCGGGAACGCGATCTTGCCGAACGTACCAATGTAGACGACGCATTGCTGGCGATCCAGGGCTGCCAGGGGCGCCAGAGGCGCACCGCTGTAACGGTATTCGCCGTCGTAGTCGTCTTCGATCACCCACCCCCCGGTGCGCTCCGCCCAGTCCAGCAAGGCCAGACGCCGGGGCAAGCTCAGGGTAACGCCCGTCGGGTACTGATGGGCAGGTGTGACATAGACAGCTCGGCATGGGTCGAGTGTCGCAAGACGCTCCACGCACAGCCCTTCTTTATCCACAGGCACACCGAGGACGTTGGCTCCATTGGCCGCAAACGCTTGTGCAGCGGCGCGGTAACCTGGGTTTTCCACAGCCACATTCCCGCTTTCGGGCACGAGCAATTGTGCACAAAGGTTGATGGCCTCTTGAGCACCTTGGGTGATCAGGATTTGATCAGCCGTGCACAGGAGACCTCTCGACCCGCGCAGGTAGGCTGCGATCAGCTCGCGTAGTTCAGGATCACCTGCCGGGTCACCATAACCCAGCAGTGCAGGATCGGGATGACGCCAGAAGTCTGCCTGCAACGCGCTCCACACCTTGAAGGGGAACAGGTCGAAGGCAGGAACACCCACCCGGAAGGCTCTGGGCGGCGTCCCCGGTGGCGAAGCCAGGGCTTGCGTCGACAGGCGCTTCAGGGCTTCTGTGATACCTGCATCACCAAGAGCCTCATCGACCCTTAAACCCTTATCTGTGGATAAACCTGGGGATATTCCTGGGGACAAGCCTGTGGATATCCCTGTGGACAGAGCGCGCAGGTCGCTGACGTAGGTGCCATCCCCTACCCGGCTAACGATAAAGCCTTCGGCATACAGCTGGTCGTACGCGCGCGTGACGGTGTTGCGTGAGACGTCGAGCGCATCGGCCAACACGCGTGAGGCCGGCAGGCGTGTGCCTGTGTTCAGGCGGCCGTCCAGCATGCGTTGACGCAGTGCCTGGTACAGCTGTCGCGCCAGGGCACGACGGCGATCGAATACGATGCCAGCCGGGTCGAATGGAAGCGAAACGGTAGGTGCAGGCACGGATTGGACCCTTCAAGTGAGCGCTAAATGGCTCTTACACGGTGCCAATAGCCTGCCTAGGATGGTGACTTTGCCGCAAGAGGACTGCTCTTGTACATCGCTAGCGCTGACCCCTGGGCGATCCATTCATCGTATCGATGCGCCACCTTTGAAGGAGCTTGCATGACCGACCTGACCCTACGCCCGGTAACCGAAGCCGACCACGCGGCCTGGCTCCCGTTATGGAGTGCTTACCTGGCCTTCTACGAGACGGCACTGGCCGATGACGTCAGCACCATCACCTGGCAACGCTTTCTCGACCCGGCCGAACCGACTCACGCTGCCTTGGCCTGGCTCGAGGGCGAAGCCGTCGGCCTGGTGCAATGGATTTACCACCGCTCCAACTGGAGCATCGCCGATGTCTGCTACCTTCAAGACTTGTATGTGGCGCACACGCAGCGTGGCCTGGGCATTGGCCGTCGCCTGATCACGCATGTCGGGGACGCGGCCCGCGCTGCCGGGTGTGCCAAGGTGCATTGGCTCACCCACGAGACAAACGCCACGGCCATCGCGCTCTACCAGCGTGTGGCCGAGCAGCCCGGCTTCATCCAGTTCCGTCAGATGCTTTGAGCCTTGGAGGTGAACATGACCCATTCGCTGGATTGGCGCCCCGCCACCTATCCACCGGCCGAGCCGCTGGAAGGTCGTTTCGTTCGCCTGGAACCGCTGGATGCGGCGCGTCACGGCGACGACCTGTGGTCTGCGCTGCAAGGGCCTGCATCGGACCCTGCCTTGTGGGCCTACCTGCCCTATGGTCCGTTCGCGGACAGGGACCTCTTCGATCATTGGTTGCGAGGTAACGCCGCACACCGCGACCCACTGTTCTACGCCGTGGTGGAGCGCAGCACCGGCCAGGCACAAGGCCAACTGAGCCTGATGTCCATCGTCCCGGAGCAAGGCCGGATCGAGATCGGCCACGTCGCATTCGGTGCCGCCATGCAGCGCACGCCCAAGGGTACCGAGGCGGTCTATCTGCTGGCTCGGCAGTCCTTCGCGCTGGGCAACCGGCGACTCGAATGGAAGTGCAATGCCGAGAACGATCGGTCCCAGCGTGCCGCGCAGCGGTTCGGCTTCACCTTCGAAGGTGTGTTCCGGCAGCACATGGTGGTCAAGGGTCGGAACCGTGATACAGCCTGGTATTCGATCATCGACAAGGAGTGGCCGGCCCTGGCAGAGGCGTTCGAGGCGTGGTTGAGTGATGAGAACCAGGTAACGAACGGGCAGCGCCGCCGTCTCGAAGACTGTCGAGCGCAGGGGTTGGCAGGTGATGCGCAGTAGGAGTAGGAGGATGGTGCAGGCTCGGGATCGGCGGGTCAGCGTTCGACCTGTCGGCGGCCTGGCGAAGCTGCCGCCGCCATCGCGGGCAAGCCCGCTCCCACAGTGACCGTGCGGACCTATGCTGCTTGGCCGGCTACACAGGACCAGTGAACCCCATACCGCTTGGCAGGCTGCACTGTACCCTGTGAACCCAGGCTGCTTGGCAAGCTGCACAAAACCCTGTGAGCCCAGGCTACTTGCCAGTCTGCACAAAACCCTGTGAACCCAGGCTGCTTGGCAGGCTGCACAAAACCCTGTGAACCCAGGCTGCTTGGCAGGCTGCACAAAACCCTGTGAACCCAGGCTGCTTGGCAGGCTGCACAAAACC
>Ga0157363_1001284_pt1 | contig 20805 bp, 22 predicted proteins | sample AttsexASBM1_FD_111477 | JGI IMG/M metagenome (GOLD analysis project Ga0157363, IMG submission 111477) | Fungus gardens microbial communities from leaf cutter ant in Ribeirão Preto, State of São Paulo, Brazil - Atta sexdens ASBM1 | ecosystem: Host-associated > Fungi > Mycelium > Unclassified ... | reverse complement strand
TATCTTAATATATGATATATTATGTATTTTTTATTCAGACAGTTGTCAACTGTCATCACAATGAATTCCCCTGTAATGTTGCCAATTGTCTCTGAAACTTTATTTTCATGAAGTTTAGGAATATTGATAGCTATCAGCTATCAAGACAATAAAAAATTCCCGTTTAAAAGCAATATTGAATTTCAAGGCTCCATACAATGGACGGAAAAATTCGACCGAGACTCTAATTTTTAACCAATTTAAAAATTTTTTTTTAATTTTTGTTTAATGTGCTCGAAATTGAATGAGCTATAAGCCCATTTTGATTATGATTCAAATTAAAAATTGCCGATCCCATGATGAAATCAGAAAGGTGAAGCATTGCGTATGATGGAGGAAGAAAGGGGCGAATCAAATGCTATAGGTATGTCACTGTTTATTACGCATCCTTCGGAATGCTTCTTTCTGATTCCACCATGACCGATTCAATATTCGTTATCATATACTTTTTTCTGCTCATTTCATTGGATCGGCAATTTTTACTTTGGATCATAATCAAAATTTACACAAAATAGATTTTTAGCTCATTCAATTTTGAGCAATTTTAAAAAAACTTTAAAATAAATTGGTTAAAAATTAGAGCATTGGCCGAATTTTGTCCACAAAGATATTTTTCCGCCCTAACCTGTGCCCCTGTGATACGGATTAAAATTGCTTAAAAAATGTGATGTTATTTTTTGAGATATTAAATCACTTTAGAAGGTATCCCTATTAAATTTCAAAAATTGTTAAAATAACCATTCTAATATACGTATATATCAATCTCTTTTAAAAGAAATTGTGTGTATATCAAGTGCAGATAAAGAAAAAAAAATTACTTTAATTTTTAATAAAAAATATATTCTTTTTGTGTTGATCAAAATATACTTATTATTAAATATTTTATATACAACTTAATGAAGATATAATTGTACAAAATATATTATCAAAATGAAAATAAAAACAATATCTTTTTTCTTCATGTACATATGTATTCATAAATCTTACCATATAAAACTGTTATAGGTATTATCGACCAAACTGCCATATTTTGTTTACACGCATTATGTGATGCGATCAGAATTTCATCTAAATATTTCAATACTTTCTCATTGCGTCGATAGTTCTCCAATTTAAGTCGATAGCCTTCATTATCATGAATCTCAACAATAATCTTATTAAAAGAATTTCCTAAAAGATATAGAAGACCAATATTTAACTGCGTTAACAAAGAGTAACCAATTAAAACAAGTGTTTTTTCTGATTCGAGCTTCTCTAATCGATCATAAATTTCGGCAATTATTCGATGACTGTCGTAATTTTGAATGAATTGGAAGCTTAATATCTCATAGCTTGGATCAATTTGTGATACGAATTCTGTCGTAATTTCTGCTGGTGGAAAGCAGACGGTGATGTGCATATCTTGCATTACGTCATCAATTTTGTCCAATATTTGCACAATTTTCGAGTCGCAAAAGCGTGAACTACATATTTTGTTAAATAACTTTCCTGTTTGTATCTCTAAAGCTTCTGGTAATGCCTGTAGATTCCACTACAAATGTAAAATAACCATATTATAAATAATGTATATTCATGATTTTATCTCAGATGTACTATAAATTAAAATATTTTATTAATCTTTTTTTAACTTTAATTTGTCAATCTCGAATACAATAGAATTTTATAAGAATCGAAATTTCTTGAATTGTAAAGCTACATGATATGTATGTTTTTTATAACTTAAAGACATTTTAGAAACATAATTGAAAAATTTGCTTACAACGTAAAATTTTTCTGATGGCCATTCAATTTCTTTCGTGTTATTCCATACTTGCAACAAACGCTCTTGCGGCTCTAAATCTTGACTCTTACAACGCTCATTGTACGAATCAATGTGCAATTTTTTATTCATAAATTGATTGTTATTTTTTTCAATTATCTCCCGGCCGACTATTTTATCTGCAGGATCTATTTTTCTTAATCTGTAATCTTCGAGATATTTGATACTGATCATTCGTTTGACAAATGATGTCGAAAGATGCTTATAAAAATTATCTCTCTTGTAAAACGTTCTTATGTTATCCTCTATGATCCTACATTGATGAAACTTGAAAAATTTGCAGCATTGCTCAATCCTCCGTAAAAAACCATCCGGAATATCCCGCAGGTTAAACATCGCATTCACAGGTGGCACATTGTCATAGTAATATTTAAGTGTACATAAATATGGTGCTATATAATCTTTGCCCTTGAAATTCATACAAACAACATACATTTCTGAGTTTCCTCCTTTACTGCTTGCTGGTTTCGTTACGCTGACCTGTTGGAAGGCGCAAGACAATAGATACATCAAACACACAGACTGGTGCTCAAACAGAGTGAAGAGCTTCAGTAAAAAGTTACCACCTTTTTGCAGAAGATGCAAGCAGGCCACCGTTTCACAAAAGTGCAATTGTGCCACTGCCGTCTCCTGCTCTCCAGGCATGTTCATACAATCTATGCTGCCATCCGCAGTAACCAGCAGAATCCGTTCCTTGCCATCCAGGGATTCAGATTTCTTCATCAGAGTGTCCAAGTTTTTCAAATTCATAATATCGCCTGTGTTATCAGCACCAAAGCACCAATGTTTCAGAGTGTGTCTAATAAATCTATCATCTGCGACCATACTATCGTACGAATTTCCTTCACAGTAAGGATTCAAAGTGGTGGCTAGCCAATTCCACTGAACATCAGATGCATTTGTCTTCAGCCAGTGATTCAGAGCAGTCACGAATGCACCTGGCGCTTCGCAAAGATGAACGGACTTGAAATTTTTACCGTCCACTTCCTGGTAAATTTCATTCAATGGCACCAGAGAAAAATTGCTAGCAATTTCATAGAATTTACACCAGGCTTGAGTCACAAGTTCTGCCTGTATATTTTCTCTTACCATAGGTATAATTTCACCAGCTTCATTCATCCGATTTGTGTGCTGCTGCCATTTACTGAGATTAAAATTGTTCAGACGACTCTTCACCTCATTCAAATCTCTTTTTATCTTTTGTAATTTATTCAGCCGCCATGGTGGTTCTGTAAACATAGATCCTACCTCGGGTAATACATACATTTGTGTATCTTGTACATTTGAGATAGCAAAATGCTTTTCGAACAATATTGAAATATTAGATGACAAATCAGTATTCTTATCATTCTTGTCTTGCAATGTTTGTGATTGCTTTAAAGAAAAATTTTTTTCTTTCTTCTCCATCTTTGCATAAATAAACTAATTTAAACTGTAACTGCAAATCACTTTTATTTTGTATGTACAAGTTGTAGTTTTTAAAATTCACTCAATAAAATTTTCTTATTAGTTATTCTTTCTCCTTATCTTATGTCATATCTGAAATGAAAGTTGCAGTCAAAATATATATCTTGTTACATAATCATAGGATCTTACTAGAGAACGATTTTGATTGCTTTCTAACAAGAAAAACAGATGACAGTATAGCATAATTAATTATTACATTCTTATCATTTGTTAATATTAAAAAAAGATGAAATGGTCACTGTGTCTCTTGTTGGAAAGGTTCACAAAAAAAACAAAAACATATTTTATTAAAACATCTTATTGCTATAATTTGTAAACTGATTCGCATACAAATAATTTATAAATAGAATTGTATAAAATTTATGTGGCAGAATGACTCGATGATAAAACTATAATATTTATAAAACTGAGATAAAAATAAATTCATAATATAATAATAAATTTATAAAAAATGTGTAATATAATATTAAGATTAATAATAACATAAATGTTAGAATAAGCTAATATATTCTAATAACATATATTTCCCTTAGCTATGCCATTTGCAGTCTCAATTCTTAAAATGAAAGATAATATAAACTTATTTTGTTTGGATTTTTTATATTTTGTCCCTTTTTTTCTGCTTGCTTTCTTAAAAAAAAATTGAAAATAGCATGTACCTTGATTACAGGAATGCAAGGAGGTGCATCGAGTGAAAAATAAAAATAATTGTGTATCTTGCATTTTGAATCTTGCAAAGATCTTGCATTGCGAAAATAGGTAATAATACGAATAATAATATGCTATAACCTATAACTAGAAATAATAGATCTGACAAATTCCTATTCAGTAATTCTTAATGTCGGTCCGCTATCGTTGCACAGGTATTAAAAAGATGTTTAAAAAATTGTGCAATTACAATATAATGATATCGACACTTAAGAGTTATAGAATATAGAAGCCAAAGAATTACGTTTCAACGAAATTCTAATAACGTTTTCTCTTGGCTACACTATCGCCCACCAGTGCAACACTCAGACAGTGTAGGTCTTTTATTGCTGCACTCTGAACCGGTGCAATAAGTTGAAGTGAAACAAACGTATATTTGTTTCATTTCAATTTATTGCACTGTGTGTATCAGTTCAGAAAGTGCAACAATAAAAAATAGACCTCGTGTTCCATGGCTGGTGGTAAGCGAAAAACTCGTTCGATGTACCATGTTTCCATGGCAACGGTGTAGTGCAAATTTTATGCACGAAGTGGGATTTCGCTACACCGTTTTAAAAGGACAGTGCAGAGTCAATGTGATATTTAATTTGATATAAAATTTGAAAATGGAAGTCAAGTAAGAACAGGATTTTAGCGCAATAATGATGTAGTGTACATCATGATGTGCACCACTCTAGTATAGTGTAGCACTTTTTGCGTCCATGGAGAAAGAAACAACAACTGATGCGGTGTGGGGGTTAATTAGAGACTTAAGTTGTAAACATAAATAACACACAAGCTTTGGCGTACGATTTATTATCGTCTCTTGAAGACACGGTAATAAGTTATACGTCATACAGCTTGTGCGTTACTTACGTCTACAATTTAAGTCTAAGTAAATGTTACGACAATTCTTGTGCTCAGATGCTGAGGCTGTATCCCAAGAAAAAATGCTATAAGAAAATATTAAGGGGCTCCGCACAATAAAAGGAACAGAGAACAGAAAATAAGAATTTCAACCTATCAGAAATGTTGTATATAATTCTACAATATATGATTTCTGATGGATTGAAATTCTTACTCTCTACTTTCTGTTCCTTTTATTGTGCGGAGCCCCTAACAGTAAAGATAAAATCACACGGTGCAGAAAAGGGTTGCGGAATAGAGAATGCGTTATTGAAACAACCAATTAGCGCTATTATATGCGGAATAACGCAGAAGAACGCTGATTGGTTGCTTCTATGACGCATTTTCTATTTCGCAATCGTTTTCCGCACCGTGTGATTTTACCCTAAGGTTTTCGACCAATCGCATTTCTCGATTGTTACGATTACGGACGAATCGAGCAATGTGATTGATCGAAAACCTATGTTATGTTTACTGTACCAAATTTACAAAAGATTTTTAAGCCTTAAGCCATAAGGAATAGATGAATCACAATCAATTATTCTCCTCGCGTTCGACTACAATTGGTCAATTTCTTACGTTTGAAGCTTAAAACTATTGTAGATCCGGACTTACGGAAAGTGTGTGTGACTAGCTTAAGCCCTAAACAATGCGAGGCAACAGCGATAAGAATAATAATAGGAATGTTATAAAAAATAACCAATATATAATATTAAATATAATATTAAATTGTCGCCTCTCGTTGCATAATTTTTGAAGAAATAAAAATGCCAACCAATCTGATTTCATATATAGACTGTAGTATATTCTTTTATCTGTTTCAAGATTATAGCACAGATAAACAGAATGAAAAATCTGGGGGTCGATTCTGTATCTTCAAACAAGGTGAAAATTACAAAAGCGAGCAAATTTATATTGACCAATGAATGAAATAATTAGTATTCTAATAAATTCGCTCACTTTTATAATTTTCACCTCATTTCAAGACATTTCAAGATACAGAATCGATCCTCAGATTCTTCAAAAGTATCGCTAATTAAGGAATTGTTATAGTATATGCAACTATAGAATTTCTCTAGTTTTTCGTATGCGATACTTTTCAGCAATAGGGGCCCTGAACGCTGATTGGTAGGCTATAAGGCGATAAACACAGAATTCCAATTCGTCGGAAATTTATCGCTATTGCTTTATTCTGTATTTCTATGTGCATTGACATATGCATTCCCGTATGTTGAATTCCTCTGTTTCTATTGCTATCGCTATTACCTCATATTGTGTTTAAAGCTATAAAGATAAAATGGGCGTATTCAGCGGACTTAACAGTTGAATGAGCACTCGCTATTATTGATGTAAGTCTTTTAGATCATCCAATCAGAATTTTAGATCTAGAAGAATACATCAATAGCAGCGAGTGCTCATTCAACTGTTGAGTCTGCTGAACGCAGCCAATTGATACACGAATTGACACTCGGATGATATTTCTGAACTCAACCCGGTTGACATAGTCAAGTTTTGGAACGCATTTCTGGAGTCACCTTCGAAACGGCGCGAATACGCTAAAAAGAGGCAAAAGGTGATCTCGCTAGCATTTTACCGGATCATCGTGTGTTGGTGTATATATGCGTGCATCGCGACGAAGCAATATAAAAAATTCACTTGTTTTGCCCATCAGTTATCATTTATCGGCAATCATTCCTGTGGCTACAAATACAGGATTGTTTTTTCGCAATTTGATGCGACTTTGGGAAAGGAGGTGAGAATCCAGGGAATGGCGTGTCGCGCAGTGAGCATCCTTCCGGCGAGCATCCTTCCGGTCCAGAGTAAAAGCGGCGGCAACAGCCAGCGGCTGATCGCTGCACACTGCAGCAGCTGAGTAGAAAACACGGCGAACGCCCACCATATTGCATAAAGACAACCGGCTCAGCAAAGATGTTCGTCTGCGGCCAATTGCCCGCCAGGCTCACACATGTGAATCAATTGTATCGATTTGTAAAATACACCGGTGAGTGTTAATTATCTCAGCGAATTCTCTTCTTTTCTATCCTTTTTCTTGTTCTGATTCATGCCTATCCAGGATATTAAAAGAACACTCTTATTTTTCCGCTTGTTTTACGTTTTTTCGTCATTTTCTTTTTTTTTATGCACAATATTCTGTACTCTGGTTGCGTAATCTTCCGAGCGATAATTGTATGGTTTGGATCAACGGGACTGTGTTTACAATCTCTCTCTGCCATGCGGCTTATCTGATCTGAAATAGACAGCGAATAACCTAACCTGGAGACACTTTCTTTTAGTTTTGTAAAGTTGTATTATGTTACATTATTAATAACTTGAAATGTAAAGATATTTTCGCGTCTTTTGAGAAAATTATAATAAATATTTTTTTTTATAAATCTTTTTCATATTTTTAATTTTAAAATATAATACATTTTATGTATTATATCTAGTATTTCATTGTATCATTTGTATTATTGTGCTACTATTTTTTACTAGTAAAGTGATGTTATCTTTTTGAATCAGAGAACATCTTTTTATTGACTAAAAGTGGCTAGCTAGACAGTAATATGAATAATGCAGTAAAAAATGTTACATATAAAATATATTATCAAGGATTTTTTGAGAACAATGTTTCTTGTTTATAATACCTATTGATAACTTACAAAAATTGATAACTTACAGGAATTGTAAATATTAATAACTTACGCCACAATAGCGATGCAAGCAATAAAAAGCTACATAAGCCACTAGGTACCACTATTAAGCCAGAGGAATGTATGTCTGAATCTAAATATCTTAAGTCACAAAAAACAATTCCTGTTTGTGAAACTGGAGCGCCTTGTCCTGTACCGCAAGAAAGATGTAAACCAAATAACAAATCGATTCAACCGAACAAAAAAGGCTCAGATTTTAGAAAAAATGGAAAATATCAATTTAAATACTGGCACTTAGTTGCTGCTTTAATTGTGACAGGAGTTGCATACAAGGTATTATAATGTACGACAATTTTTATTTGATTAAGAACGCTGATTAATTCAATTTTTTTATTGTAACATTTTTAACAGATATCTTCATCTTTTTTGAAAGATGACAAAACAGATCAACAGAAAAACCAAAGTAAACGTAAGTTAAATAAAAAATTATGTTGGAATAATAGAAATATTACTATTTACATACTATTTCTACTTTTAGAAAAAAAAGAAGGAAGAAGGCAATTGAGATCTAAAAACAAAATAAAAGTCCCAGCAGATTCCAAATTAATCCCCAAAGAAGTTCCTTATCTATTAATAGGTGGAGGAACAGCTGCATTTTCAGCATTTAGATCAATTAAATCTAGAGATCCCAAAGCTAAGGTATGGAATATATTCATAGATTTTCTTTTTTTTTATTTGTGCACATAAGAATTTTCTTCCAGGTTTTAGTTATAGCACAAGAGGAAGAATTTCCATATATGAGGCCACCGTTATCTAAAGAACTTTGGTATAATACAGATAGAGACACAACTGCACAATTACGTTTTAATCAATGGAATGGAACTCAGAGAAGGTAAATTTTGCTCAGTTTAAACATACAATAAATAGTGTCCTTACAATTATCTTTTTACTTGCATACAGAATGTTTATATTTATTTTATAGTATATTCTATGAGCCACGAGAATTTTACTCAAATGTTACTAATCTTATCGAATCAGATAAGGGTGGAGTTGCTGTAGCCATGGGTTGGAAAGTAACAAAAATCGATGTTATAAATAAAACTGTGACTCTCGAAAATGGTTATGAAATAAATTACAATAAATGCCTTATTGCAACTGGTAAATTTTGTTCAAAATTATTATCAGACAAACAAAATCAAAATTTAAAATTAAATTTTCTATATGTAATTGTATTTGCAGGTGCATCGCCTAAAAATCTGCCGATATTCGAATCCGCTGAGGACAATATAAAAGATAAGGTTACAACGTTCAGAACGAAAGATAATTTTCTAGATTTGGAAGAAAATGTTTCTAATCCTAAATGCAAGAATGTTGTCGTTATCGGTGGTGGATTTCTCGGTTCGGAACTCGCTTGCGCACTTGCTAGGAGTTGTAAGTTTTTTATTCATTATCAAAATATTTGTGAATAATTTATAATGAAAAAATTTTATATTTTATTGTAGATAAATCTAAAAATATTTTCCAAATTTATAAAGAAAAATTTATAATGGCACAAGTATTACCAGAATATTTAAGTGAATGGACTACGAAAAAAGCTGAAACAGAAGGTGTTCGCACCATATCTAACACAGAAGTTCAAGATTATAAATACAAAAATGGTCGATTGTCCCTTGTCCTCACTGGTGATCAGACTGTATGTTGATATATTCAAGAGTAATTTTATATATAATTATATAACTTTCTATGTAATTAATTAAGTACGATTTATATTGAAATTTTTTTTTGTGATAAAAAGATTGATGCTGATCAAGTGGTAATAGCAGTAGGTGTTCAACCAAATACAGATTTGGCAACAAGTTCCAATTTAGAGATAGACCCCAAAATAGGAGGATTTCTCGTTAACGCTGAATTAGAGGCGAGAAGCAATCTTTGGGTTGCTGGAGACGCCGCATGTTTCTATGACATCAAACTTGGTAGAAGAAGAGTCGAACATCATGATCATGCAGTTACCTCTGGAAGATTAGCAGGTGAAAATATGACCGGCGCAGGTAATTCAACAAAATCAAAGATATTTCTAAAATAATGCATTTACGAAAATATGGATTCGTAAATTTCTTTGTACAGGTAAACCTTATCTGCATCAATCAATGTTTTGGTCAGATTTGGGACCTGATGTAGGATATGAAGCGATAGGTATTGTAGACTCATCTTTGCCAACTGTTGGAGTTTTTGCAAAAACGACAGGAGGAAATGCGATATCAGTTAATAATCTTAGCGATGTAAATAATTCTTACAGTAAAACATGTGATATATTTAATTATAAAAGTATTTTTCGGGACTATTTTTTTTCCTAGGAACAAAAAACAAATTCTGAAATCTCGCAATCTAATGAAAAATCGGAATCATCGATATCACAAATTGTAAAAAATAATACAGAAGATAATACAGAAGAAAAGAAAGAAGATAAAGTAACACCAGAACAATCTACGAAATACAAAGATTTTGAGAAGGGTGTTATTTTCTATCTACGAGATGATGCTGTAGTAGGCATAGTTCTGTGGAATATCTTCAATCGAATGTCGCTTGCCAGACGGGTAAATTTATCAGCGTTAATCTGTTTTACATTTATATTATAACTCCTTTCAAATATTCCTGATTTATTCGGATATAATCAACACATTATATAATTTAACATTATATAATTTAAATAGAAATAATTTTTATATTATTTCAGGTTCTTGCAGGAAACACGAAGTATGACGATTTAAATGAAGTAGCAAAACTTTTTACAATCCATGAAGATTGATTGTTTAATTAACAAATAAAAGAGTGAATGACAATATTGAGAGATTATTGTACCGTAAAAAGGTATCTGATTTCTGTGTTTGAGGTATTATCATTGGAAAATCTGCAAGCGAGATAACTCGTATGTCGTTTGATTTCGCAGGTATGCGAATTATGCGAGTACCAGAGTAAATGTTATGTTGTATACATTTGAAGATTTCTAAATACAATCTATACACAAAATGTTTTCATATATGTGCAAAGTGTACATACATCCATTATAGCTAATGAAAATTGAAAGTATTTATAGGAAATAGAAAAACAGAGAAACTATGAATTACGATAATTGTTATTTGTTATATACATACATTTTACTGGTGTTTAATTATTTCATGTAGAATCCTTAAGATATTTTCTTTTGCATGTAATTTGTTTTTTCGACAATGTTGAATGATACACATCTTTTTTTCGTGTTTTTTAAATTAACAAGCTCGTGAGATATATATACATATTTATATTTCATCTTCCGAATTTAAATTTTTAGTCATTGCGGGTAAAATCCGATTTCTATATCGTTGACCTAAATTATCCATATACGTAATATAATTATGACAGCGATACTCGTCCAATACCTGTATAAAAATGCATTTAGCAAATTATCTAATGATATTAAAAGAAAATAACTCTAATACATTTCATGTATATACCATGCATTCCGGCCACATTTTTCGGTTCGTTAAATCCTGCAATAGCTCTTCCTGGCAGAATTGCAAGAGTGATACAGAATAATACACCATATAATCGGATGGGTACAAAATGCATATTGCAAAAAAATGAACGATTTCGCTCCATGGAAGGATTCCCCAGAAGCATTGCGACAATATTCTATTGAATATCATCCACCAATTGACACCGAAGACATCCTTTTCGTTTGAAAATCAAAACATATTTTTAGATAACCAAATTTTCTTAATTACAAAATTTACCTTTAATCCATATTTAATATTTGGAAGCTCGATGTTAACCATAGTTTCTAAAACTTGCATAAAAGTAAACTGCGAACTAGTGCCTTCGTTATTTTTTTCATCGATAACTTTACCCAATTTCGGCCAAAGAAGCAATGTTGATGGAAATTGAATTATTTGCATAATAAAAGTCTTGCATCTATAATCAATTGCTAATTAGCATATTTGATAATATGTTCATATAATAACATATTATCTGGTCAATGATGAAAAGAAAATATTGAGACGGGTTGATGATAATAAAGAAACATTGACCCGATGAGAACTAAGTTTTCAATCTGAGACCTGCCAATGATAATATATGATTTGCTTGAGTTAATCACTATTGATTGCTTTGAAATGCTTGTTCGATCAATTTTTTGTGATTAAAATATCGCAAAAAAATGATTGAACAAGAACTATATATGCCACTATACGTAATCAACCAGAAATTAAACAAAGCTGTCAAAGAATTAATTCGCGATCAGCTGAGGCTCCAATTTTTTATATTAATTTACTTTCTCCAATAATAAATTAAATATTTAAAGATAATATATATATCGAGTTACTTATCCACATCTCCATCACAGATAATGAATACTGTTGCCAAGAACCAATCAAAACCTTCGAATCTGTTTGGTTTATTGTACTGTATAAATATGTAGGCAGAATGAATGAATTGTTTCAAATTCTTCTGACTGTCATTATTGTTCTTTAAAATCTCTCGTTGTTCAGCATAATTCAAAACAATGTTAATAGCATGTATATCTTCCGGAAGCCAATAATCTGTATCGTATGTTATATTCTCCTGCCATTCAAACTGCTCTACCCATTCCGCAGTTGGAATAGCTTTGTGCATTTGATTTAACAAATTCGTCATCATGGAATTCTAAAATAAAAATTATGTTTCTAATTTCTGTTATTAAATAGTAATACTAAATTTATCTTTGTAAAATTACCTTAATTGGATATCGCGAAGCTTTATGAACCGCTCTAACTTGTGAAACCCAACTAATATCTAGCAATCCGGGCCTTTCCTCCTGCAGCATATCGTTCAGCTCTGAATCGCATTCCATTTCTCGGTAATCTATCATATCTGCGTATATTCTGGGGGGTGGAAACTCCGAAAAAAGCTCATATTCCTCAAATGGTATCACGTATTGTTTTTTTTTATATGTCATATAATATGATTTTAATAAAATATCATTTCGTATGAAACTGCATTCATCAATTATGTATTCCTTTCGCAGTTCTGTCTTATCACCATCATCAATATCATCCTCTGTCTTATAATAAGTTTCATCGTCGCTTTGTTCTTTGCGAACTTCAAGGAAAATTGTGCTACTTTTCTGAATATCTAATAGCGCTTCCTAAAAAATTGTATTATTATATATAAATATACTAGTTGCAAATATACTGCTGTTTCATCGCATATAATGTATTACCTGGAAATTTAACAAATTTAATAAATAAACACAAACGTCTAAATTCCAAATTATAGTATTCAACGATAGAAGAGCTAAATAATGATAAATTGAATCCTCGTCTATTGCAGCCTGCAGTAATTCAAACAAATTCGAAGGATAATCCTTTTCCTTGTCATTATTCGATTCGCTATCATTGACCATAAACGCGGCAAAACCTGTTAATGGATGTATATATCCATTATATGTTAAGAATATGTAAAATAAAAAATATAAATAATTAAGTTTCGTACAATTAAAATTAAGGGAAAATAATGTGAGAATATGTAGAAATTCGTCAACATTTTCTCTATCCCAAGGATCATAAAAAAATCTGGGATCCTTTGCGTTCGTGCAGGTTTGCGACAATAAAGTTGATAGAACATGAGATCCGAGATTTGCGAGCACATTGTAGCCCAGATCAAAATAACCAGCCGATGAAATGAAGCTGACTATGTCAGTAGAACTCCAGATTACTCTTAAAGGAGCGATTAATCCGCGAATCAGTTCTTCGAATATTAACTTCTCATTGACGAGCGCTTGCAATCCGAGTGGTATTGATACCATTTTTAATAAAACTTTTTTGACAGCACTGTAATATAATTTTAGAGATTATATATATGATTGCAAGCAGATTTTCAGAAATAAAATCTATTTTCCTATAAATCTACCTATCAAGTTGTTGAATTTTATTTTCGTTTTCAACACTGCATTTGTTTATTCTTTTGTAAAAATTAGCAACGGCTGGATAGAACTGCATCTCAATCTGTTCTTGCGCGGCCTCGTAAACATCATAAATATCGAATAATTTTTCTATTAGATTAAACGAACTTAGAATATATTTTATATCCATTATAGAAAACGGTTGTTTCAATAAATTCGACATACATTGCATTACGATTGCAACTGGGCACTTTGATGAGATATTTTCAGAATTTGTTGAATGCTCTTTACAATTTGTAGTCAAAAATGCCGGCCCATCTACCGTATCTATCATGTGAGAAATAATGTTTAACGTATGTGGCCAAATCTTTATATTATTTTCAGAAAGAGATGCCAAGCGACATAATGTGGCATGATAAAAGTCAATGTTGTATAGTACATCCGAAACATCGAGCATATTTTGAAGAGCGTTACAGGAAGCATTATACACTCCACTCGGAGCGTCTGCTGCTAACTTATTTAAAGAATTCAATAATTCTATTAAGAAATCAGCCACATCAAATGGCGTTTTTAATGAACTCTCCGCGAGCAACTTTCTACCTGCCTCATAGCTGCAGAGCTGCGAGACAAAGGTCAAACAATGCAGATAAGTTGCAGTTTCTATCGTATTACCAGGAATACATAGCTCGTTGTTTTCATCCATGATAGAGATGGACAAGGAACAAGGTGTTTCTACCACACCGCTCTTAACGCATTCAATAACATTTTGCAGAAACGTCGGAGACTTTGCTAGAATAACGATGAAAGTTTTCCTGGTAGAGAGACTATGAAGCCACCTTTTGCTCCATTTGGCTTGCGGCTCTAATACCGAGATAATATTTAGCATGTTTAAAGTTTTAGGTTGCAACGAGTTGCCAAAGCTATGTGTACTGAGAAATACTATAAATTGCTCTATAACTTCTTCTACAGTCTTGTCGCTGAGCCTAGTGTTTTTCAACATTTCTTCTTGATAGCGAACTATCAGATGCATTGTGTAAAACAGTTTCTCATGCAGGAAAAACTTGAAATTAATTCCAGAGATTAAAGTAGGCAGAGTCTCGCGCGATTTCTGCGAATGATATTGCGCATTGAATGCGTTTAATAAATTGTTGTAAGTATGGTTTAATTGTGAACAATTCAGCAACCTTGCATGTACCTGCATGCTGGCATCGAATATAGCTCTGCTATCATCTGTGAGACCATCCAGCAATGTCTTTTGGAAAACATCCCACTGAGAACTATTATTTATGTTGGATAATTCGATCTTTAATAAAATTTCATAGCCAGCCAGCCTCACGTGGACTGGCTTGTCACGACTAATTTTGTCAATAATGCAGTTATATTCTTCTGCATTTCCTTGCGGAGAAGTCCAGTCGTCTGCTGCGAGATCGCTGGCGAAGGAATGTGATGATTGCGATTGCGATTGTGATGCCGCGGATGAAGGCTTTACCACTATGTATTGCTCGGTGATTACCTTCTTCATAGAATTCAACAAAGCAATCATATCCTTCGAATGTGAGAGCTTGTAGGCGATATCGCTAGGCACCTGCTCCTTGTCTATAGCGCTTTGTATAATTTTTCCGAACTCCTTTTTCAAGCATTTTCTTAGCCATTTGTGAAGATCCGGTGGTACACCTTTATCCATACTTTTTTACTTAAATTAATATTATATGAGTACAATTAATTAAAAAATGTGCAACAAAAGGCACATGTCTACAACAAGCTTTAGTGTCTACAACTTTGACATTCGTTGTCATAGCAACTGGAGGTGTACACATACGAATCATATATGACATATTTGTGAATAATCGAGTGACGCGATACAATGAAATTTTTTATAACAAAATTGTACAAGATCGTTATACAGATTTATAGATATCATATATCAATTGTACTGTGTAGAGTAGTGCTAGGATTTAGTTGCACATTTCGACTGATTTTTAGCTTGATTCCTGCCCCTTATTTCACCAATCTGTGCACAGCCTAAATGCTAATCGGTCTTAGATAACAAGTTGAAAATCGGCTAAAATGTGCAATTAAACCTCAGCACTGATATAGATTTGAGTATTATATGTATAACGCAATTACGTAATTCAGTTAACGTGCAGGTACTATAATATTCGGAGACTTGGAGCGTAACGCGTTCATTCCGCCTTGCAAAGAACAGACTCCTATGACACTGCATTTTACCAAAAATTCTGCAAACTATTAGAAAATATATTACAATTAAATCTCTCTTTACAATTTTCTTTTATATATGATTTACTTGCCAGTGCATTGTTTTGATTATGCGGTCCAATAATCACAACGACACTGCTTTTATTATCTGTTAACGGTTTTGCATGCGGCCCGAGTGTATCGATATGAGTTTGAGATAATTGCACACTTGTAAATGGAATGTTAATACTACCGAGAACAGCACCCCTCTCGAATCTATTAAAAACAGATTAGTTTAGGAAATAAATCCTTTGAACAAAATTTTGTTATTACAATTTGAAAATAAATACTTACTGTATATTACTACGTACATCAACCACTATGACTTTATTTGGTGAATTGTTGTAAAGATTTAAAAAGTCTTCCACACTTATTCTTGGCATCTTTTCGGTTCCTGCTTCAGGTTCAATCCAGTTTGCATCCTATAAATTAATTAGAATTTTATAATATGCAGATAATCAATTACAACAATATAATATGCAGATAATCAATTACAACAATACTGTACCTTTGCTGTATTGTACTGGTGTTTTCTGTATGTAATACTAGCAGGTGTGTTTTGATACATTGTCATGGAATCTTTAACGCATAATTCTATGTCAATTTCAGGTAAATCAGAGAACAGGAGAATACACTCATTGAAACCTGACATTAATAAGGAATCTCGCAGTTGTTTCAATATCGCTAATCCAACTAAGAGAGGAAACGACGAATCTCCCAGCAATAGTTTATCCCATAGATGCAATATTTTATGCAATGGAAATACGTCTAAAATATTAGTCATTTTTAAATTTTTATATCAACAATTAATAATATGTATTGAAAAAATATTAATAGCAAAATTTACGTGAAAACATCGTTAGAAACCATGGTATGGCAAAAAGTTCCGGTACAAAATTTATAGACTTCAGATGATTCGCTAATTGGGGATCATGGAATGCAATAATTTGGGAAAATTTGCCCAGATATTCCTGTATCACCGCTGAGTTATCTTTTAGAAAGAATTTGTGGAGATATTTTGGTATGAAAGTTGATAGACACGCAAAAGCTCGAGCTAAAACCAATTGCACAATACTATAATTAACTTGTAACAGGAAAACATATTTTTTATAATTAAAGGAATATATGGATCCTATTAAAGTTTTTTGTTATTTTAGTTTTTTGTTACAAATATAGTTTTAAAAGTTTAAAAAATTTTCAACTATAAAAAATTGTAACAAAACAAAATCACGAAAAATAAGATATGAAATATAAAATTATTTCATTACACTATTTAAAAATTAGAAAAATATCTTAGAGTCATTAGGATTTTATGTTCCAGTTACAGATAAAGAAACAAAAATATGCATTGAATAATGATACCTTCATTATTAAAATTTAGGTAAAGAAACGGAGCTGTAAGTGAATCGAGCCCTTGCCAATAGACATAATGTGGATTATTCCTGACCCACGCCTTTAGCAATCTTTGCAATCGTTCATGTCCAGCACCAGATGATAGTAATTCACTATATTGATGGCATCTCGGTATGTCTACTTCTATCTGAAATTATTATATATCTATCTGAAATCAAATTATTAGCAAAATGCATTTATATGTTGAGTACCATATTATAATATGCAATTATACCTGCCGATCAGTATGAGTGGGCGTTTCCTTATCAATCATGTCATAACGCTTTTGTATATCGCCAGTGACACCAAGCAAAGCCGCCCATACGGCACCTCTAACTGGAGGCGGTATATCTTTATGTGCTTCCTCGATAATTGCCTCCTGAGTGAGCGGATAAGCTTGTAAAAGTCTGTCGAATAGGACAAGCCTATAAAACTGATATTCTGTATCACGCTCCCTTATGATTAATGGCAACTGAGATGCGGCATTCGTCAGATCTTCTTGTGCCTGAACTCGCATTCTGTAATGTAAAATTTGTATAACAATTCGTAATATTAAGATAGATACAGGATGAGAGATAAAAATGAACTGACTGGTTTGTTAACCAAGGATAGTTTGCTATGTATGGGATATGAGCTAAACGCTGGCGAAGAGTCTCCATAGGAACTTTTACGACCCTTACATCGAGTAGACTAGCAGTATCTCTCTGACCAAACATTTGACCAAGTAATATGACTAAGCTGAAACAAAAATTTCAAATATTTGATATAATCGCACTGAACAATATAATTATATGAATGATTATTTTATACATATATATTTGAAAATTACTTTGGAATAGATAAGATAGGTGGTCTTGATCTAATGAGACTCTGCTTTTTTAGATCTACAGTAATATCTCCACCGGCCAATTGCCATAGATAATACAATTCATCCATTTTTCTAACAATAACATTCTTATAGAGATTTTCTTCCTTTTCTTGTGTATTTCTTATTAAATGTTCCGCAAATATCGGCAACTCCAGTAAATCCTCTGGAGTTTTACGCTTAGTAGGATGAATTTGCAGACACGAATCTACAAATTCTTTTAGCTCTCTTGGTAATTTCTATATGATACAAAAATGTAATGTTACAATATATATAACATTATAATGTAAAGATTATAATATTGTACATAATAGATAAATCCATACTTCATAAATATGGAAACAATTGTTTTCTCTGGCAAGACGTTCAAATATGCTAGTGTCACACAATATTAAGCTCAGAACTCTCCTCAAACACTGGGATAATTTTATACCAGGCCAGATAGGTTGTCCTAATAATTGCTCCGCTATAATCATTCCCAGAGACCAAGAGTCTATTTTAACACCACTTGGACTAGGATTTAGAAATACCTCTGGTGCTGTGTATTTTGGAGAACTGAGAAAAGAAAATTTATTTATAATTTTATAACAAATATATATATATATATATATATATATATATATATATATATATACATATAAAACCATTAATATTTATATTAGTAAAAAGAAATATTTGAAAAATACCCAATTGGGAAAGATACATTCTTTCCTCCATCTGTCATGTAATACAATCCGTAATTGTATAACTGGACATCACCATTTTTCTTAATCAATATATTATCTGGACTCAAGTGTCTATGTACGAGATCTAGTTCGTTCATACATCGTAATGCTAAGAGACTCTGAAAGGATATCTTGACGATTTCTTTTGTACTTAAATCATGTCTAGTGCTTAATGGATTTCCACTGTACTCCGTAACAACCACAATTCTCTCTATAAATATATAAAAATAATTTATATAGTCTCAATGGAAAATAAATTTATTTGCATTGTCAGGACTCACCATGTTTGCTTCTAATTATATCAAGATAGGGAGAGAGATGAGGATGATAGATGGTCTTTAGAAATTGCGCCTTTCCGTAGATAGTTATGGAATTCGGGGTAAGTGGTAGACCGTTGCTGCCGCATACTTCCACTGGATGGCTTTGCGCAAAAAAAGTCATGCCACCCAAACATCGCTCCTCGTTCTCCAATAGTGCAGGACACATGATGTTTGTGGAATTCCATAAATCTCTCTCAGATTATACGAACTGACTCCGCCGTTTGGATTCGGATTTCCTGTTACACATCATTATTATCGTTTTCTGCATTTCTTATGATATGCCCGATGTCTTATTATCGTTTACAACAGCTGTTACTCAACCACAGACTCTCATGAGACTGCCGATCTCGCTTCTATGTTTGAAGACAGCACTGGACAGCGCCATATTTATGTTCATTCACTCTCACATGTATAAATCACACAGTAATCAAGGAGCATTTACTTATGGCAATTTATGGGTGCCTTCCATTTACAAGTGACTGAAGTGACACGAGTCAACAAAAGTCTCTCTGGCACTACAATTGACAATATAAGTGTAGTGCAGTGCGGAAGTCACCTAAAATCTGATAACCCTTCCGATCACTCCGATCAATTTTTAAGTTTTAATTAGTCTGACAGTTCTAAGAAGCGTCAGTGAAGGATTCACGTCAAATACAAACTCGTCAAAGTTTGAGGAAATATTGAAGGACAACGAATCGGCGATTCTGATTACTTATAGCCAATTCGTTTTCGATGAATTTGGATTAACATAAGTAATAATACATATTCTTGTTCGATATAATAAATATATATTCTTGTCGCGATATCTTATTACTCATACTTGTTGGGCACGGTTATAATTTCTGCTCCATTTCCAAGCTTTCTCACAACTTATGAATATTAATCATTATTTTTCAACTTTTTTACTGTTTTTAGATTTGTTATAATATTTTGTTGTTATAATTAAAAGCATGCATTATTTATGAATAAAATAATAATAATTGTGTGTGTGTGTGTGTGTGTGTGTGTGTGTGTGTGTGTGTGTGTGTATGTGTGTATATTAAAATAATGCAAGTTTAAAAATACTATGTTGCTTTATTGAAAAAAAAAAAAAAATCAAATTTGCATTCCATAAAGGAAAATACAATTACAATTACAATTATTAATTTGAATTTAAAATCATTTGTAGTATTTTATCAAAATAGATTTATTCATATAATTTTTTTTTTTAGTAGAATCTCGTCAGATTATTTCACTGGGACATTTATAATGTCTTCAGTCCAGCGTGCATTTGCTCACAAATTAAGCAAACAACATGCTGCTGATGTAAGGCGGCAAATTGCTACTTCTACTTCCTATTCCCGTGATTTATCCAAAAGTGGTAGCAGTATATCAGGATTTTCTTCTACAGTAAGCATACAGTTTTCTTTGAAAAACTAAAACGTGAAAATATTATAATTAATTTTGAAATAAATTATTTAATCATTAAGTAAAATATTTAACCATTATGTAGATGTCATTATGCGAGGTATTAGAACCACTTGATTATGAAGAATTCTTAGGACAACATCAGTCAGTGCTAGACCGTGATCCTTTAAAACCAATACTAGATTTTCCCCCAGGAGATGTTGAATTGAGAGTTGTAAAAAGAAAAATTCGAACAGAGGAGTCAGTAGTACCACATGAATCAATGTAAGAATAAATAATTGAAGCGTTATCAATTATTATATATTATTTAAAATTTGTGTATACAGTAAATGTATAATAAATGTGATAAAATCTATT
>Ga0157363_1001281_pt1 | contig 20809 bp, 8 predicted proteins | sample AttsexASBM1_FD_111477 | JGI IMG/M metagenome (GOLD analysis project Ga0157363, IMG submission 111477) | Fungus gardens microbial communities from leaf cutter ant in Ribeirão Preto, State of São Paulo, Brazil - Atta sexdens ASBM1 | ecosystem: Host-associated > Fungi > Mycelium > Unclassified ... | reverse complement strand
TGACCAGTTTTTTCGACGCGGGATTCGTACGCTACCCGAAAGATGGGAGAAAGTAGTGGCCAGCGATGGATAATACTTTGAATCATAAATGTATAACCAGTTTTTTACAATAAAGCCTCGAATCTCGGAAAAAAACGGCGGAAGCAAAGTTGTACACCTAATAGACTAAATATTTTATATAATATTTATGATAAATATAAATAACTATTTCTATTAAGTATTTTTGTAACTTGATTTATAATGTCATTTAGTATGTACACATCGTTTACTGTCTGGAGACACGGTAATGTTTCAGTCACTAACAATAAGACAAGTGAAGCGTCATTTGACGCTTATAAATTTATGATCCATGCAATTTAAGACTACAAAAATATTTATAAAATATTTAAAATAAGTCTTATAAATATTTACAAACATTTTTTTAATATTTCCGAAATATTATGTGCTATCTGATATTCTCATTAGTGTCCAATATGATTGTAAATAAATTGTAATTTGTATTCGATCATATCATTTCAAAATTATTAGTTTATTGGCAATATTCGGATATAATTTTTGGACATCCTTTTATTGATTTTGATGAATATTATTATGGATAAAACACATTTTCTTGTAAAATAAAATAAATTATAATATAAATTATAAATATTGATAATATTAACACAATTAAATAAAAGTATATGGTTCAAATAATAAAATTAAATAAAAATGAGTTAAAACAAGCGAATTTGAAAAGATTCTTTAAGTTTAAACGTTCATTTTAATGTAATCTACTTATTTGTTTTCTCTAACTTTTATCTTTAACTCATATATTAAATTTTTTATTTTGGCTCGTAGCTCTTCTCAATTTTCCTTTTTTTAATTTTACTTGAGCCATATTATATTATAAATATTAATATAATTCTTAATTATTATATAATATGTATTTAACTATTAATGATAAAACCACAAAAGCTGCAGAGAGTAACGGTGCCATAGCAGCAAATGCAGAAACAAATAAATACTTTGCAGCAATAAATTAATCAGCAGCAATAATAGCAAGAGCAGCAGCAGCAACAAGAGCAACAGCAGCAGCAGCAGCAGCAAGTGCAGCAGCATCAAGTTAGCAGTATATATATATATATATATATATATATATATATATATATTAGATTATAGTTAAAGGAAAAAAACTCAATATTTCCAATTTTTCTGCGAATTTTTTAAAGGTAGAAAAATTCATTTTGGAAAAATTCACACGTGCTCATTCAAAACCTGCCACATTTGCTTCTCGATTCTTTCCATAAAGAAAATAATTGCGTATATGATACATAGCGGGATAAGTTAATAGAAATGTTCAAATTGTACAAAAGATTGAAATCGCATATTCAATAAAACATACAAAACATACATTATTGCATCATTAATGTAAGAAATATAGAATCCAAACATCATGTTTATATGATAATAATACGTTTAGAAAATAATTTGGATTTAAACTGAATTCGTAACAAAATATTTGAAAAAAAAACTACAAAGAGACTTTAGAAGTTCATTAGACTAGAGTGTAACAAACTAGAGTTAAAAATCTGTCTACTTAAACTTTGCCATGTGTTAGATTAAGTTTTACTATAAAAATAGAAAGATAACTAAAAAATTTTAATAAAAATAATGCTATATAACTTCATGGATCGCATTAATTTTATAAAGAAATTTAAAAGTTATTTATTATGCCTTTTATAGCAAAAACAGCAATTTTTTCAAAAAAACCAATTTTTTGGAAAAACGAAACTTTTCCAGTTTTTTTCCAGCAATTTGAAAAAAGCAGCTTTCTTAAAACTATATACTATATAAATGTGTATACATATATAATATATACGTGTATATACATATATTATTTCTTGAAAATTTTATTCTCAGTTTCTATAGGAAGCAATGGCGGGAGTACAGGCGTGCTCGATACAGATGGTATTATACTTTAACGAGCAGGTCTGATGAGATATTACCGGTCCCATTCTGAGACAAAACCGGGATAGGAAGGGGTCGGCAAGGAATTGAGGGACCGTGCTTTGGAAGAGAGAGAGAGAGAGAGACCGCAGAGGAGCAGAAAGCCTTCGTTCCCGATATAACAAACTTTTAAGAATGTATTGTATCAATTTTAAAATCACTGAAAAAATCATGAAAAATTAAAGATTGCATGTTTTACATTACATTTGAAAGTAGTTGAAAAAATTTATTTTTTCGATGATTTTTGTGGCTAAAAAACTAATTCAATAAGAAGTAAATATATCCTCTAATAAAAATATTAAGAAATAGTAAAAAAAATATGAATTTTTAAGTATTTTAAATATATATTAAAGATGATTAATAATATAACATAAAGTTTCACACACAATGCAGAGATTAGATACTCTTTAAATAAACAAAATTGCTTTATTTATTTACTTATTGATTTACAGAATAACTGAAGACGATCGCAATAAGAATAAAAATGATTACAATGAAACTTGATATAAATCATTTGAAACATTTAAGTATACAAAAAAATTGAGATTTCTCTTAATATTGTAAAAAAACAACTTAATAATTTTTAACAACAAACTGATAATATAAACTATAAAAATATGTTGTTAAATAAAAATATAATTTTATTCACACAATTTTCATATATATATATATATAGTTCATTTGAAGTGTAAATATTAAAGACATTTACAAATTAAATTAACTTTGCAGGAATATGTCCGAAATCCGGGAAAGAGAATAGGAAAATGCGGAAGCAGGCCGGAGATAAGGACAATATATAATTAATAATTTTTACAATAATTATTATTATTATGATTAAGAAATATATGTTTAAAAAATATAATGCATATTAATTTCATAGTGCCTTTTGTTCATTCAGCATTACTTTTAGTCTGTGATAATAAAATACACAATTTTGCATACACATTTTTGCATAAAATTACTTTTTAACATATTTTATGCTTTGTGGATTAATGAGAAGGGTTTACTATAATTTTATTAAAAATTATATGTTATCTATAATATCCTCTTGCCTCTCGGCACATGCTCGAGCGAGAAAACATTTTCAGTCGCTTCACGCTTCAGTAAAACGCTGTCTCGTTCGCTCTTAGCACACTTGAACGCTCGCTGAAGTTGGCCGAAGAGCGAAAGCGCCGAACTGCACATGGATATAGGCTCAAGCTTGTGTGTGTGACTAACGATTGCGCTAGGCCGCCGACTAATGGCGTTAGTCGCAATAGTTTAAACCGTCCCTGAATTGGCATCCTTGACACAAACTCAAGCAACTGCTCCACGAGAGAATCGAAGAGAAAAAACAAGAAAGACAATATACACATGATAAGAGCGCAGGAGGCAGGAATGCCACCCATGAATATTAGCGAACTGTTCACATGTGCTAATCGCCATCTTCCTGCGCGAGAGATTTAAATTTTATGATAATAATTTTCTAATATATGGCAATAGTTATCTATATTTAACAATGAGGATATATATTCTTATATTAATTTTGTTATTTTTTCAAGTAACCTAAAACCTCAAATTCAAGAAATACTTACAATTTTACAAGAAAAATACCCAACAAACGAACAAAATCATGAAGTAGCTGTGAATTTGTTACCTGAATTTTCATTGACATCCATTGAAGTATCTTATTTAACCAAATGTTGAAGAATAATGAAGTAATTCGTAAATGTTTTGTAAGTACTATTTTGAAACACTTCAGAAATACTGATAACGAATTTGATTGAAACATACTCAGAGTGAATATTAAAGCGGTCGTACACAAGTTGATGTATAGATGCGTATTTAACATAAATATAAAAAAATTAATAATAAATAAATATAATAAATTCAAATAGAATATCTAGATAAGGGCAAATGAACTTAGCATATTGTTGGTATGCAAAACAGCCTAGCAAACACAAATATATAATTATTATATCGCTTTTATATAACGGAATATAACAAATAATATAACGTGTGCATAACATTTTTCACGTTAATTATAATTTCCCACTCACAAATCATTGCAGCTACACGATATAAATATAACATGTAATTTGAGATGTGTTATATAATCATATAACAGTTTTATAATTTACTGCGTTATTGTTATAAAATTAGAACGTGACTGTTATGTTGCTATACATTATCCTAACTTAATTTAATATAAAAAAATAAAAACAAATAAGGGCTAATGAGAGTTTTTTACGCGGTTGTTAGTACGAAAATGAAAATCGTTTATTGTTGAAAAGTTATAGTATAATTACTTGCATATATGTATACCATATTGTAGTCTTTTCATAATGTGGTATATGTGCAAGTACATATATAGTGTACATTAGTAATTCAAGATTTAATTATTTAAAGCATTGAAGATCCAGCTTCGATCGTAATAGGTATTTTAAATTTCTTCAGAATACATATTAATCATAAATTAAATTTCATTTCAATTTTTTTTTAAATATTGACCGTCACAATATTCGGAATGGTGAATTTATATCGCTAAATATGAATAATTTATGGATTCTTTCGACTTTGATTGATTTTTTATGTTCACGTCTTTCATAACATGGATTTTTATCTGTTATTCGTTGCCACTTATTATCAACCATTGCTGATAAAATAAGGAGATTGAATTGAATTATTTAAAGCAATGAAGATCCAGCTTCGATCGTAAAGCATTTTAAATTTCTAGTATTGATTGTGTGTTTCTCACACATGCGGTCTAAAATAAAAATTCTTAATATTGTTAATAAAAAAGCATACTTAATAACAACTAAATGTAGAATATTATAATATTTCATACATAAGGCACAGCGTGCCTTTTCACGTAAGACAACTTTATCTAATGTCCTGTTTATATCTTCTTTAAAATGTAAAGAATAAACTGATGCATATTTTTTTAAGTTAATATTTTCATTTAATCCAATATTTTGAAGCCATAATTTCTGTTTGAAACCATAAATCTTTCTGTTTACATCTTTTAGCTAACCTATTGACAATAAGAAATAGACATTCATATTATAATTTTAATCTAATTTCCTTTATATTTTACTATTTTGAATTGATAATGTTAACAGAAACTAATGTTAATATAATATCGACAAAAATAGTATTTTTTCATATTAATAAGAAAAAGATATTATATATTAATATTAGTATAACTTATTACCTGTATTTTAATTAATTTTTATATTTTGTCCTAATACTTTCTGAAATTTATTTTTGTATTTTTCTAAATAATTTGACTACCCTGATACTATGCACATTACCATTTTTATTAATTTTTAATGAGAAAAATTGTATATAATAGGAAGGGGGAGAGAGAGAGAGAGAGAGAGAGAGAGAGAGAGAGAGAGAGAGCGCGGCAGAGCGTCTAACCTCTTCTCAACATAGCACAAGCATAATGTCACATGTATCTATGTGATCTAAGTTATTCCAAACTAAGATGGCGGGAAACGATTCAATTGATACAAATTCTCTCGAACTTCTGATTGGGTAAGATTAGACAAGGCGCCTTTTTCTGGCGCGCTTATTTTTTTTCGCGACTTTGTGATAATTAGAGAAATATTTCACTGAGGAGCTTTTGCTCCATCTCTTACTCCCCTTTACACTGTCCTCCGAAAGGGCCTTTTTATCGCTCTTCTACTGTTGTATGGGAGTGTCGAAACTTAAGCTTCAAGACATGTGTCCATCAATTGGCGAGCACATGGATTCCCCAGGATTCGAAGAAATGAGAGAGGATTTGATGAGATTTCTGTTGCAAAACTTCTCGAGGTACAGCAATGGAGTTATCTGATGGTGAAATTGCAGACGTGGACATGATCGGCGCCTTGAAACGCGGTCGGACGACGGAGGATTCTTCCGCCAACAGTCACTAGGCCAAGTTGCCTCGCGACTCAAAGAAAGTTAGATCAAAGCTGAGTGATTCAGGTGCCTTTGTTGAGGGGGTATCCAGAGGTGCTGTAGACCCGAAGACCAGGAATCACCCCACCACGCAGTGAACGTGAATAAGGATGTAATCTAAGAGAGATAAAAATAATTCTGGCAAGTACAGTGAAAAGGCTCAATTATGATATTTTTAGCAGAGCATCTTATGTTGTCGTGTTGTGTTCCAGATCTGACAATACACTTAGCAAGAAGAAAATGTCGCTAGTCAAAATCTCCAGAATATTAAATAAATGCAACATTAAATTTAACTAGGTTGCCAAGTACTCTCGTGATACATGCAAGATTCTTATCTAAGTGACTAATAATGCCCTATCAAACAAATTACTTGAAGAAGCGGGGATCGTTGCCTTCATACCGAGATACAAGATTAGCAGAAAAGTGATTAAGGAGATTCCTGGAGGTATGAGTATGGACGAAGTAAAGAAAATCGTCGAAGAAGAGAATTCTAACATAGTGATCTCTAACCTCTTTAGATTAAGAAGGTGCAATAGATCTACTAGAGAATTATTTGACTCAAAAGCAGTGTGCTTGAAAATCAAAAGCGAGAGTTTACCAGACAAGATTATCATTTGGAAGGCAATGTTACCTATCTCTCCATATGTACAGTCAGTTAGGATTTTTTATGTGGCCGTACTAGTCACGTAAGTAAATATTGTGAAAAACTAAACTGTGAAGTAAATATTGTGAGGCTTTCTTAAACTGTGCTGGTGATCGCTCATCTCGAAAGGCGCCTTGTGGTTTAGAGAAGAAATATATTAACTGCAGTGGCCTTCACAATACTATGGACCGTAATTGCCCAGTTTTTAAGAAGTATATGGAGATTAGCCAAGGAAAGAAAGGTTATCAAAAGCTAAGGATTATGATTTTTGATAACCTTCCTTTCCTTGAGAAATTACTCGAGGAGAAGAACATTAATTCGTTGAGAATGACTCCAGTTAAATCAATGAGAAACTTTCCACGCCTTTTGGATATGGATTCTACCGCCCACGAAACTCAGAGGAGCTACATAGACAGATAGTTTCCCATCGTACAAATCGGTGCTGAGTAACACTGAAAGTAACACTGGAAGCGTCAAGAATCTTATCGGGTATTATTGAACGGATCTTAACGGACAAGGATGCAGAAGTATTATGCGAGCGAATTAAGAAAATCATAGATTTGCATAATGCGACACATTGGTTAAAGAAGGTAACTGTAATGGCGCAAGTAAATAATCGCAAATTTAATTTTAGTAATTTGAGGATTCTCCAGTGGAACGCTAAATCCATCTAAATATACTGAACTATCTAAATACTGTGAAGATTTTAATTTAATTTTAATTTCAGAAACATGGCTCTCTCCTGATATTCGATATCAGGCTGCTCCTCGCCCCGATGAAGTGCAAGGTTCACGAAACGTTGGCATTCCAAGAATGGATCTGGACACGAAAGAAACTCGCGAAACGCATAATATTTATATAGAAAGCACCCGTGGAAGTCTCAAGAATATTAATCTTGAATTACATTAATGATTGTCATTCTTGAAAAAATCTTAAATTACGCTAACAAAGCAGCTGTATATTAGCAAATGTTGCACTATTTAACAATCTCAATTATATCACATTATATATTATTTGGCAACGTCGCATTTATATCATATTACATTAATCATTGTCATTGCGAAACAAATTGTTAAAAATCCTTGAAAAAAATTTCTATTATTATATATTAATATTACGCTGACAAAGTCATATTGAAACTTACAAATTTGCTGACACTGTAATTTGCGGTCTGATTACGTTAATGTCATCATCGGATGTCTCTAAAAATCTTTTGTTATAAAATCTGACATTTGATGTCATTGATTGAAATGGTTATATAAACATCCGCGAGGATTTTTGCAGAAAGTCTGTGTAAAATGGTTGACGGTAATCGCTCCCACATTTAATTAACATCTGGAACTCGATTTCCGCAATTTCCGCAAAGTGCTACTTAGCACTAATACTACTTGTCCGATGCTATGATGGGAATATATTGAGAAAAGTAGCGACTGTATAGTATTAGAGATTTTTATGAGTCGATCAATCGCTCTTCGTTTTACTCTCCAGCATTATGGATTCATACGTTCAATATGAGTCGAGCAAGTAAGAAGTATTTCAATTATATTTGTTTGTGAAAAAATTGTTTCTATATATTGCTTATTTGTTTATTCTTCTTCATTACAGCGCGTCTTCTTGTACAATTTTTGAGAAGAATATTCGTACATCGACAGTGTACAAATTTCTTGAGATTGGGATCGCCGTGGGACCTATTTCCTATATGAAAATGGCCATTGACATCCGAGGCAACATCGTTCTGTCTCATGTTATATGATACTATTCAAACACTAAAAATGGATATCGCGATTGTGCTACTCGACTGCTCCATCATCGTTAATGATTCAGGTTCAAATTGAACTTGTCAAATTACGATATGGACAATGTGAAATTATTATTATGTGATAAGTGTTTATATATGAAACCATCGACCGTGCTCTTCATGCTTGAACTTGAATAATGTATAGAACACCTATATTGTAAACTATGTCAATACATGATTGGTGTGAGTGAAAAGTTTAAATATTTCGTGACTTATTTACGTCAAAATTGTACAAATAACAAATATGATGCTATAAATATTTTGCGTAAGATTTATGATAAGAATTTATATATTAAATGCGAATTAATACAATAGTATACTAACAATGTAGATAACATTGTATATAATACATTACATGAAAACTAAATAAAAATAAAAAAATATTTCAGTGTCCGCAATTATTTCTTCCTTCTCTCCATCCTTTTTTCCTTATCTCTGTGGAATCGCATTACACGCACATGACAAATCGCTCTTATTGCATAATGCGTTCGCATTCTTCGTTAAAATAAAATATAATATATAATATAATAATAATAAATAAATAAATAAAATATTCCGCGTGCTAGAAGAACCAGATGATGATGGAGGAAAAATAGTAAATATTAATGGTAAGTATACAGATAAGTTTAGCGTGCAGTGGGGACCGGCGGTGGACGACATCCGAAGGCGGCGGCGAGGATCAGCAGCGGCGGCGACGGCGACGACAGACCGCGCCCGGCAGTCATTGACCCCGCGTGATGTCATCACTGTGACGCGGACATAATTTTTCACATATTCTGCGCTATGTAATTTCCCATGATGTAATTTTCCCGCACATCCCCGTGATGCCATCCCCTCGCCATCATCTCCTGTGATATTTTCTTCCCCGCCTCCTGTGACGTCACTTCCTCGCTTAGTGACGTTATTTTCTTCTCCGCCTCCTGTGACATCATCTCCTCGCCTAATGACGTTACCCCCTGGATCTTCCCGCGCCGCGGGTACCCCTGCACTTCACACTCCTCCCCCCTAGATTCTAGATTAGAATCTCCGTTATTTACTTATTCTCAAATCTTCTATATGGTGAAAAATAACACCCTATAATCACATCATCATGCGTTAGGGGCTCCGCACAATAAAAGGAACAGAAAACAGAGAGAATAGAGAATAAGAATTTCAATTTATCAGAAATCATGTATGGAATATAGTTTTTGATAGATTGAAATTATTATTCTCTGTTTCTTTTATTATGCGGAGTCCCTTATAAAAATGAAACCACTCTCTTTATCAATGTTATTCAACTTACATTAGGATCTACCGCATCACCGTCCTGCCAGCGACTGCCACAATTGAGGGATTACCATCAATGGAGCTACGCTATCTGTCATCCATCGGAACATGATACGTTAGAACAGCTATTCGCTTTGTTTTCTGTAATAGGTCTTTCGCTTGCCTGGCATGATTTAAATTGATTTGAAGAATACGAAGCATTTCGATGTGACTTATATTTCTTCATAATCTATGGCGGTCCTTCGCTCCGCAAAATCCCTGCTTTTTCGCTCCTTTCGCACTATAGTTGAAGATTAACTTTAAAAAAACAAAATACAAATTAATAGTGTAAGATCTTGATGGCCCGAGAATGTTCAGCAATAGAGATTTTGAATAGTACTAGAGAGCCTTTAATAAGAAAGTCGCCAACATGACACGTGACTCGAATCGCGCGCTGATTGGCTTGCGGAATCGATATATAGTCTTCAGGAAGGGTTAGCTGTTATAAACTTGAAAATAAAACAATGCATTAATTATAGTGTTGAATTTCATTTCTCTTCCTTTGATAAGTGTTTCTATATGTCATATTTAAATCTTAAAATATATTAATTTTTGTTTTTGATAGAATAATGTATTATAAAAAGGAAAAAAATGTTTCATATATAATTATATATTGTAAAATTATATGAAATTACTTGCAATTACATATAATTATATATAAACATAGACATATTTTATATATAAATATATATATAAAATATGTTCGCATATGTAACATTTTTTTCCCAGGAAAATTATAAAGCTTAAAATATTTCTTCTTTGCAGAAATAATAATCTGATATGCGATCCCAGTCAGAAATAGTTCCTCGAAAAGACATCGTTTCGATGTCGTTACGATGGAAAAGTTGTCGATTCGAAACTTGCATCAAAATTTCAACATTTTCGAGTGATAAAAAATTGCGTATGTAGAGAGTGCAATCAGAGTTTGATATATTTTTAATATTTTTGGTATAAATTTGTGATACATAATTTTATATTTTGAATATTTTCATTCAAAGTACGAATCGACATTTATTTCGATTTCATTTCAACAATTGCAATATCGCTCTAATCATAAAAACTTTCTCAAAATTTTTCAGAATTTATAAATAATTTTATAACTTTTTAGAAAATTGTGGAATTTTTTTATACGAATCAGAACATTTTTTACAACTATCGATAAAGTCTATAACATCTTTTCTTCTAGTAATTCTTTGTATCTTATTTTATTGTTCTCCTGAATAACATTACTTTTATTTGTACTTTGTAGTTTATTTAATATAATCTTATTACGTCACTTTTGTATTGAGGAATTTCAGGGAATGTCTCTAACCAAATGAGTATGAAATCAAGGAAAAATATCATCGATTCTATTAAAGTCTAGCTAGACTAATTCTAGCTCGAATCGATATCGAAATAATCTCGATTTTTAAATTAATGAAATTTAAATGTTAGTCTATCATATAAGTTTCCATTATCATTTGGAAGTATAAAAATATTACTAGTGTCACTGCTACTGTAGTAGTATATGACGACATAACATAGAACTACTTCCAGTAATTATAATATTTGGTATAAAAAATTTATTAGAGTAAAAAATACATATATATATATCATTAGAGCAATTAGTATTATTTCAGCTGATAAAAATAATATTTTACAGTATTATTAAAAACAAGTATTATCATAGATGTCATCATTTGTATTACTATTATATTTAATATTAATTATATTTTTTTTGTGTTCCGTCTCTTTCATAACATCTTTGAACAGATATGTTACAGATATATATACATCTATGAGCATTATAGATATTCATGGTTCTTAAAAGGAGCAATTCCCGTATGATTACAGAAATGAAGCATGGTAAGTGAAGATTCGGATGGGTGACCGCGCATGGGTGCATCATAAAATTAGTTCTCGAATTCATAAAATAAATTTTTTTTATTATAATTTTTGTATCTTGCGTGTATCTTCTGAAATATGATACTAATCAATAATATTTATTTTCACAATAAAATTTCAATGAAATTTTCTCCACCACTATTACGCTATTAGTGACACTATTTGTCGAATTTATTTATTGCATTAGTGACACTAGTAGTATATTTTTATGCTGACTATTCAAGATTTTAAGATCAATTCAAGATTTTATTTCCAATTCGAAAATTAATCGAAATTGGAGCCGAAAATCCATCGAAATCGAAATAGAAATTTCGAAAATTTTCGACTTTTATTTTCGACATCAAAACGACGTCTTTTCGAGAAATTATTTCTGACTGGGGGTACTGTGCAGCTTATTGTTGTAACAGCAGTTACGAAAAAGGTCTTTTCTTGCTTTTCCCAAAGATCTCATAGTAAGAGAAAAACGCATTGTTGTTGGAAGGGAAGAGAATTGGAAAATAACGTCAAATCACCGATTATGCGAGGTAAAACATTTTTTCTTAGTGAGATACTTCATTTATACGTAATTAATATTTGTATTTAATACTTTGCTTTATAAATGAAGTGTCTCTCTAAGAAAAAATGTTTTATCTCGCATAATCGATGATTTATTCGTTATTTTCCAATTTTCTTCCCTTCCAATAACAATGCGCCTCTTAATATGAGATCTTTGGGAAATCTGAGCAAGAAAAAATCTTTTTTGTAACTGATAATATTAAAAAAAATCCGATTACATACCACAGACCTACTTGTAAGTTTTGACGTAGAAACTCTTTTTACACAAGTCCCAATAAAGACACATTAAACATAAGAAGATCTCACATGAAGTTCCCTCCGACTTCATCCCGTTAATAGAGCGCAATAGTGCTTAACAACCAATTTTATGAATAAATTTCATGGGCTCTCCTATTTTTCCTGTAATCGCCAACATTTTTATGGAGCATTTTGAGAAAGAAGCATCAGAAAACCCTTAGAAAAACACTCAAAAAACCAGAAGTTTGGTTCCGTTATGATGATATATTTGTGATATGAAGACACGGCAGAGCCGAACTCCGTAAATTATTTTCCTCAACAATCAACATTCAAATATCCACTTCGCTATAGACATAGAGAAAAGCAGAAAACTCCCCTTCCTAAATGTTCTTGTCTCTAAGAAAGTTGATGGTACCTTAAGCCATTAAGTGTACAGAAAACCAACATACACGAATAGATACATGTCGAGTCACATCATCACCCAAAAAACAATCTGCAATCAACTCATTTGCACATACAGCTTTCACCATCTCTGACAAAGAATATATATAATAAATAGAGATAATGACTATAAATCAAATATGGAAAAACCATTCTCTCGGTTATTGAAGATTGATCAATTTCCCCTACCTCTCCCCCTCCTCACTTCAACAAGTAGTGTAATATAAAAAGGAACGGCCTGGAGGAACAGCTCAGTATTAGGCTGCTCCTCGTCCTGATGAAGTAGACTGCATTCAAGTATAGATCTGGACACGGAGGAAATCCGCGAAACGCGTAATCTTTTTCGTGACTGTTGTTACAACAATAAGCTGCACAGTATGGCATATCTGATTATTATTTTACAAAGAAGACATATTTTAGCTTTATAATCTCTCCAGGAAAATGTTATATATGTGGACATTTATACATTTTATATATATATATTTATATATAAAACATTTTTTCCCGGGTCCTTTTTAATTTTTGTAATACATTATTCTATCAAAAATGTAAAGCAAAAATGACAGTAGTTGACTATTTTAAAGTTTAAACGATTAAATATGACATATGGAAATATTTACCAAAGGAAGAGAAATAAAATTCAACACTACGATTAATGCACTGTTTTATTTTCAAGCTGAACAGCTGATAACAACTGATCTTTCGTAAAGATTATATATCGATTACCAAGTTAATCGGCGCGCGATTCGAGTCACGAGTTGGCGATTCTCTTATTAAAAGCTCTCTAGTAAGTACTTAATGCGGTGGAGATTATCGAAGCGTGGAGTGAGATGAGCGATACGTGAATGGAGCGAGAGAATGAAAAGGCGAGAGATAGGAAGAAGACAAAAAGTATAAAGAAAGACTAAGTAATTAGTTTGATAACAAAAATTAACTGATCGGAATTAATTGGAATTATTTAGACATATTAGAATTAGTAAATAAACTATTCGCGAATCTTTATTGGATTAGGAGTGTGATTTAGTTTTAAGGGTTTTTTCTCAAAAATTTATTTAAAAATCATATCACGTAAACCTTCAATAATTGTTATATGCTCAACATTTAATTTTCTGACAAGTTCTCTGACAAGTTCAAGTGGATTGTGCTAGATTTTCCTGCAATAATGCAAATCTGCATTTTCCAGTTTTTGTCGTTATTGAAATCATTACTTTTGAATCGTCAAAACCAATATTCACGTGTCTTAATTGACATCACTATAAATTTTATCAGAATTTTATGACCTTCAATCGTTGTTTTCTTCTGATTAAAAAACAAAACCGCATGTCAAAAATGCTCCTTAGGAAGCTCCATTTATTAAATAGTATAAACATAATATTTACTGTGTCTATTGTTAGTAAACGACTAAATATCATGGAATAATATTAAAGCATTAAGAAATAATAGCTAATTGGAATGTTTTTGACAACACTTACATTAATGCCATTTCTTGCAAAACCCTCAAAACTAAATCACATTCCTAATATCTGACATTTGAAGTTCTGGTTAAAAAAAATAAAATTAGAAAGTGTGTTTGTATGAAAACATATTTATTTCGAACCTGAATCTACAATAGTTATCAATAAAATGTAACTAAATTAAGTTAAAAAGTTAAGAATCTAAAATATAACTACAATAAATTAAATTAAAATTAATTAACTTTTTAACTTAACATTACCTAATCCTAATATAATGATCTTCAAAGGAAATATGAATAGTTAAAATCAAAATGTTCTTTTTATTTAATCCGATAAGTCACTAACAAAAATTCTTATGATCGATTTCTTCATCTCTAGGTGATTTCATTCATGAAATATATTTCAGATATGGATAAATGACATATCTGAGAAATATCTGAGAAATATCTGCAGGATATCTCACGGATAAAGTTATCGGCAACTTCGAAGTGAAGAAATTGGTCATTAAAAATATTTTTAAAAAATGATTTCATAGAAAAAAAAACATTTTAAACGCTTTAAGCTTTCACGTTAGAACGTCGAAAATTTTTGCAATTTTTTTAGGCACGTGATAGATCTAGAAAGAAGAAAATTTTCCATTATATCCAGCTCATAGTTTTCTGTATGTAAAAATTATGAAATTCAAAAATTTATAAGTTTTAATAATAAATAAAGCACGAATTTTTGCGCTCACTTAATAATAATCTATATACATAACTCATTATTAATATAACAATTATTTTTTGTATATACAAAGTATTTTTACAAATCACTCTATTATTCAAGTGTAACTAATTAAATTACAAATAAATCGTATACATTTTATACATTAAGTAGTAAATGATTTCTTTCATATTAACATGTTAAATAAGTTTTTAAGAGAATTTTCAAAAAAAATATTATTTCCAAATGGTCGTGCATAATTATTCATAATTAAAAAATAATACAATCAAATTTTTCCTATTCTTATCTTCACATTCTTAGCACTTTTAACTTCCTTATTTATATAGAATTTTTTTGTTCTTTTTTATTATGATACATTTATAACTTAATATGTTAATAGAATTATATGTTAATAGAATGAAATCTGTAATATATAATGAAGACGTTGTACATACATCATTGATAGAATGAAAATTAACCAATTTCTTCATCTCGATAACTTCTAAGTTGCCGAATAAATACCTTTAATCAGGCGATATCTTCCAGATATATTTCAAGTATCTCATTTATCCATAAGATATTTGAGGAATATCTCATGTATAAAATTATCTAAAGATGAAGAAATTAGCCATAAATTAAGATTTGGCTCTTGTTTTAAATATATATACAGGGTATCTCATTAAAAATAATGCATTAAGATTTTTCGAAAACTATGGTAGATACAGAAAAATGTTTTACAAAAGTTGTATAAGGAGGGGGCATAAGAAGGTACCATTGATTTGACTTTGGATGGCATCGCCAAGGCCAGATCAAGGTCACGTCGATTTAAAAACTAATTAGTTAGTATTTAGTGATTTTTTAATATGATTGGTTCTTGCTTTTAGTGCTTTGCTGGATTTAAGTGTATGAACCAATCATATTGAAGAGTCACTAAGTACTGATTAGTTTCTCTACTAAACGCAGACTGTGCATATGTACGCGCGTGCGTGTGCTTATGTATGTGTAGCTAATACTTATATCTTATATTTTAAAGAATCTTTATTTATCTTCGCCTTTATAAAACTGTGTTAAATGATTTTCGAGAGTCGAAAACTCTCTTATAAACAAAAAATCGCAATCTTTTAATTTATAAACCAATTAACGTTAATTTTTCGTTCTGAAAATAATATGTATATTGTATCGATATATAAAATAATATATTGCGCAATAGTAATATAGTATATAAATATGATGTACTGATTCGAAGAATATCCAAATTAAAGTAGCTTAATAAAATAACTTTATAAAGTAGCTTAAATATATAAACAATTCAAATAAAGAGCAGCCACGTCATAGGATATTGTTCGCCGAATGTCATTTATTTAAAATTATGACATTAAAAAAATATATAAATCTAAATGTTTTGGTCAAGTTTCGACCATCATCAATAGTTAAAAACTATATTTTAATAAAGATATTACAAATTTGCGCTGAAAGTTTCTACAAAATACAGATAGTCTTCAATTTTTTACGTTAGTCGAATGCAAGATGTTACAAATTAAAACCAAATGAATAAATTAATCTAGTAACTCAATTTCTTTGGGAATTAGCACTGTAGAAAATGCGCGATAAATATCAATTAACATTCAGTCAAGTATCTGACTTTTTAATTAGAACTAGTTACAAAATTTTAATAATTGCTTGCAAATATGTTTCGGCTAATTTTTTTTATAAAAAAGAGAAATCTGTAACATAAGGATATTAATATCAATATGACTAATGAAGAATTTGACAGTGTCAAAAAAACATTCAGTTTTAATTTGTAATATTGCATTATTTTACTTCGACTAACGTAAGAAATTGAGCAGCCTATATTTTATAGAAACTTTCAGCGCAAATTTGTAATATCTTTTAATATAGTTTTTAACTATTGATGATAGTCGAAACTTGATCAAAATATTTAGATCTATATATTTTTTAACGTCAGAATTTTAAATAAATGACATCGCTAATCCTGTATACTGTTTGTTTGAATCGAAGAATATTCATCTAATAACTGCTAAGATAATTATAATGCTTAATGTATATTAATGTTTAATCCTCTGTTTATTTCTTCTTCTTAACTTTTAAATCTTTATTTTTCAAGCTTCTACGTGTTAATCCCCAAAATTCTTTGGGCCTTAAATTACTTTGAACTGCTGTGAACTTCCAACCAACGTGATGACGACAACCTTTACAGATAGCTATTGTCCATGCATATCTAAAATGATATAGTTATTACTGTTATTAGAGATAAAACAAAAATTCACGCTGATTATGTGCATATGTTTTTGATATACTACAATGTCGCATTTTACCCTGGAAACCAGCTATACTCAGTCGAAGGATCCGAATTGTTAAGTACAACTCCTTGAACATGATAAAAAGTTATAGTTTCATGTATAACACCACCAGGATTGACATAAGTTCCCTGTGGGCCTTCTTTATTCATCGGGAACATATGTGACTGTCTCCCAATAAAGGCTTCACAATTAACGCATACGTATATCTTATCCTTCAAATCACAGATGATATATTAAGGCGATATATAAAAAAAAATGCATAGTCTAATTATTATATATGGTATGATATTATTTTATATGTACCTCTACGAGATACTTTATTTCTCTTTGTAATCGAGAAATAGCACAGTCATAAGTTAACAACATGAGTCGTTCATTGTGATCCATTAAGATATTTTGTGCGACCCAAAAGGACAAATCTATGGGATTTTTGGGAACACTACCACCTCCTAAAATGTAAATTGTAATTTAAAAAATTGTGATAAATATTAAAATATAATTTTATACACTTACAACACTTACTAGTTTCAAGAAATTGCAGATGTTGACGTATTCTAAAAGAAAGTCTTATAGGATCATACTGTCTATAAACCCAAGCTGGCCAAGCAGTCACTGCAGCGTCCAAATTTTCTACTCTTTCCTGCTTTTTCATATCTTCTTCAGAATCGACAGAAATTCTTAAATGATCTAATGAAGCTAAGCGTTGGTCCAAAAACGGTGGCTCAAGTGTTATCTCTGGTAATACTTTAACATTGGCCGAAATTTTATTGTTATCCTGATTATAAGAAGTATTAAATTGTTATAAACAATTTATAATGAGCAGCGTATTGTAAAATGTATAATTAAAATAATATTGGTTCGGGGAAAAAATTTCTTCGTATTTTTTAATTCAAAATTGTACATACAATATATCTTCATCAAAAATGAACAAAATTTAAATTAAAAAAAAAAAAAGGATTTTAAAGCTTGAAATCTCTACTTTCGAAAGATTATATTACTACATTTTTTAAGTTTCTGTGAGTTTAGTAATTTTTATATTTAAAAAACTATGATTTGAAAAAGATGAAAAATTTTCTTTTCACTTTGGGGGTCTCTCACGTATCCAAAAAAAATTTACGAAAATATTCCGACTATCTATCGTGAAAGCTTGAAGCTTTCCCTATAAAATTATTTAAAAAAAATGTTTCTATGATTTTTTGTTGTGAGTTATTCGCGAATTAAGTAAAGAAATATTCTAACTTTGATTGTTCATAACTCCGAAAAATCATTATACGCAATTTAAAAAACAGATTTTTAGCTGAAACTTTACTCTAGCGAATGATATAATTGTGACGAAAATTTCGCAACACATGAAAAACTTTTGTAAACAAATTTTTTTAAATACGAAGAAACTTTTCTCCGATCTAATATACAGTCACGGACAAAATTGAGTGACACTTATTTATTTTATAAAAATACTATAATTTCATCAATTTTCCTAATCAATTTCTTATTTTTCTTTATATTATAGTTTGCATTGTCATCAATAAATTTGGCTAGTAGTTTTTAATTAATAGAATAATGTGATTTATTTCAAGTAAAGATTATTACAAGCTAGAATGAAACAAAACAATATGAACAAAATTAAGTGGATATTTTCATATTTTTCATATTTATTCGCTTTTTATGTTGCTCTAATATTTTATATTTCCTCCTTTAACTTTAATAATCGCTTGTAATCGCCTAGGAATACTATCCACTATAGGAATACTATCCACTAAATATTCAATCTTATCCTTCATTACATATATGCGTTGTAAGCTATATCGAAAAATGATCAAAAGTTTATTTGATCTGTTGATAATCGATACTTCTTTTCGAATATGGCCCACAAGTTCTCAATGGGGTTTAAGTCCGGACTTTGCGAAGGCCAATCTAAAACTTCTATTCCGGAATTTTCGAGAAATTTTATGGTTTTCTTGAATTTTATGTATGGGGATTTATGTATGGGAATATTGTCTTGTTGGAAGACAAAATCGTTCGCAATATCCATTTTTTCTACCGATTCTTCTAAATTTTCATTGATTTTCATTGAAGTCGATATATCGCTCAGTGTTAATGATTCCATCGAGCAACTAAATTTCCAACTTTGGACTAAGAGAAGCAACCCTACATCAATGGAATTTCCTCCGTATTTCACAGTTTGCGAAATGAATTTTTGTCCGAATGCTTCATTTGATTTTCTCCAAACTCTTTGTCTTTTTTTCTTACCAAACAATTCAAATTTACTCTCGTCACTCCATACATCTTTTCTCCAAAACGAAATAGACATTCAATTCCTAATTTACAACTGCACATCCTTAATAATGTATTTTTTTGGCAAAGTTTAACGTTTTCGCTTATTCAAGTCAGTAATGAATAGTTTTCGCAACGGTATGCGACTATGCAAATTTGCATTTTTCAATTTAGACACTGTCTTTTCTGACACGTTTAAATTAAATCTGTCAATTTCACAACGTGTGATGTTGTATACGGTTTACGACCACGACTTTTTAAATTAATCACAGTGTTAAGTTTTACTTATCCAAATTTTTGTGACAGCGCTTTTTGAAATATGATATTTCTTAGCAATGTTTCTATAACTGAGGCCTTCTCGACAGTCGCTAATTCTCGGATTTGTAGTGAAATTTCTTTCCGCGCCGTGGTTTTCCATTTTTGAAAATACATTGATCAGTGGAACGAAATATCAATACTGAAATCAAAACATTTCAGATTATAGAATGTAAACAAGAAATATTTATAACCTTGATTTCGATAAAACAGTATCCATTCAATTTTGTCTATTTTGTTGTAGTTTGTAGTTGTTTTGTTCTAGTTTGTAATAATCTTTATTTGAAAGAAATCACATTATTCTGTAAAACTACTAGCAAAATTTATTGATGACAATGTAATTATAATATAAAGTAGGAAAATAAGAAATTAATTAGGAAAATTGATAAAATTACAATATTTTTATATAAAATAAATAAGTCCACTCAATTTTATCCGTGATTGTATTTATCTAAAATTAAAATCATATAATATCCTATACTCGAAAATATCAAAATTATTAAATCTTTGCTTATTCAACGATTATTCTTATATATTCAATTATTTTGATTAATTGATCGAATAAATATATTTAATCTTTTCTGTATGCCAAAAAATGTTTGTCTTCGAAATGTTCTCGTTGAACAAGACGCCGCGCCAAAAGTGTACATATTGCCTGGATAACCAACGTTTGGGCAACGTAAAAAAAATCGTATCGAGACAAAGTGAGATAAGCAATTTGAGCGACACTGGCGTAAACGTAGAATCAGAACATAAACAAAATATAAACAGAGCTGTATTTTGCAATTTTATAATAAATGTACGGAATATATTTTGTTACGGAATCTTTTGGTGAGCGACTGTATAGTCACCATTATAATGCAAGTGGCGTCTTGTGGAGATTGACTATAATTGCCTATCGTAAGAAAAAGGGTTAATTATGTAAATATTACACAAGTTTTAACTCTGTTAGAAAAGTTCTCATGAT
>Ga0157363_1001280_pt1 | contig 20809 bp, 6 predicted proteins | sample AttsexASBM1_FD_111477 | JGI IMG/M metagenome (GOLD analysis project Ga0157363, IMG submission 111477) | Fungus gardens microbial communities from leaf cutter ant in Ribeirão Preto, State of São Paulo, Brazil - Atta sexdens ASBM1 | ecosystem: Host-associated > Fungi > Mycelium > Unclassified ... | reverse complement strand
TTAAAACAATTATAAATTTATAGTTGACCCAAAAACTGACTATAAATTGTAGTTAAATTATACTATCTGCAACCATTTTTTTCATCTCAGTGTATAAATGTTATAATTAATTATTTGATGCTTCTAATTTTTCGAAGAAAAAAATGTGCATGAATGATTCAATTGTGTATACTAAGGGTAAATTTAGACAGATCTGAAAATAATTTTGTTGGTTCAAAATAATTATGTTAGAAACTCAAGCATAATGAGCATTGCTGCAAAAAGTTTTGACATAGCAACCAGTTTGAACCTTCTACATAATTATCTTTATAGTCCAACAATTATATATATATTCAGATCTGTATCTACCTAGATTTTTAAATACTTTAGCAAAACCATTCTCTTCGCGCGTATATGTGTTTTTATATATATAAACGAAATCTTCCATTTTATACATATATATTTAAATGGAATAATTAAAGTATGTACTCTTTTCTTAATAATTATTATATTTCTTAATAATAATTAAAGTATATCCTTTCCTTATTTAATATGGAGACGTAAAAGATTTTGACAAACAATAGAAATTAATGAAGAATTTCTTATGTAACAAAGTTTCTTGCACGATAAATTCCTAATTTTGCTAATTCCACGCGTAGCAACTCCATCACTGTCGCAATAATAATACACGGTAATTGTTCTTGCTCATCGCTTACAGAAGCAACGTCGTAATACGGTTATTTGTTAACGAAATTATGTCGCGCATGCGTATCGTTTTGTCGACGAACGTGCGCCGTTTTGAGGGGTGAATTACCGTTCATGTGCGAGGGATCGTTGTACGCGTGAACAAAAGCAGGGTGCGGTAATCGTTGGACGGTGGCACAGAGGGAACGGCATCTCCAGAGAGGGGTAAAGGGGGGACACGGAAAGTAATGTCCTGTCCGTGAGAATAAAGCCCACTTAATTGCGTGTCGAGCACATAAGAACGTTTCTCAACTTCTCGCCGCTACAGCGATCGTAACTTACGCGGTAAGTAACGTCGTCCGAATCCGCAGAGACTCAAGTAAGCTCGCGTGATGACCCCGAAAACAGAGAACAATGGCATTTCAAGAATGGTAGCGTAATACGCCGCAAAAGGACTATGAATAATAAGGATCATTAGGACTTAATTAACTTGCGGAAAGAACATTTTTTGGATGTATTAAAAAAGATATTTTATCTGAAAAAAAAAAAAATCATTATATTCGCGAGTTATCGTTTACCAATTTAACACTCCGGAGTTGATAATACATCTATTGAATTCATTGTTATAAATTTTTTTTTTTAAATATCAAATAATTCAATTTTCTTTATGTTACATCTGTAAATTCGGATTATTCTTATTAAGATATACTTAGTTTCATTCATTCTCTTTTATACGAGTTACGTCAATTTCCTTAAAATTAATTAGTGCCTTTTAATTAACATAAATAAATGTAAGACTCATCATCAATTGTTATAGATTTTAGCATCAGTTTCTGAGAGTTAAGAGAATATAATCTTCTTATAACATATTTCATTGCCTATCTCATCGAAGGTAATTTATATCAATCTTGTTTTATAAACGGAAAGGCCTGAATAATTCTGTGAGAGATATTTCTTTATATTCTTCGTAAACGACTTTACAGCAGATAACTCTGATTCCGCATTTTCATCGTACGTATAATAAAATATTCTTATCGTCAGACTATAAATAGAAACCGCCACCGGCAAGAATCACTAATAATCGTAAAGTAACGATATAGTGTTATTTATCGCGACGAAAGTTTTATCCATAAATTTGCTTCTTTTTCGCAATCTCTATTCATGCTTTTCTCCTTATTATATTTTCTTTGCTATCAATAAAATGACATAGATTACGGTATTTTGAAACTGTTATAGGATATCCTAAATAAAAAAAATATTATTGTTTAATCGCAATATTTTAAGCATATAAATTCAATAAACGTTTATTGAATTTCAAATAATATCTTCTCTTTTCTTAATAGAAAATATTCATATTCTTATTTATCATACGAATTAAAAGTTTATCTAATTGAATAAAGTTTCGTTATTATATTTATTCAGCAAAATTTAAATTTGCAAAGGTCATTCGCAAAACTGAAACTACATATTTTGTTACACGACTATTTGCGCAAATGAAAAGTGAAGTCGTAGAACATTCGATGCAACGCGAGAATTGCATCGCGTGTCGATTCATTCCCTTACTCGAAGACGAGATACTCCGTCATGGTAACCGAGATATGTAGAGAGGTACATATCGTGGTTATGGATTTCAATTTACCGATTCTGGTTAGATCGTGACATGTATCGACGTCGATATCGATTTTGTCCACTCGGTCGAGTTCCTACCGAAACCGGCAATACATATAGCCTGGGCATGAAGCATAAATATAAAATTTCAGGGCATTCCATTTCGCTGGTGTGGTCGAAAAGCTCCCGCTCTCGCCCTTTCTCCATTCCATCGTCATTCTCCGGCATGGAAAATCTTTTGTTGTGCTAGATTGACCGAGAGCTTGCTCGCGTATCTCGATTTATTCGTCCTCGTAGCTGCAAGAAGTTTTTGTTAACGCGTCACCACCACTTCTAATTGCTCTTTAAATCCGTAACGTTGAGAAACCTTGAGCAGAAAATGAAAGCCGCTTTTAAGATTAATTGATTGGCGATACGGACATAAGTTATAACGATGTAGACTTCAAAAATTGATTATTGCTGTAAGCTGTGGATTAAATGGTTTAACTTTTCTGTCAATAATTTTTTACCTTTTCATAAGATTCCCATTAAAAATGTAAAAGTGAAACGATATAAAATCTATCTCTCTAAAAATTATTCTTTGCTATTCGAAAGATGTGAATTTGAGACGTCATAATGAAATTTGCACAAAAATATAAAAATTGTTATTTTTTAAAATTCGATATGAGTACATAGAAAGGATGTTGAAGTATTCAAAAATTTACTTAACTAAATATAAATCCAAAAATAATTTTGTGAGATCATCAAAATAATTACATAAGACGCTCAAGCATGATTAGTAAAGTTGTAAAAATTTTTGACATTTTAACAATTATCTTGAGCATTCTAAATAATATTTAATAGTTCAAACAAAATTATTTTCAGATTTGTATTTAGATAAATTTAGATATTTAAATTATAAAAACTATTGATATGAATTTAACACCTCTAGTATAAATTCAACATAATGTGGATTTAATATCATGCATTTTAAATCCATACTATATATTGATATAAATTCAAGAGATATGAAATTTTGCTATTAATATTAACATCCATATATTGCTATTAATATTAACAGCAACACAATAAAAATTATATAGATACCATTGTTTTTGGAGTGTATATATTGAAAGAAGAGTTAGCTTTTAGAAAACAGTTTATTTTTAAAATACATTTTTTTTTAATAAAATTTTTATATTTCATTTTGTATTTCTTGTTCCAAAATATAACACTGTCTCAACGTTATTTTAGCAGTTTCCTAAAGTTTAAAAATGATATTAAATTGATGGAAAAATGTTGAATACAAATAAGAGGAAGACCATGTCAAATCAGATGCCCAATAATATTTTTATATGGATCTTACTTGCTTAAACTGGAGATTGCAAGATTCAAAAATATTAGATACTAAGACCCGCTTTGAACCGAATATAATCTTCTTCACTTACTTGATTTAAAAATATGTTGGTTTAATAATAAAAAGGCTAACCGGATGAATAAAAAAAAAGAAATTCGCCCAACGTTTGAAACTCCAGACAGCAAAGCTCGAGTTATCCGCTGCTTTTTTCCAACTTCGCGCAGTTCTCTCTTCATTCTCCTCCTCTCGTAAAAGTGCTCCATCATAGTGGGCGACTGGTGCGAACTGTGATTACAGGTTTTGAGTCTCGCTCGTAGATTTTACAACCCCAGCGCGACTCGCGGGAATCTCATCCCTCGCTGTGTCCTCAACCTTCGGGAGTTCTTCCCTCTCGCCCTTCCTTTCCTCCCTTCTATTTCATCACCCTCTCGTCGAACTCGAATAGCGGGAAACGAGACAACGTACGGCATACGAACCACGTGCAAATAAATAAATGCTTAGGGTGGCCGCCGACGTTAAAACGGCGATTGTAAGGGGAGATGGATGCGAAAGAGGGCGGCTGACGAATTTTGGGACTCCACGTATCGATCTCCATTTCACTGAACGCACCTGTATCCATCGTTCTTGAGTGTTCAATGATTTTTTCACCGCACATAATCAATCTCTCCTTTGACCCTCCAATTACTTCTGTTTGCTATGAATGATGCAAAATAAACAGCCAACGAGTGGTTCCAGTTAATCTCCCTGATATGTTCGTTTGTTGTACATACGCAAGGTGCGGATTTCAATGCATTTGTAAAACGTTTATTGTTTTAACGAAATATTCTCTTTTTCCTTTTTTTTCAAATACCCCATATTCATTTTTGTATATAAATACGAAATCCAAAAATAAAAATTGACAAATTGTAAAATGTAATTTATGAAAGTGACACTTTTTCATTTATTTTTATATAAAAGTCTCTTTAAATTTATTCATTAAGTGATGCGATTTATGTTTCCTTTGTACAGAATAAAGAGCGTTATGTTTGTAAAATATAATAAAATCACGAAACTTAATGTGTCAATAATCATTTGTGCGCGGAAACGTGGAAGAGAATTTTAAAAGGGCAATCTTAACATTCGGCACGGGGAATTTCATTTGCGCCTTGTTATCACAAACAACTAGTCAAAATTTGCGTTAGCCGCAGAGCTACGTTCTTGATGGACTCGCTATTTACCCCACGGTCGGTAAACCATTCAACTAACATTTAACTGTCTCGCCCCCTAAAGGACTAAAAAAACCTCTCTCCAATTAGACGAATCAACATCGTGAGTCAACTTTAGCAAACGATAACAGTCTTTGTTCTGTAACAGGCTCTTGCTAAAATTCCCTTTGTTACCCGCCGCGAATCCTTGCGAAAATATTTCTTTGTGTTAAATTACTTTCACATCCTGCGCCAAGTTTCGCATCTGTCCGCCTCTTAATTACGCTCGCTGTTATCTAAATGCGTGATGTCATGATTATTCGATACACCTTCATGCGACATTTAATTCTCTTTTTTATTTTTACTTGAAAATTGTTTAATTAATAAATATATGTAAAGTATGGACGAAATTTATGCCGCTAATTATTGCATAAATCAAAATTATGGGACTATTAGTTTCAGCGCTTAACGCTGTTTTATACATAAAGCTTTATACATAAAGAAAATTCAGATAGTTACATCTGATAGCATATTAACGAAGAATACCTGTGCGATGCGGTTCTGTAATAAAGTTAAACTATTAAATTAATCTCTGATATAAATTACATCAGACCTGTATAGAATGGTAATTCGAAGTGGAGGTGAGATGAAGACATTATGATATTCTATAAAATGATGTTACTACGTTAACACTAAATTATATGTTGAATTTTCTTCTTGAATATAAAATCATGATTATTCGATTTACTTTCTATTTAAGTTCATATATAGTTAATGAGATATAACTTATCAACTATGTTATTATCTTACAATTTCCTTGTTTTCCTTACTTCAAAAGTAACAACTAAAAAAAAATGTGATCTTCAAATTATTATCATAAGTGAGTAAAAATTACTCTATCAATTATAAAAAATAAACTAACCTACCTTTACACTTCGTTCGTCAAATAAAACTTGTGTTGTTTTTAAAGTTTTTAAAGAGATCACAATATCTTTTACAAGAGTAACATATTCGAGTTGTGTTATTTTTGTAAATAAAAAGAAAAATCTACAGAAAATATTTTGAGTTTAGATAATTTTGATAATTAAATTTAAAGAAAAAATCATTTTATTTTGAATTATTATTAGTAGGTTTAACTGATCATAATAAATACAAACTATTGGTGAGATTTCAAGTTATATCACTTTTGATGTGGATTTGTAATTTTGTAGGATATCAAAAGCATCACGATTTAAAAAGGTAATTGTTTTTTAAAAATTGTAAAACAAAAATAACATTTGATCATATTTCTAAGAGTATTTTTTACCGATATTATTTGATTAATCAATAATTTTCTGTTAAGTTGAGTAGTCTTCTCTTTTTCTGAAAAACTTGATTTTTTGTTGTATCATTTTTGGAATAAAAGAACACAATATGTATAATATTACATTATTATTATGTAATAATATAATTATATTATATAAATAGTATAAAATAAATATATATAACTATACACGCGCGCATATATACACAACTAATATACGATTGACTACATCGAAGTTATCGTTCGAAAAATAACATGTTTTCTTCAAAAAGCAATATGTACGTATTGTACTTGAAGGAAAGTAAGGGTGTATCCGTCATTTCTATTTCGTAATTTTCACCTCATGTTTGGTTCATCATCCTAATATCGAACATCTGCTCGTTTCTCGAAAATGGATTCCTATTCTGTCTCGTCGAACTCAAAAATACGCTCCGCCGTTCCCCGTTTCTCCGCTCGTTTTCAGTAGGTGGACCTACGCATGGGGAAACGAACGAGGCACCAGGGACTCCTCCGGATTTCGATTATCGTCGATAACTCGGCTGGATGTATCCCTTCTATACCAGCACTAGTTTCCGGAAATTCGCCTCGCCCTCGGGATTATCCCGCCCCGGGAATTCCCATCTCACCATCAACGTAGTGTTCCCGCCGATCCCTTTTTCTTTCTCTCCGCCCCACATATCTATCCTGAATTTCTCTTCTCTCTCTTATTTCTATCCCTTCTCCCCTCCCCTCCTTTTATCTTCGGCCTTGCGTTCGATTTGTCCTGAATTACTTCATTGGATATATTACATCCCTTTTCTTCGTGGCCATAATACGCCAACGAGATACGTCTTACCACAAGCATAGATATTAAATGAGAATTTTAGAAATGAACATCATATTGCACGAGCATGTCTGTTGATTTTATTGCAATTACATGTAGATGTTTTTTTTTATCAAAGATTAAAGTCATTCGAATTTCAATAATTAAATTTTCAAAATTCACGAGGATTCAACGTTTTGATGAAATAAATGAGAAAAAACGTATCGCGCACATTTTCTATAGTAAATTAAACGCGAAAATAAGTTATGTGGAAGAATTTATAAACCTTGAGCTACTTTTTGCTGTTTCAGAATGCTTGTTTCCAGCGAAATGGGAAGGTGCGTGGTTCCAAAGTGGCGTGAGGCAATCAATATTAATTTCCAAGAACGAATTATCCACCAAGGGCAGGTGTCTACACAACGAAGGTGACAAGTACCTACTGGTAGATCAGTAAGTAATTCGATTTCTCATTTTTATAAAGTACTCGAAACAAATTTATTTATTATTTCACAATCTGAATATTTTATTATAACTAATTTTCTACTTTATTTATCTATTTATTTTCAGATAACAAATTGTAACAATAAAATAAAGCATTCTTTTTATCGAAAAGCGAAGAGAGATTAGGTTATAAATAAAGTAAAATATTTTATATTGTGTTAAAATCAGTTCTTGTTATAATTTTTGCGAATTTTTAATATATCTAAGTATTAATTTAATATAATGTGATTTGAATATTTTGTGTTAAATTGATATTCAACATTTCTTAGTTAAAATAACACAATTGAATAAACAGTATAAAAATAATATATTTCCTATTTTAAAACATATATTCTAAAACAAATGAATAAAATGTGTTAATTTAACATATGATATAATTGTTAATTTTATTAAAGAAATGCTTCTAAGATTTGCCTACAAATTATGTATACTTTTTGTGTTAATTTTTTACATCATATTTGTGTTTAATAATAATTGTGTTACTTTCTAACATATTCATCTTGTATTAAATTAACACAAATACTTAGATGTACCATTTAAGAAATGTAAAATGTATTAAATTTAAACTAAATTATTTTAACTATTTAGATCTTTATTGTTAGAAAACCAATTGAAAATATTTTTAGTCTCTTGATAAAAAATTTTAGGTCGTTATAGTATCATTCTCGAATTGCAATAAATAAAAGCAATAAAAGATCGATATCCTTCGAACTAATCCAATATTGGTTTCTTCGGGTATCGGAACAAAGAAATAAAGCTATCGATATTATTTACTCGTGTTTATTTTAATCTCTTTGTATGCTGCAAGCAGTTATAGCGAGACAATTTTTACTTTGAAAATTTTTATGGAGCTATTTCTATGTAGGATTCAGATAACGTGTACAGTTCGTGTATCCAAACGATCAAAGCCTTAGTTACTAAAGCTAATATGGCGAAATCAGTCGACCGAATAACCCGGATTTTCTTTTTTTATCTGGAGTAGCGGTTTATTCAATTTTATGAAGTATCGTTTCGAAAACGTGCAGCTGTATACTTTGAAAACTTTTTTAGTTACAAGAACTTTGATGTTTCACAATACGTGAAGATAAATCTTAACAGCTTGAATCTTTCATTTAAAATTAAGCTTACCTAAATAAACTGCTTGTCGAAAGTTAAATTATGACAACAACAAAAAATCCAAAAAAAGGCGAAGAGTCAGCGTAGTAATTAATATGCAATCTTTATTCCAAAAAATAGTACGTAGTAGTAATAGTAGTTTCAGTTCTGCACTTTGAAACCATCCTCAGTAATACAATTTCAAAATATCAATCCTTTCATGCCCAAGAAAAAATCATCAGATTAACAGATTTGATGTTGTAATCCCAGGACATAAAAGGAATTCGTCTCGACATTGGATCAAAATCGATTAAAATTTATTATCATTAAAGAGCATCAAGTTAAAAACCGTGTTGATCGCAGCTTGAACGAAACATGACTTAAATTATGACACGCAATGGGTGTGACTAACGGTTTCTTACGATAAGGAATGCAATCTTTCCTCTTGAAAAGGCGAAGAAAAGACGTAGCCGAAAAATCTAATGAGTTTAACGAAGCTTTGGCGGAAGCCAAGTTTCTGTTTCGCCATATAATGCTCGTGTCACACGAGACGGCTCTCTAAGTTTTTGCGAAGATCGTTATCTGACTCGTCTGTGCAATGTGTCCGATCGATATACCATCAAACGATATGAAAAAAGTTGAAAAAGAAACGCGCCACGAGACACGATAGCGAAAATTCAAACGTCATCCCACATCTCTAAGAAAATTACACGTTAAAATACAATGAAATTGAAGGAAGGCTGACAAATAAACAATTAATAAAATCACGTTGATTTTAGCAGTTATATGAAAAGACTTCCCGATTGACATCGACTAAAAGTAAAAACATTTATTTTACACTTTCGCACTCAATAATGTAGTTGTTATGTAATATATTATTATATTATATTTATATTGTTGAAAAATTATAACACAGATATTATGTTATTTTTAATTGATGTCGATTGGATTCTTATTTCTCTTTAATAATAATTTCTTTTCCATTTAATTTTTGGAGAAGTATTGTTGGATTGACAACGCAATCTTGCTTACAGTTTTGATAATTAGGAATATAAACGAAGTTTATTCAGATCGTTCCATTTTATATGTGTGATTTATGTGAAAATCGAAATAGGATAATTTTCTTATCATATGAAAAAAAAACATGAATTATTGAAAACATCCTCGTCAAGGTCTACAAAATTAAAATCAAGAAAATTAGGGAAATGTCAAGGAAATTGTCAGGGAAATCAGAGAAAAGTTATGGAATTTTGCAAATTCTTCTGAAAAATTAAAATTCTTGGTTTTAAAGAAGAATTTAATATACATTTATTACATCTACACAGTTTTAAAATATTACCGATACTTAATAATTAAACGTAAGTAGTCAGCAACATTAATAGTAATTTACATTATTATGTTAAATTGTATTCTCAACAAAATATTTAACGGTTTCCAAATTAGGATGAAAATATAAAAATTTCAAAATATGATTGAAGCATCTGGAAAGAATATTATGAAATTTTATTTGAATAAACTTTGCTTTTATCTAAAAATCAAGAAAAAATGATGGAATGTTAGGATGAGGAATTTGTGATAATCCTATTTGTTCTTTTTCTGTTTTAGAAAATCATGCTATCGTTGTGTCGTCATTCACGAGAAGCATTCCAACGTTCTGCAGTATAAAGAGAGTAAGTATGAAAAAATATAAAAATAAGTACGCGACACGATATCATTATTTCCGCCAGATCGATAACGATTTGCTGGCAGCCTTCGAAGAATCGTTCATTCATTAAGATGCCGATCGTTAATTAAAAGCTCGACGTGATGACGGCGAAAGAAGGGAGAGACAGAATACCGAGTAAATCGTAGCGTTTGAAATTATTCTTGGACAGAGAACTTAATGATTTTCCACGCCCATTGTAAAGAACGACAGATACGACAAACGCGAGACATTAGAAGAGCTGTTACGAAAATGGTTTCGCTAATTCCACCCCGCGACTACCAATCTCGTTTACAATATAAAAGCGATCAGGAACACTGTCCCCTCTTCCCTATCTCCGTGTTTTACGGATATTCGTTTTCTATCTACCTCGTTAATGCATTCATCCGAGCGGAGAGCGAACTCGCCGAAACACGATAATAATTCCTAACGAAACGCTGCCGTATTTCACACTCTGTACGTTCGCGGATTAAAGTGTGCTGCACGTTCTGATTTCCGGTTAGTAACTCCTGTTAGTAATGCTGATGCAAATCTCACTACAAATTTCTAGATGTTAAATAGTTGAATAATTATTCATTTATCTAATTGAAAAATAATGGTTACCATTATTTTTAGCGTTACAATCAATTTCCGCTTCTGTACACGGAGAGAATGATTTTGCTGAAATATTCAAAAATTTAGCTGAATGTACAGATCTGAAAATAATTTTGTTGAATCATCAAAATAATTATGTAGGAAACTCAAGCGTGATGAGTAATGCCGCAAAAAAGTTTTAGCAATCAATTTCAGCATACATAATTATTTTGATAATTCAATAAAATTATTATCAGATCTAGTTAAATTTTTTAATACTTCAGCAAAACTGTTTATTTCTATGTAGAAACTCAACCTCAAACTTAATTAATTTTTTTTCTAATCTCATAAATTATGCATTTTTTAAGAAAAGTGGCTTCATTTATAACTCAATTTATTTTTTTGAAGTTTCTACGATAGTTTTGTCATCACAATTAATTAAAGAGAATTCAATTATAATAGTATATGTACAGAAATTCGACAATTATAAGAGAGAAAACCAGTGCAAAAAGAATAATTTATTATGAGATAGTTCAATAACAATTTATTCAACTACATATTTTATTGAAATTTCTGTGCTAGCTTTAGATTTATCATCACGTTTAAATCTATAGAATTAAATGCGATATGTATAAAAATTTGATGATCTGTATTTTAAAAAAGAAAATTCGTAGTTCCAAAAGAATTATTTGTTACACAATAAGAAATCGCAATTACGAGTTATAATTACAGAACTTTCTGGAGATCGCGACAGTTGACTAATTTTGGGACAACTATTTTGAACAATCTAGAAATGTATTTTCCCCCTGCAGTTTTATCGATTATCGAGCGCGACGATACACGAGCACGAAGAAGTAGTCTGAAGTTTCGCCCACCGGATGTGATAGGGAGCGCCGGCTACCCGCTACGTCCGACTCGCAGCTAGCGGAGAGAAAAAAGCGTAGGTCAACATGTACGAGCGGAAAAAGCGCGACAGCGTCCGCGCTGGATCCGCCTCCTACGTCTCGCGTCGGCATTTTTCGACGATTTGTCAAAGTCCCCCCGTTTTTCTTCTCTCCACTCGTCGTTTTATCGGGCTTTAATCTGCATAGTGTCACGCCGCGGGCACCGTCGCTCGCAGACTGCCTTCGTCGAGCACAGTTTGTCGCCGGGAAAAATGGGAGAACGAGACGAAACGCTCTGCTACCCCTATCCTCCCGGCTTGAATCCAGGCAACTCGGTTGCGAACGTCAAAGCGCGGACGAATGAAACGTCGAAGCGAACGCAATATTTCCACATACGACGTATACTTTATTAAAGAAACGCGAATTTCGTCCGTATAACGCTGAGGAGCTCGAGACTCTACGAATCTTCACTATACGTGGCTATGGATATAGAATTTTTCTCATTCAATAAATATGACGTATCTAATTGAAAATAATTTTGTTGGGTCATCAAAATAATTATGTAAGACGTAAATATAAATATTGATGATAATGCTGCAAAATGCTTTGCTAATCGAACAATCAATTTGAATGTTCTGTATAATTATTTTGGTCTAAAAAATTATTTTCAGATCTATAGTTAGCTAAATTTTAAAATACTTCAGTAAAACCATTCTTTTCGTGAACGATACTTATGTACACGAAAAAAAATAAATAAATAAATTTTGTTTCTAAAAATTTAGCTAAATAAAAATCTGAAATTAATTTTGTTGAATCATCAAAATAATTATGTATGTATATCAAAATAATTATTATGTATAAAAAATTTAGCTAAATAAAGATCTGAAATTAATTTTGTTGAATCATCAAAATAATTATGTAGAAGATCAAGTATTGATGACAGTTATAAAAAGTCTTAACATTCTAGCAACTAGAGCATCCTATATTTTAATAAAAAACAAGTTTATAAAGAATTCTCGATATTCAAAACAATAAAAACAGATTAAACCACGACTAAAGATAACGGCGCGGTAATTATGCGCAAATGATTTCCAATAAAGAATATATTTATTTCGTAGTTGTGCTCAATAAAAAAAGTATATTTCGGGTTCAAACCATCTTTAACGATATACATAACAATTATTTTCGCATTAATATGTATGTTCTCAGTATTCATCAGATGAAATATCTTCTGCAACTTTTTCTAATTCAGAAGTGCCTCTTAATTAATTTATACTTTATAAGCTGACATGAGTGAAATACTGATGTAAATCAAGAACGAGATCGCAAAATAAAAATTTTAGCGGTGTGTTAATAAAATCCATCGAATAAATTAGTATAAAATAGAACAAATTCATGCATCAAATGAAAATTTATCAATATTCAAATAAAATAACTGACAATGAATCCCACACAAATCAAATGATGGTAATTATTTTGATAATCCAAGCAAAATTGTTCAGATATATATCTAGTTAAATTTTTAGACACTTTAACGTCTTTAACAAAATCATTTTATCTGCGAAGAAGAAACAACCCGTTGAAAATATTGAAATTATAAGAGAAAGCTTTAGGCGATTCAAAAGCTCGGGTGCCGCCAATAAAGAGATAGACAGAAGACAAAAGTCTTTTGCTCGATTTTTCGCTGGCCGCAGGTAACACCTGCGGAAAAGTTAAGTCTCTTTGCGAGGCGAAGTCTTTCGCGGAAGCTTTCCGCCGCTTTTCTCGCGCGAGCGCGGGGAAAGAAATCGGAGGGAAATATCCTCCAGTTAAACTTCCACTGCGGGTATGAACTTACTACTCAGGAAGATTCGTCATCATCCAACTCAACCTGCTTCTTCTTTCTCTTCTGTTAACCCTCTTCATCCCGCTCATCGCGTCACCGGCGATATAAGAACTTTCTGTTATCCGGCAAAATTTTTATTAACGTTGTGATTCTTCAGAGATAGTTCTCTGCAAAAAGGAGATGTAACTGCGATTATCGTTGGTTTGTTCGAAAAATGATACGCGCTGTAACGAAAGATTTGCCGCAGTAGAAACTTTTCCGAGGGCGAAATAAAGCAAGTAATATATAGGGTGGCTTGTAGAGGCTTTTATTCACTTTACGCTGTACAAGTGATATGTTATCATCAGGGAACGAAATCCGATAACGGCAATATTGCGTTCGAGAAAATTGGAGTTTCCACGACGAACGGCATTCTTAATCTCTCAAGTGAGCAGTAACAGTATCCTATCTGGAGAATTCTTAGCCGAATACAAATGCAGTAAAAATATAAGCTTCAAATATATCAGTTTATGTATTCAATTTTTTTGTGTAAAAAATAAAATGCCTTTTCTATTTGTTGAGTCACGAAGAAAATATTATAAAATATTAAAAAATAATTATAGAATTTTTACATTAATTACTCTTGCGTGTAAACTGATTTGTTTCCCGGAAAATTATGACTCACACCACCGACGCGCCTGCATTCAACACGAATGTTTAAAATAAACATGCTAAATATATTTAACATATCTCTCATTTAGAATAAATTTCGGATTTTTTTATTGAATTATTTAACATACTTCTGTTAAATTCTCACTCTCAATACCATAGTTTAATTCATAATGACACATTTCCGTATAACGAACACGTTTAAGAAAAATTTGGGTCACAGATTTATGAAACATGAACATGGATATAAGATCTATTATTAATGTAGGATATATTGTGTATGCTCGGTGTGCGAGATAACGGGAACGGGACGCGCGTTTAATCTCAATTAATTTTCTCTTGCAGCTTTTTGCCACAGTAGGAACTCTCTGGCGTCTCTCTGCTCGTATATTACGGGGGATGCGTTACTGTACTCCATGTTCCGCGAGGAGGCACTCCCTGTAGCGTGCCCTTTTCGCGGCCCCATGACCTTTTCGTACAATCGTGGCCACGGCACGTGCTCGAATCCACCGAGCAATGTCGACACTTGTACAGATGACAGCAGACTTCTCTTCAAATACCAAGCCTGTCCTGATGTACCCGCTTCAGAGAGTGCAGGTAAGATACTTTTTTGTTTAAAGAAAATTTTAAGTTCTGTGTTTTAATAATAATAATATCAAAATAATAATATCAATTTTTTTAAAATAAATTAAAAATTATAATAATTAAAATAATAATAATTTAAGTAAAAAATGTATCTGTGTCAAATAATGCGGAAAAAATCGCGATTCTTAATTTGTAGTGTCTAAAAAATAAGGATAAATTAATATTCGGTCTCTCAGATACAGAAAAAAGGTGAATGTTGAATGAGCAAAGTTTTTCCTTTTTCTTTCCACGTCGCATATCCTTTTTTATTTACATATTCTTTGACAAAACTGGCGTGCATTTCGTATCAACAAAAATATTATCTATAACTTTTTCGCTATACACTCAATATTACTAAAGATTATAAGTCTCCGTTTTTTTCATGAATAAGTTTCACATTTTCGTACCGTGAAACGTGAATATACATTTTTTGTAAAATTTATTATAGTTATTTACTCGATTATTTATAATGCATATACTTTCAACAACATACTCAGGATGCTTCAAAGCACTTGTTAGTATTATGAATTATGCAAATACGAGATGGATAATCATATGATTATAAATTATGTAAATACAGGTTTTACGATCTTTGCGGTTCTTTGGCAACTACGTGTAGTACTTTACATAATTTGCAGTAATAAATATGACATTAAATTTCTAATTCCATTGTACGCAGAAAATAGTCTAAATTTTCATAATATTAGTATTCTGCTTTAATTTTTCATAAAAAAAAATTATTTTTAAAAATTAAAATCGTAAGAGAACCATTTAATAATTAAAGAAAAATTTCTTCTAATATGTTTCTGGTTAATTAACATAGTTTAATTTGAATAATGCAACTTATTAATGTGATTGATATCTCACATGCGAGCAGTCACTTCAGCGATTCCAATAGACTAGTCATCGCCGATTTGTATATCTTGTGCGCTTCAATTAAATGCTCGTTATTCGATGGATTTGCATTTAATAGCGCGGCACAGCGAGATTAAATTTGTAGTCAATACGGGGTTTATATGTCTATTTTTGACCGACGTGTGTTCAATTTAATATATTGCGGTATAATCGATATCGCCGATAATCCGTTCCGAAGCAACGGTAGCGTTGTCAATTATACCAAGTTACATTGCAAAATGTGTGGGCAGCGTCTAAATATTCATCAACTTGGTCGATTCTCGGCCGCTATTAGGACTGCTATCAGCGCCAGATGATAGAGGGTAATAGAATATTCATTTCTCTCCATGGATGTCCTTTCGATTTAATAATTTACCACGCAAACAAGATATTTTGTATCGCAAAATGTTTGAACTGCCTCTCAAGTTTGACGAATTCAAAATTTATCTATAAAATCATATGTTTTACAAAGTGATTTACATTTATATATATGCTGTGATTGTATATTTCGAGAAAAATTCAGCAACGATATATGCATCGTTTTCATTTCATTTACATCGTAATTTCTATTTTACCACAAAATCATGAAATGCCAAATATTTTGTTGCATAACAAAAAATTCACGCTTTTTGTTCGTCTCTAAAGAGAAACAAGATAAATTCTGATTATTAAAGAGACATTGTAATTTATTATTTCATGTCGAAGAAAATGTTCAATTTGGGGTTGATTTTATTGTAACTTTAAAATATCTACGTATATTTCTGATAACAGGACGGATTAAAAGAGTCTATATACGTCATGTAAATACAGCGAACGATGAATGAAAGAACCGACTAGCGTTCGTATGCGGCTTTTGTACCTGCATTTTCTTCTATTTTCCTCATCGCGTTTGATCGGATTTACTTTCGATGCGCTTTGGTCCCGCGTTTTCAAACATCCACAAAAATGGAAACGGTTTCGTTCGAAATCTAACCGACGAATCGTACCTTTAACGAGCACTTTGCGGTGAAAAAAAGAGGCGATTGCGAATCGGTCAGGCGACAGATTTTTCAGAATTAAATCGACGCAGGGATATTACGGTTCTTTTATCCTGAATTTCACCATTCACGCGAAAAGGGACGTCGTCAACGCCTTCCGTTTTCCCAACCTTCGACAACCTGTTGAGAAACCGATTTATTGATAGAGCACGATGTATATCATCGAACACACAGTACAGAATAGATAAATTTTTATCCATTCGTATGAAAATTTTTGTAATTCGATGTAGGGATTTAAGCTTTTTGTTTCGTAGAGAATCGGTTTTATCATTCAACTGGTGTTTTCGAATTTCGTGACACGTAATATTTTAACCAACGCATAAACATGCACATACTTTTGTTTAGTATCGAATAGATTTGATTAAAAAAAAAAAGAGAAAGACAAAACACATACGTGTATAAATTATTCACAAAAATTTCAAAACATGGCAAGTAATATTTTTACATAATCGGAAAATTTGTATTAAATTGAACACATTTCACATGTCAAACATCCACTCAAATTTGTGTTAATTTAACACAAGATGAATATATTAAGAAGTAACTCAAATATTATGTAACAAATTAATACAAATATTATGTAACAAATTAAAACGTAAAACTGAACAATTTTTAAGCAATCATTTTTCTTCACATTAAGATTAATAATTTAAAATATATTAAGTTTTTTAATCAATTTAATATTTGTAATATGTTAAATTAATTCATTTTATTTTAAAATTAATACATTTCTCAGAATGTTAATATTAAAAAAAAATTGTTTTTATTTCTTTACTTACTCATAAATTGTGTCATAATAACTAAGAAATATTGATGATTATGAAATTTAACACAAAATATTTAAATAACACAGTCATATTAGAAATCTTAAGTAACACAGTCATATTAGAAATATTAAATTAATGCTCGGATATATTAAAAATTCAACATAAAATTTTAACAAGAACTTAAACTGTTTCTGACACAAATATAAAATGTTTGTACTGTCTACCAATAATTTTCAAAAAAGATGAAAAATATTTATTATTCAAAAATCCATATCACTATTATTTTCGATATTTTCATTAAATCAGCGTTTTGTATTACTTTTAAAATTTGATGATTAAATAAGGAGCCAAATTTCTCGAGTGTATATATCATAAATACACACGTCAATGCTGCTATAAATCTTTTATCAAATGTCGTTAATACATTTAGAAAAATCTAAAAAGAAAAATCTAAATAGAAAAAATTTCTAAAATTTAATTTTTTATTGTTTTAAAAGTAATTTATTGGGATAATAGTATTATTTTGATTAAAATAAGAGTAAACAACATATACACTTTAGTTTCCATAATTCTTAAAACATTTCGCGCCTTATATATTTTTTTTTTTTACTTATTTTTAAATTTTTTCGCGCTTCTTTAACTTTGACTAAAATTTTTGCGACATACTTGGAGATCCATGCGACATACTAGCACCTGAAAAATCTGCATTAAATAATTACGAACAAGTTTAAAATTTTATATTTTTTTCTATTAAGTTGCTTATTCCTTCAACGCTGTTTATTCATGCATTCAGTGAATGGTATTTGCGTTCAAAAAAGCGAAAAATCTCTAAGGCTTCGTCGAGGAAAACGGACAAGGGCGCATAGAGGTAGAAGCACCTGGAGTAAAATCCAGGAATAGGTCTTTTTCCAAGCGTTACCTCTCAAATTACTCGGAGATCAAAAAACCGACTCTTTGCAGCGGTCGAGCGAGAAGATAAAAAGGTGAGGAGGCGCTAGCCGCCATGGCAGTGAAAGAGCGAGCCGCGAGAAAGAGTCGCCCGGAAAAAGGGAAGGCAGACTTTCGCGCGCAAGATGTGATTTAGATACACGGCTCCTGGGATTCCGCCGGGCTGCCTCTAGAATAGAGGCGACTAAAGAGCGAGAAAGAAACGAAAGAGAACGAAGAGGGTCGAAGTGGCGAAGCGGAACTGAACGAGCGGCTTGAACGATAACATCTCTCGCTCTTTGCGTGGTCTTTTGGGCTGTTCCTTGGAGTTCCGATAATTGTCGGTCTCATCGGTCGCGTCGCCGAGGAAGCTGGGGATCTCTAGCGACGACAGAGCTCGGAGGGAATCTCGGGTATCGTTTTTCACGCGGAAATCTCCCCGAGCTCTCGCCTCGTTCGCCGCACCGTCAGGTCGCTTTCCGTGCTTCTTCTTCGTTCATTCGTCTTCTTCTGCTCGTCCCTTTCCGTCCGTCATTGAATGCCTGGGCTCTCCCAATGGCGCTTTAAAGAGCGCTCTGGGATGCGTCTTTACGGCGACGAGCTCCGTCGACGGCGCGCCGCAGTCGTTGCGCCTGAAACATTTTTGCCGCGAATAGCCTCGACTACAACGATACTCTTGGACTCTACACACACTCTCGGAGTACTCCGAATCTATCGGATGTCTTTCAACCGTCGATCCTTTGACGAGTTTTAGGTCAGCGTTTTCTTAACGGGAATTTGTATACCGAAATAGTTTCCCGTCCTACGTATAAAACATAAAAATTCTTCAGCTTCCGAAAAAGACGCTTAAATCGAAGGAAAAAGTCTTTCTTTGCTTATCGCATATTACGAGCACAGTTCTGAATCCTTGGAATCTTTTAAGATAATAAATGGAAAACCTATACGTTAAGCATACATATAAAAAAAATGAAAGAATTGACTTTTTGATTCGAGTTTAGTAATATGAGTTTATATTTTAAAAAAAGCCTTCTGTAATCTAATACTTTCTTGACTATAAGTATCAAACATCCCCACAAATTGACATAAACTTTCTATGTGTATCTAACGAAATATAATTAAAAACAGTTTTATCGAGAATATTTATTTTTATAATAATTTTAATATTTTGTTAATTCTTCTTTGGCTTTTATTACCGCCTTTTCCAAAAAAAATGTAAATTGAAGATTGCTTTTATATACTGTTAGAAAATTTGTGTTAATTTAACATATATTTTTTATTCATTCGTCTTATAATTTATGTTTTAAAACACTATTTTTATATTATTTATTCACTTACGATAAATTGTGTTATTTTGAATGAATGAATTAAATATAAATTAACACAAATTATTTTAACTAACATAATCATATTATATAATATTAAGTTAGCACTTGAATATGTTCAAAAATTCAACACAAAATATTAACAAGGATTTGAGTGGACCATTTGCGACATTTTTTATTGTATACTTATGCAAGGCTGTAAACAACATTAATTATTGCGGTATTTTTAATTATAGTATATATAATATTATTCAGCTTTCGTGATGAGGAAGCGATATATCTCTTTCGTCTATTTTTCTGTCAAACATGAATTGCTACATACATTTCCATTAAAACTGCATACGAATAAAAATCAAGCGGCGAAGTGAAAATGGATATAGAAATATGGCCGACGGGCAATGATCAGTAATCGCAGTAACGTTTTTCGTGTGGAAATCATGGCGGTCGTCAGTCTACGATCGTTGGAGAATATTCGGATGTTCCTCATCTTTCTCGTCCTGTTCGCCGCTTTTTCTCGACCGTTTGCATTGGCTCGTTCCTTCAATGACATTTACAGGAGCGCTATCGAAATCCTCTTTACGAAGCGGCGCTTTTAGCTTCTGCGAGTGGCTGATAATGGACACGCCGAAAGAGTTGCTTTTCAATGATTCCCCAAATCAAATATTAAGTTTCGGCCGCGATGTATATCGATATTTTCAAATTAATGTCATTCTATATCTTGAAAAGACAAATTAGTTTGATGGGAGACATTGTTTTTTTGTACTCACGCAATATTACCGCACAGCGGTAATATTTTAATCCTCTCGTGTCAAAATCTGTAATCATTTATGCTGACTAAAGGCATCAATTAATTTCAAAGAATCAAAATGACAATTCGTATAAAAAAAAAATGAACACTAAGTTTATTTTAAAAACAATTAATAGTTCAAAGAACTTCGCCTTTTTTAAAAGTATATGTATATATATATGTATATATATATAAATTATATATGTATATGTATATATATGTAAATATAGATTTGACATACGGGGTCGATTGTATATTTTAGAACAAAATAAAAATTACAAAAGCTGAATGAAACTCACTCGATGTTAACCAATGAAATTATTAATA
>Ga0157363_1001279_pt1 | contig 20810 bp, 12 predicted proteins | sample AttsexASBM1_FD_111477 | JGI IMG/M metagenome (GOLD analysis project Ga0157363, IMG submission 111477) | Fungus gardens microbial communities from leaf cutter ant in Ribeirão Preto, State of São Paulo, Brazil - Atta sexdens ASBM1 | ecosystem: Host-associated > Fungi > Mycelium > Unclassified ... | reverse complement strand
CTTTTAGTTTCTGAGATATTCGCCTAGGATATTAAAATGCGTCACCCTGTGTATATATATATACACACACACACACACACACACACACACACACACACACACACACACACACATATTTCTAAAATATTTTTTTTGGAATATCTTTATTCATGCAAAAAAAAAATAACAAAATCTATAATTCAAATTCCGCTTGGACATTATAACATGAAAGAAATAAATATAGTCTGCAGCGATCTCATAGAGATTGCATTTTTTTTTAAATTATTTTCACACAATTTTTTTCCTTGATATTTATTTTATAAATTTGAGATACACATAGTTTATATCATACGTTTATTTATACATATAAATTTGGTATTTATATTGCAAAGCAACATTACGGTTGAGAGCAAAAATTAAAACGATAAGAATAAAAATTTTTTTCTGGGGAGCATTAATTTATATTTATTACTATTATATTTATTACTATATGAAAGTGCACGTAATACGATTAGTAAAAATTAAAAGTGTTGCACAACTTTCTAATTGTAAGAGAATAAAATGAATTATGCCAATTCTAAATGCTCCCGAGCATTAACCACGATATAAACTTTTCATTACAATTTATATGTTCCAATTATTTGAAAAGTTTTATAATTACTATTATTGTACTTAAACGCGCGTAACAATTTTGTCATATCTTTCACATTTTTTCTTGTATTAGAATTAATTAATACATATTTCCTGTATTCAAAAGTAAAAAGGCGAGTAGAGAAAAAGAAGAGTAAACGCGAGATTTCCAGGAATAAGTTTAAAGATGGACAAGGAGTTTACGAACGTTAAACGCATTTATAATGGCGCACAATTCAATTATTCTATTTCTGAAAATTGTCCTGACGACATACGAAAACGGACACACAGTACGTAATATTGACATGTGATTGCCCGTACATGTGTTTTACAAAATGATCCGAGAATTCATCGTCTAATCACCCCGGACAATGATTCGCCTCGGTACAGGAATGTAAGACAACACATTTTACAATATCGTATTGAAATCAGGAAATTACATCTTATTTAATCATCCGTATGTATGTATTGTGTGTATATGTGTATGTATGTACGTATATATATGTGTATGTGTATGTGTATGTGTGTGTGTGTGTGTGTGTGTGTGTGTGTGTGTGTGTGTGTGTACATATGCATACTTATAAACTTGTCCATTTTTTTCTTATTAGAGTCACTTCCACTTTATAAAATATTAGAACGAATGATCCTCCTTTAACTTAGTTAACGACCACCTGTTTGTTCTTGATATACTTCAATGACATCATCGTTTTCCATTTCCAGCTGAAATTAATGGTCTTTCTTTCATTAATAATATCTTTAATATTAGTTAATACTTCAAAATTAATAAATGTGTAACATTGAAATATTGATTATTTATATAAGTAGGTGAGTTAATAAATTTATTATTAATTAATTTATACTACTTTGATTTTTGAGGGCAAATTAAGATTACTGATTGACTTGCCTATTATGTAATAGAAGATTATTTTGCTAATTTAACATACACATGTATATGTTTCTTAGATAAATTTTAAATCTATCTTTTAAAATATTATAAATATTTAACAAAAATGTACAACAAACATTACTAATACTAATTAAGAAAATAAGATTTTTAGCAAAGTAAGATTTCATTTATTTGTCAATCAATTTCGAACGCGAACTATAAAATTGATTTACCTGCTTTGGTGTTTCATCATCATTGATTCTTTTACCATCAAAAAGAAACCTAAGCGATGTCATAGGTACACCCTAAACAAAATTAGAAATATATCGCGTGAATAATATATCAATTTAAGGACGGTATTCATATTCGATTCTATTCAAGATCATCAAAAGTACAGTCTTAAGATGTCGAACAATCAGAGGGTCATATTAATCTTAAGACATTACTTAAGATCTTATGCCCGTATTCATAGTCAGGTCTTATATTTAAGATTCCTTAAATTTATCTTCAGATATTTTATGAATTATTTCATTGGCTGCTGAGTATCTAAAGATAAATTTAAGGAAGCCTTAAGTACATACAAGGTCTTATATTATACGAAATACGGATATTAAAATAAGAATGGATATGAATACCTATTCAAAATAATCGGTTCAGCCGTTATTAAAATCTAATAATTTCAGGTCTATTTTTTTCAGCTAAATTTCTTACAATTCATCTTTTCTCTTTTTTTTCTCTCCAAAAAGTTCAGCTGAAGAAACAAGTTTGAAGTGCTCGTAATTTACTGACTTGTATATAGATAAGTGACTCTCGTTGTGTAAACTATTGTAAGTGCCTAAAAGAGAAGATAGAATACAGCTCTCTCATAGGCGCTTACACTATTATTGCTTAGAGGTTCTAATCGGAATTTAACTATAAGAAGAAATCCGATGTTTTTCTGTAAAATTGAACGAGTAAGAAAAGATATATTTTATCTTGTTCTACAATTATGCAACATAGAGAAAGACATGTTTAAAGATATGTAATATTTGACTGAAGCAAATTTGAATAAAAAATATCAAATCAATCAGTTGCTTGATCTCATGGTCAGAAATACTTCCTAGGGTGCTTTCAGAAATTCACGGGTTATTATTTTATCCTTGTCATTCGCTAAATGTTAAACAATAAATTTCTATAATTGAACTAATGTACATTTTTAGAACTTAAAAGTAATACATATTCGATATTCAACGAAAAAAAGAAAGAGCATTCTAATGCTGTTTAATATAGAAAAAAAAAAACAAATCTAAGAGTCTACAATGAGTCGGTATATTCTGTGATCGGTAAATCAGAAGCGAATCTGAAGGAGAATCGGTGAGTCAAGATTGATCGAAATAATTAGTAAAGTTGGCCAACAGCTAACTTCTAAGATTACAATTACTGACTTGTAGACCTAAACTAAGAATAAAATAATATTCAAATGCACTCAGGTGAAGTTTCTGAATGCAGCTCAGGGAATCGATTCTATATCTTGAAATGAAATGAAAACTACAAAGGGAACGAATTTACTAGAATAATTGTAATTTCATTGATAAAAATCTAATAAATTAAAATCTAGTAAATTACAAAAGTTTGCTCACTTTTGTAATTTTCACTGTTTCAAAATATAGGGTGCCTTCCAACAAGAGACATACATGGCACAGTAAGACATATTATATTTACATGGCTCGATTACACTAAAGTTCATCGATGTTATAAAATTTTGATTAAAATCTTTATTCCTTATTCTTTATTTCTTCCATTGCGGTTGCACCCTTATTTGAGTAAGATTTTTGTAATTTTTAAATATTGTTTAGAAAATAAATTATTCCAACTTGTAACGTAATTTGCAAAATTTTTGTATTGGATTACAAAATGTATTTTCTAATGTCCAATTGAATGTAATTAGCCGACTACATTAATATGTTTTAGTACCGAGAGATCTTCTAATCTGGAAGTTAATTCTAAATTCTATAACTGTCTTCCAATGAACGACTAAGTACAACACAGTGATCATCTCATCCTTGTTTAACATCAATGAATAACAAGAATGTAATCGGATATATCAGAATACACAGTTTCTAATAGATTGGAATCATTATTCCTTATTCCTAATTCTTCATTCCTTCTATTATGGCTGTACCCTAAGGATTATCAATCCTCAAAATTCTAGCGTTACAACTATGAAGTTATCGAATATGCATCTTATTGTGTTACTTTGATAAAACTCCACGTAAAGAACAAGATACGATGTATGCGATCAAAAGATAATAAACAAGGGAACTCACCACACGATCACTGTAGGACTTCTTTAGCTTGCCCATCTGAGTGGTCATCTTTACCCTAAAGTGAATCTCGTTGCTGTCCTGGAAGAAAAAAATAGATCTAATGTATCTTGCGCGCGCAATAATTGATGTTTCTAGCATGTATCGCTTACATTTCCAACAACTTTGAGCTTGATGTACTCCGAATTCGCGTCGCCTGGGCCGGCTTCGGGTTTTTGTTCCTAGTAGCACACGACAAGGTTAGAACGCTAGTTCATTCAAACTCATGACGAAGTTCGATTCGGAATATCCCGGCGAACTAATTGCCGCCGGCCGCGACCGCAGCCGCGAAAGCGCTGCGGCGAGACCGCGGGGACGCCGACCGTCTATCGGGATGGCTTACCTGATTGTCGGACATCGTTATCAATTAAATTACAACAAACTTCTTCACCACGCGCCAGAAAACGCTAACCAAACACAAGATCGCAATATGGCGCCGAGTTTTTGTCAGTTTCCACAGTCTAGTCCACTTCTTGTGCTAGGAGCAAACGAAGGACCGTAACGGTCGGCCGTTCACAAACTTATTCAATTTTTTCTCGCGATGAAGTTAGGTTAGGCTAGTTAAAATTAGGCTAGGTTATTGTATTATATTTAAAATGAGACATGAGGGTGGAGGCTGCAATTCGTAGAGTTTACGAACATTCTTTTAGAAAATTGCGTTTTAGGCAACAGATGGCGCTCATGTTACCCCTCCTTCTTAAGTCACTAGATTTCAACGCCTAAGGCTATGTTCAGATTCCTACCCGAGTGCCATCCAAGTATCACTCTATTCTTGTTATTTATCGAATGTTAAACAAGAATACATGATATCCGGAGAATACCCAGGTGTTCTGAACACGTCTCAAGCTGAAATCAGACTACGCATTGAAAAATGAGATTGAAGATTGAAAGATTGAAGTTTAACCAATCAGAACAAAAGAAGTCAAAATTTCTCTGTCCTCATTGGTGAAATTTCAATCTTTAATCTTTAATCTCAATCTTCAATGCATAGTCTGATTCCGATCTCAGGCTAAGTTCGGGAAGACACTATTAAAGTGCCTTTTCATGCTGACGCTTGTCGCATTTTTAGCGTCAACGGGTGCGGTCTACTCAACACTACAAATGCTTCGAAACTTTTGATTGACCAACCGGAAAAAAGAATTTCATTAATTGACCAATCAAAAAATGCTTCGAATCTTTTATAGCACCAAATGGATGGTATGTAGCCAATATAGGTTACGTGATCGAAGTTCACGCTAAAATAGAGATAATGCCTTTTCATGCTGATGCTTATTTTTAGCGCCAAAATAGACGTAATCAAAATTTACGCTTGATATTGGTCAATTTCTATTTAACTTATTTTAACGCCCAAAACGAGCGTCAGCATGAAAAAGCACCTTTATGAGACGTTTCATTTGCGAGGTTCTTAGAAACCTAGAATGTTTAGAGAACCTAAATGTGGCATCCGAGAATTTCAATGTAAATTGTAGAAATATTTAAATAATCTCTGTGAATGAATCTGTGAATATCCCTAACAGCAAACGTCGATACGTCAACTATAAATTGACTTTGCTAAGTCAAAGTCTTTAGAAGCCTGTAAGTCGACTTTGTACAGATGTCCTTCCAATATCGACTTTAGGATGTCTAGTGCGATTTACGCACAAAACTTACATGTGGAATTCGTTCTTTTTGTGTAACTATAGTTAAACAAGGATGAATGCTGTTCTTGAGCGTTGTGAACATGAATCGCATCACAGCTTAGAATGGTTAATTTAAAGTCGGCTTATAGTCATCTTTAAAATGGGACATTATATGATATACTTCCTAGTCAGAAATAATAATGGAATCGAAAGCATTAAATCGATGTCGAATCGACGTTGATTCGATGTTGATTTCATTATCATTTCTGACTGAGTTAGAAACGTCTAAAGTCGACTTGTGGACGTCCATTTTTCAGACGTCTAGGAGCTATAGTCGATTCAGAGTCGATTTAGAATCGACTTTGTGCTGTTAGAGTATTTTATACATATATGTATGTACATATAGCCGGTCACAGAAAGGTTGCAACACCTTTTTTTCGATTGGTTTCGGAACGCAACTTGCTCTCACCGAGCGATTGATTCTTATTCATGGATCCGCAAATAAGAACTCTAATAATCTCAAATAATCGGGTGAGTAGGCTGGGTGAGTGGGCTGCATTCCGAAACCCATCGAAAAAGTGTTGCAACCTTTCTGTAACCGGTTGTACATGACTTCACCAACAGTTATATTATTGCTTCCATATTATTATTAAAACGTTCTCCAATGAAACTTAATAAGCACCAAGATAACCTCGTAACACAAAGAGCACCAAATTAATGTAAAAAATAAGCGACAACACGAAAAAAATATCCGGACGTTTCAGGATTCGTACCGAAGTCTAGTCTCCTTCATATTGGTAAACTTACATCCTACAAATGAATTACATACAGTCCTGACGTTGATAGATTCTCTAGAGAGATAAGACCATGCACATAAAAAAATTTAAGCCTTACCAGTAAGCGAATCGACCAATCACAGTCAAGCAATAAGGCAACCATTTTGAAACTTAAGACTTAAAATTTAAAAATTTGAAAAATTTCGTAAGAATGAAATTCCTACGTCTTATGGCTTATAGTCCTTATGGTTAACCAATCGCATGCGACCGTCTCCTTCAAATTTCGAGGCGCACACTGTCATTTATGTGTTAAATTACGAAAGCATAGTTTATTTTGAATTATATTTCAATGTTAATAACGAAGAAAAAATGAGTAAATATTTTTCTCACGAATAAAAAATTCTTTAATTAATGATTTAAATGAAGGTAATCAGTTTAATAACAAGTTTAATCTAAAAAATATTCACAAAAATGGTGATGAATTATTAATAGATGCAATAAAAGAATATCCACATTTATATAATTTATCTCTAAAAGATTACAAAGATATATATTCCAATATAAGATTTCGGCAACATTAGACAATGAATAATTTAATCTAATTACGTTTAATTTATTTACATTTAAATTATGTTTAATCTTCTTATGTCTAATTACATTTAATTTAGTTCTTACGTCTAATTTATCTGCAATTGCTGCCCCATATACTTCTATGGATGCAGTAAAAACTACTAGCTCATACCTAATTAATATAGATAATAGGAAATTATTCATGCAAACTTGTATCCTAAAACATATTTAGAATAAAACCCAAGCGAAAAATTGTAAAGTTTATTTATCAATATAATTTTGGAATGATGTTTTTTAAAATAGCACTTATCACTGACTAACAACATCTAAGATAAAATTTACGCGTCTAAAATCTTTTATAGACGAAAAATTTAACAGGATGTCTGATTACGATTTCTTCAACCTCGATAAAAGGATTAAAAGGTTAATTGTTAAAGTATTCGAGACACGTAGATCTGATGCGCAATCTCGAAATTATCGAATCGGATTGGTACGACGTAAGGTCTTAAGTTATCTATGTGCCATAGGCAAGCGAATGCCTATAAACAATTGACGATAACAGAAAAAAATATCAGAACTCTCCTCGTCTCGATCCCAGACCTAAATCTCTCCTCCGAGTTGATAGACTTTCGTTCTGCACTGAGCCATACAGACGCTAGTAGTTTCTCTATTATCCCTATTTCCCCCAATAAATTTCTTACATGTTTTGCTTGTTGAATTCGACCAATGTGACATCATCATGTTTTTCTCTTTCTTCGCCCTTAACCATAAACGTACATACCTTATCTGCTAAAAAGCTTCCGAAAAATTAGGTGTTATAGTTTCAAAAACGTTTCCACATATATATATATACGTATATATATATATATATATATATACATATGTACAGAAATCTGCAGTAATGTAATGCATTTATCTGTAGTGTAATGTAATTTGTCAATATGTTACAAAGTAAATGTTTTATATGGAATATTTATGGAATATTGTAAAATTGATGTTTCATTATTGCAAATATAGCATTGCTGTAATGTCTTTGAACGTCAAACAAAATATTCCAAATCAAACATTTCTTAGATGTTGCTAAATATTTTTTTTCTAACATCTCAAATTATTGAAATAATAGCTAAGATGTAATGGCATGTGAATGTTACAATTGAAATATTATTTTGAAACATTCATGAAACGTTTTATAAACTTTTTTATGTAACATTTCAATTTGCAATATTGTTGCTGAAATGAAACATCTCCTGTATATTATATTATATTATTTATATTTAGTGGATGACAAAAATAAAAATTGAGTGTATATTATTAAATATGTCAAAGGAGCAAATGACAATCCAATCCCTTGAAATTATTTTATTTTATTTTATTTTATCCTTCAAATAACATTTTATTTTAATTCTCAAGCTGTTGACATATTGAAGATAATACTTCTATAACTATGTTTGAATTTTCATATGAATTTGAATCTAAAGACTTAATTTTGTCCTTATTAGCTTGATATATCGGTAAGCAGTTTAGACAATTTTTCATGTGATCAAAAAACATTTCATTAGTACTTTTTACCAAATATTTTATCTCTGGGTAAAGCTCATCGTGACCACACAGATGCGCACTCATCATAAATTCTAGACGTCTCTCACTACATTCTTTCGGATCAAACGACGGTACTGCGTCTAAAAATGCATCAAAGTTTGTATTGAGCGAAGGTGTTGAAATAAGTAATATGTTTTACATGCAATGGCTTAATTTATATCGTGCATTTGATATGATGGATACTATGACCCATATTTAGAAAAGCGCGCTTTTATCTCTGAAATTCTACAGTATGCGTAACATAAATTATAGCATGTTAGCGTGCTAACATCGATTCTGAATAAGCGTAAGCGCGTTCTGAATACGGGTCTATAACTAGTAATTTTTTATTGAATTACGGTTGTGTTCCAAAATTTATTGCCAATTTATTTACTGCAAATCTATAGTGCACGTAACGCAAACTATAGATTTTATTGGCAATAAATTTTTTAACACAGCTTATATTAATTTTGACAATACGTAAACACATATACGTATGTGTATTTAATTAATCATTTTAATGCATATTGTATCAATTTAGTACATTCTTTAAATATATATTACTGAAATTAAAATACTTTAATAGCAAGTTAACATGCATATTCAGTATAGATACAATTATGAAGCACAGAAATGCGGAAGACAAAATTAATTAAACTTTACTAAATTTCCGCATTTCCGCATGTTCTATTTCGCTTGTTATAATTTCCTAATATTACCTGCAGTACAATTTGAGCGGAAAAGCTCAAGAAAAATGTTAAACGAGGATAAATAATACATGGACTCGAAATTTCCAAAAACAGTTCAATAAGCATATATAAAATTTTTCTAAGTATCGCGATGTCGCAGCAAAAATTGGGCGAAGCTGAACATTTCTCGTATGGGACAAGCGAATGAGTCGAGCTACGCATGGCTACACAAAAATACAGAATTAATTGAAAAATGTGATCTTAGTATCAATCATGAAACTTGATTCCTAGGATGGAAAGTGAAAAGTGAAAAATTTCTCCATTAATTTCAATCGTAAAAATTTTCACTTTTCACTTTTCATCCTAGGGATAAAAAAATTTTATTGATACCCTTATACGAGGATTATTATTTATTCAGAATAATAAACAAAAACAAATATTTATCATTGAAAATGGTTTTATTGTTTTTCAAAATATTTTCCACGATGATCGATATACTTTTGCATACGTTTGAACCAATTTTCATAGCACTTTTTCCATTGAGGTATCTTCAAAACATGCATTTTGAATGCATCAACCGCTTCGTCTGGCATCGAAAATCGTTGATCACGTAGTTTATTCTTCGCATACGAGAACAAAGAAATCATTGAGTGCCAATATAAGGCTTGTACGGCGGATGACTCATCAATTCGATGTTTTTACCGGTCAAATATTGAGTTGTTTGGGCTGATGTGTGAGAGCATTGTCATGATGAAGAATGATTCTGCATCGCTAGTTGTTTTTTCTTATTTCTCCAAGGACTTCTAGCAAACAAATGATTGTGTATCATTCAGAATTGACCGTTCTACGATCCTCTAGCACTGTCGCCACATATCCATTTATCCAAAAAAAAAACAGATGACCATTTGTTTCGAGCGCGAACAACTGTTGGATTTGGCTCATCTTGGAAGACCCATACAGTCGATTGCTGTTTATTTTCGGCTCATGTGTGTAGATCCAAGATTCGTCACCTGTATAGATGTTATACATGGTTTTTGACTCACCATGATTATATTTTTTTAAGCATTTCTTTGCACTAATCGACACGAGCATGTTATTGAGTGATCGTTAACTTATGCGGAATCCAACGCGAACAAATTTTTTTATGGCTAAACGTTCATATAAAATCTTGTGTATGCTTGTCATACTAATGCTCCTCAATCTTACGGTATGTCACATGACGATCTTGCATTATCAGTTTGCGCACAGCATTGATGTTTTCTGGCACAACAGATTTTGGACGACCTTCTTTAAATTCGTCTATGAGCGACAGCCACGATTGAATTCACTAAATCAATAATATATAGTGGTTTTAGATAATGCTTTATCGTCAAAAATCGAAGTGAGTTGATCAATGCATTGTTGTTGAGATAATCCATGTCAAAAGTTGTAAATCATCGCACGAAAATTTTCACGAATTAATTCCATTTTTTGACTGAGATGAAATTTTCAAGTCACTATAAACAACACAAGCATCCGTATGACAAAACATTCTGAGTACGTATACCGTCAAAAATGTCAAACTTTACAATGGATATGTTACAATGGGTACGTTAGATGACACCTAACAACACCAGTTTCGGATACATAAATAGTCTACGTATATTGTAACCTTGATATATGTAATAAAACATCTTACAACCTCTACTGGAAAAAATTATATATATGCTTATTGCATGACTGTGTTCGGAAATTTATCCGGTTCATTATTTATCTTCGTTTAACATTCAACGAACAACAAAGATAAAATAATACATAGATGCACTCGAGTGAAGACAACCTGGATGTCGCGCATTGCGTATCGCGCATCGCGTATCGCGTGTCGCACATCGCGCATCGCGTGTCGCACATCGTGTTGGTGTGCAAAAGCCATAAGGGTGCTGTCCCATAGAGTTGATAACGGAACTCGCGGAATCAATACGACGAATCATAGTCCGCTATTTTCGCTATAATTTCACCGTTACAATTAGCAGAATGAACGAAAGTTAGTCTTGCAATATTATATGCTGTCGATGTATATTACAGCCATTGCGTCCATATAATTGATTACATACTATTTTTTATTTTCTTCATTAATATGGACACAATAGCAGAATGCTAATGAGTCGATAATTACAGTAAATATGAATGTATATATTAATTAACAGTTTACGATTCCGTTTATTTTCTTTCTCTTATATTTTATTAATTGAGCGGTAAACGCGGCAGCGGAATTAAGTTTCAGTCAATCATGAGACAATTTTACAGTTATATTAAAAATATTTTATTACTAAAGAAGTTCTAATGTTTACCAGTATGTTATATAGATTGTTATATTTATTAAAATATTATTTTTATTTTTTATTTATTATTATAAGTATTGTAAATAACATAAAAAATATGATTTTTATTATTCTGCACGTTCCATTTCCGTTTATTCCATTAAGGCTGTGGTCAAAATCGCGCTACAAATGCTTTGAAGCATTTGATGAACCAATTAGAAGAAAGAATTTTATAAACTGACCAATTAAAAAAACGCTTCAAAGCGTTTGCAGCATCGCGTTGACCGTACTTTAAATGGGACATGAAGGATTTAGGAAAAGCGTAAGAAAAACAGAACAGAATGTCTGTGATTTGTCGTGTGTGATTCGTCGCGAGTTCCGTTGCCAATTTCCGCTTTATGGGACGGCCCTTTTGAATAATCTATAGACAGAGAGGGTAGAGATTTAAAAAGAGACGCTGTCCAACTGCACTCTGTGTTATCCTTCCATCATGGATTATAACTTACCTGTTATATAACTACCAGTCATTTTGGAGAATCTATATTATCAATTTTGTTTTTACTTGATTTGTCTCTATCTATGTTGTCACTTTTTTAGTTTATATCTAAAACAAAAAACGATTTATATATTATAGTAATATGAATTCAATTCATCTAAGACTGGAGTCCCATGGAGTATAGGGCTGCCGCACACAAAATTCTGTAACAGTATATGTAAGGTGTACTATGGGGTAACTAAAGTCGATGAGCCAATCAGGATACTACTTTAGATTACGATAATCTAATAGAAATAAAAATCTAATAGAAAGAGATAATCTAATAGAAATAAAAATAAAGTAAACATATCCATAACTTCGTAATAAGACGAATTTTAACCGATTGAAACTCGCCTTATGGATAAGTTTATTATTTCTATTTGGAGTACGTAGATCTAAAGCAATATTCTGATTGGCTCTGATCTCATCAGTTTCACGTCTTAAAATTACTGTTACAGAAATTTTGTGTGCGGCAGTCCTTATCGCGTAACCAATTAATAATCAGTAAGAGGCTTCGCACAAAAGGAACTCTTAAACGCGAAACCACAACAGCGAACCTCTTTAGATTGGTTATGCCTACTGCACACTGGACGATGCGATGAGCGATGAACGACGAGCGATCCAACAAAAGCTCTGCTTTTTCTCACGTGATGACATAAAGCAAAGCTCTCATTAGATATCGCTCATCGCTTATCGCTTATTGCATTATTCAGGCATTATGCCTCCGACACACCAGTGCGATGTTCAATGAATATATATCTTTATCAATATTTTCATTCTAAAAGTATATACTGTTATTGGATATTGCATGTCGTGCGCGACTAACATCGCGCTGGTGTGTCGGAGCTATTACGCGATTACGCAATACGCGGTAAATACACTTTATGGGACTCCAGCCTAATCGCTTTTGCACACTGGACGCTTGCCGCATGAGAATATGCGACGCGATATTCAATAAATAGAATCGATATCAATGTCGAATCAATGTCGAAATCAAATTGACATCGAATCGATATCGATTCGATTGTATAAATCTGATTATAGGTTATTTGGGTTATATAGATAACATGCTCCTGCCATAGTTCCTACTAATAAGTGCATTGGAATAGAAGCTATGATAGGAACATGTTGAAGCATGTTGGAGTATGCGATCAGGGCCATCAATCTCCCCTCTTGTTCCGAACGTTATCATAATGAACGCAACCATATGCTTATATGGTGATATCGGCCGGAAACGATTTCCATATGACAGCCATATTAAATATTAATTCTTCATTTCCTGTGTCATAGCTATCGAGAGATCGCTACAAACGGTGCTGGTAACGGAAAAAAACCATGGCAGTTTGGTGGCCTTGTATACAATGCGAATAAACCTTATGAATACCGACTAGTGCGGTATCATACATATGTAGTAGTACATACGCGGTTAAATAACTGAACTAGGGATGCGTTACATGTTATGCCTCCGGCACACCAGCGCGATGTTTGTCGTGCGCGATACATATCCAAGTATACAGCTTTACCGATGTTTTCATTCATTCAAAGATATATTCTCATTGGATATCATCATTGGATATCGCGTGTCTCTCGCAACAAATATTGCGCTGGTATGCCAAAGCTATAAGTCGGAGATATGTTATTAGCAGCTTACAAGAAGACTGACTTGATCAGGAGATCGATTCTGTATCTTGAAACAAGGTAAAAATTACAAAAGTAAAAGAGCGAATTTATTAGAATATTAATAATTTCATTGGTCAACATCCAGTAAATTTATTCACTTTTGTAATTTTCACCTTGTTTGAAGATATAAAATCGATCCCTAGGATATTGATTTTCTAATTTTTATCATGATAAAAATGTGAGCCATTTTACATTATGTGATTCTCTACTTTCATCATCCAATTGCAAGCAACCTTACGGAAGTTCGTTTGGCAAGAAATTTCTTAATGAATGATAAGATCCGAAAAAGACTGAGAAATAGAGCGAGAGAGGAACCACAGCCGACTGAACCGACTGAATTAACAATTTTTAAATTTTAAATATATAATTTTGTACAGTCCAAAGATAAAAATAAAATCAAATGGCAATATACATGGTAGTAAAATTTTGTTACTGGATAAATAGGATAAAAAGATCTTTGAATCACATATGAGAATTACACGAAGAATGCTTAGAGATATTTATTTTCAATAGGATTGACTTTATAAATAATGGCAGAAAATCGTTTTAGGCCCAGTTCCACAACTCACGGTTTATTACTTTTAACCATTTTTAATCGAAGTCCGATTTACTCGTCATCTATTTTCAATTTTAGAATTGAAAAAAAAAGGAATAAATTGAACTTTACAGCTGTGGTCCAATTCATGCTGACAACGTTCATGAGCAGCATTTGTCTTCGTTTAACATTTGAGAAACAACAAGAATGAAATGGTTTTTAATCTTTGTGAGCGTGAATTGGACCGCGATTCACTTCACATTTTCATGTTTTTTCTCACAAATCTAGTAATCGGCAAATCTAGTATTTCATATTTTGACTTCGTCGTTACGAAATCACGCGGACAAACTCATGTGAGATGAAAGTGCGAAAAGTGAGTGATCTCACTCGAATTACAGAATCGACTCCCAGAACTAGAGGAATCTTTACTACTATAAAAATGATGGAGAGTAAATATCCGATAAATTTTAACCATAACATAACATTTTCGAATATCAAAAATATGCGTGATGAGGATGAAAGAAATTGATCAGAGATATGTAAATGCGAATGACTCACGAATCCGTTTAGAGATGAGTCATAAGCATAGAGTATAGGAAACTTGGTTTTGAAAAGTATAAGGTACTATAAACGTAAGTATTCGCATATCCGCCATTTTTACTCCTTTCCTCACACCTTGCTCTGTTTCCATTCTATCACTGAGCTGAGAAGGTTATGATCGTTACGGTTGTTACAGCTTCTAAGCTGCTGGAAACCTTGTAGTTTCGTATTTATGTATTTCCGCACTTCGAAATTTTATCATAAGACTAAGAGACGAAAAGAAGAATATAAAAAAACTGAAATATTATATATTAACGAAGGCAAACAAATTTATAAAATGTCTTGTTGTGGTAAACTGTATCAATAAATCAGAAAAAGGTATTCGATTATTTAAATTTCTTGCGGATAATATTCGTCAACAAAACAAATACATGACTTGTGAATAAACATCACTTCCTCGTAGATGAGAAATTTCAATCTTTTTCTTCAAATTGACATATATATTTGGCATTTTATCTAGAAATAACCTAGACACTCTCCTGTATTAATATTAAAATAGATATTCAACTGATTTTGAGAGCAAAAATGAAATAAAAGGAGCTACAAAATTCAAGCAGCAAATACAAATCATAATCTGTAATGATCATTCGTCACAGCTCAGTGATGGAATGGAGACAGAGCAAGGAGTGGGAAAAGGAATAAAAATGGTGGATGCGAAGTTTTACTTATGTTTCTAGTGCTTTAAAAAGTATAGAAATTCAAATTTGTATAAAATTTCATTTTATTTAATGAAATAATTTTAATCAAATCTTATAGGAATTTTGTAAATCTTATAAAACCTGATAAAACACGAGAGAATTCATATTCGATATCAATCATGATGCTCACGTGGTTGACGATAGAAAATAACATAAACTTATAGAAAATTATACAAATTGATAGAAATCTTATTATCGTTTTCAATTGTTTTCTATCAACTTTTTTTATCAGAGTTCTGTCCTGTGTTCAGATGAAAAAATGAACAAGAGAATAAAATGATTAGGAATACCTTCGATTTCCAAAATCAAATGGAAACAAAGATTATGTTTTATATTTATATTAATTACTATTAAGAATTAAATGAAATATATGGTTATTTTATCGCATACCGTATACGCTATATCTAATTGTACTTTAATTTCTCTATAATATACTTACCAGATCGTAATCGACGAAGCCAACGACACGTGCAAGACTGTTGAAGACAGTGCAAGAAATGCTAGAACATGCCTTCTATGCCCTATTATGCAGCTTAGTCACAGGTCTAGTTTCCACCGAAGGTTTAAACTGGATCAGAATGTAAGAACTTACCAATTACAGTTGAGCATTCCCCTCTTGTTCGACTATAACAGGGGAATACTCGACTGTAGTTGATAGTTTAGCGGCGGAGTGGGGAGGGAGAGAGAGAGAGAGAGAGAGAGAGAAAGAGAGAGCAAAGGATTGAGGAAAGAAGCAAGAAAGACTGAGAAAAAGACTAAAAATGGCGGATGCGAATACCTATATTATATTAGGTGTAGTAAAAAGAAATCCATTATTTTTCTATTCAATTTCATGCAAAAATAATGGATTTCTTTTTCCTACACCTAAAGTAGTTTTAGCTGTCCTCTTTCAGGTTTCTCTTAGAGCCATTCCATACAAACTTGCATAGCCGCATAAACGTGTGCATAAAGAAAATCATCCAATCATATTTTATATTTGTCTTTATGATAGAAATTGGATAATTTTTTGTATGCATATAGTTATGTGGCTATGCAAGTTTGTGTGGAATGGTCCTTATGGCACATTCGGTACATATGAATTGACACGGTTTTAGTAGTATTTATTCACGATGTCCACATAATTTTGTTTTAACTTTTGGTCTTTCTTCTTTTATTACACGTATCTTCTATTTCATTGTTACTACTTGTTTCTAATACTTTATTTATAAATAATTTTAATCTTCCTTTATCTATCATTTTGTAATATTTTGCTATCTAACTAATATTGTTTGTTCGAACACTATACTGACAAAAATGTCAGTGTGACATTTTTTGAACTCGTCCGTTCATTCGAATACAAATTCAGCACCACACTGAATCAGTTTTCATTTGCCGAATACGACAACTTGAATGCACTGATGTACGCACAACAATGCGTAGCACCGAAAAGTTCGCGCTCAGTGCGCACTAGTGCAGTCTATCGAATGCGTCATTTCTTTTTCAGTTTTATATTCTATGTTTAAACTCCTTTGTAGGTTATGTATCGAAAGTTTATTTTATAGGTTATATTATTTAAAATATTATCTAAACAAATTGTAAAAAAAACGATATGGTATGTATAATAAATATTTGTTTTCAGGTTTTTTGGGTTATTAAATTATTTTGCATATGAATGCAAAACTCATGAATAGAAAAATTAATTAATAAGAAGTGTCAAGAGACAATAGTCAATAATTTATTTATAATTTTTATTTATAAATAGAATAATCGACTTTTTCAGTAAAGCTAATAAAACGGAACGATTGTGATGAAGCCATTTTCTCCTTAATGCATTTAAACGTCAAAAATTATGTCTTTAAGTGACAAGACAAATGTTACGACTACAGAGAGGGACGACAGAAAGAGTCTACGAAAGCAAAAACGTGCTCATCACAGATTGCTCCGAGATATGAACATTAAATGTACCGAGCAGCCTACGCAGGTAAATGTGTGCTTATTCTAGACTAGAATGTGGAATTTGTTTTAACTATTTTTAAGCTTGATATTTTTCACAGCACTTAATGATATGCAATGGTGGTCTAGTTACTGGCATCAAAAGAGAGACATTGCAATGTGTATTAGATCCTCTGATCTCTAAGTATACTTTGATAATGCCAACAAGCAAGTCATATTGCTTTGTAACGTGCAGCTCAAAGGAGGATGCAACATGTGTATACAACTATATTCATGGACGCATTAAGCTTCCGGGTCAGAATGGTCCATTATATGTATGCTATACTGAAACAGGTATACTGTTATAATAAAACTATATAATTCCAATTTTAATTTAGAATTCTTTCTTGTGTAACAATGTAATGTTCTATTTCTAGTTTCTATCATAGATTATGTTGTGCCCGATCCTGCATTCCCCCCTGGTCTTACTTTAATGGAGAATTTCATAACAGAAGAACAAGAGAAAATTTTGTTAGAAACGCTCAATTGGGACAAATGTAAGAATGTGATAGATTTGCAGTCAATTAATTGGGATGAACATGGTAAAATAGATTTGCAATATATAATTCAATAATGTAATTAAGAAAATAGTTTAAAGGAGAGTTTTTCTCGTTTTAGCTAGTACTTTAGCAACTGTCTGGTCGCAACTGAAATACAGAGATGTAAAACATTTTGGGTATGAGTTCGAATATGACACAAACCTAGTAAATCCTGACAAACCTATCGAGCCAATTCCTCAGGAATACAAATTTTTGCAAACTTTATTTGACAAGCATGGTCATAAGTATGTTTATGATCAGTTAACTATCAACAGATATCTACCTGGACAAGGTCTTGATATTCATACAATTTCATAAAATTGTGCTTTTTTTTAAAAAAATTGTTTAACAAAGTAAAGATTTTTAAACATTTCAGTTTCTTATTATATTAATTACATTATAATATTGTCATTATATGATTTATGTAAATTGTATAAATTTAATATATTTTAATCGTAAAATTAAATTAACAATTGAATTAATAATTTGGATCGTTAAATTCAAATCATATATTATATTGTAATATAAACTAAGATCATATATTGTAATATATGATCTTATTCAGGTATACCATCGCACATTGACACACATAGCGTCTTCGAAGATACTATATTATCTCTATCATTGGGATCCACATGGGTCATGAACTTCAAGAAAGAAGATAAAAAAATCGATGTTCTCCTGCCAGCCAGATCTTTATTGATTATGACAGGAGAAGCGAGATATGCATGGACACATGGCATCTGTCCTCGTTACAGTGATGTTATCAAGACAGAAAATGGACCTACATCGCAAGAACGTGGTATCAGAGTATCTTTCACCTTCAGAAAAGTACGACATGGTGAATGTTATTGTGACTTCAAAAACTACTGTGATACTGCGAAACGTGAAACTTTCATTGACGACAAGACAGCATCGGGATTGGAAAGTTCATATGTACATAAGGTGTGTAGACTCGAACGATGTGAGAATGTTTTGTTTCTTACGATTACTGAAATTGTGCTTTTACAGGTTTATGAGGAAATATGTAATCACTTTAGCGAGACGCGACATAAACAATGGCCCAATGTAACAAAATTCCTTGAAAGTTTAGAAGAAGGCACATTGCTTTTGGATGTGGGTTGCGGGAATGGCAAATATCTTTGTGGAAATCAGAATGTATATAAGGTACTTTCTTATTATTTCATTAATAGTAGCTTTTTTTAATTAATAGGAATTAATTAAAATTCAAAGTATCAATAATAAGAAAGTCATTAAGAATTGGCATGATAAACGGAGTTACATTTATACAATTATTTTAATTAAATTACAATTGTGTTTACAAACCGTAATATGTTTCGACTCTAATTCGGTTCATTCTCAGTAATATTATAATTAATATACAAAATTAACGATAGTTCCACATCTTAATAAAAAAATGCAAATGTTTAGATGTTTAATGAAGTTGAGTGTCTCACTTTTTTTACCATAGCTGAATACAAGCTTTTTTTTATTAAGACACGGAACTATCATTAATTTTGTATATTAATCGTTGATATTGATGAGGATGGCTCGAATTGGAATCGAAACAATTTGCAAATCGAATGTAATCTGATTATGATACATATTAAAGTAATTATATAAATGTGATTGCGCTCTGTTTACTACGCCGACTCCTAACTCTTTTTATTGAGGTTTGTTAAGACAGAAATTTTTTGTTACATTTTTTACTTTAATTTTATTGTTGATACTTAATTAATAGGACTATATAATTAGGTATAAAAAAAGTTGAATACGCTGACATTTAGTTTGTTTACATTATACCCTTTTAAGCAGAGGCGTTACTAATCTCGAGAATTATCTTAGATGGGATGTGATCATAGCTCTGGATTGATGGGTATATGTCGCAAACGAAGCTTCGAGGTTCTTCAGTGTAATTGTCTATATTTACCGTACAAAAATGATTCCGTAGATGCTATAATCAGTATTGCAGTTATTCATCATTTATCCACTGAGGAACGAAGACTACGAGCTATCTCCGAGATAGTTCGAGTGCTGAGACCAAAAGGAAGATGTTTGATTTATGTGTGGGCAATGGAGCAACGCAGAAATTCCCAGGATTCGCTCTATTTAAAGTCTGGCAAAAAAAGCAAGGAATCTGAGACAATCAATCCGAGCAAAATCAATCATGAGAGAATTTCCGAGTGTAATTTAACGTTACCGATTCACGAAAATAGGATGGTCTTCCCTCAGAGCGACATGCTAGTTCCTTGGACCAAGAGGAGCGGTGAACATTTTCTGAGATATTATCATGTATTTCGCGATGGCGAGCTTGCGAGATTGTGCACAAAAATACCATTGGCCTCGATTAAGGAGGTGTACTATGATCAAGGTAATTGGTGTGTGATTTTGGAGAAATGTACAAAGATTATAGAATAAAAATTAGATTGAGATAATTAATCTTCCAAAATTATATATTTTTAAATCTAATCGCTATCTATTAAATCCACTAAGTCTATTTTTTTTCTTTCTGAAGATGGTGATTTGTCGAGAATTTCATCGTCTGAATCAGAATTAAATGTACTGACTTCTTCTTTCTTAATTGAATTCTGCAAGAACATTAAAAAATTATTGCAATTAATTATCAATTTGAAAACAAATTGAAAAAATTATTATAATACTATAATAAATATGTTCTTTCTCTGTACTTACGTCGGGAATGGATATTAATTCAGCAGATCCTTCTTCATATTTTATAATACGACTCTTTTCTTCATTTTCCACTTCCATGAAATCTATAAAATTGTATATATACATATATAATTATATTTCGTATATTAAATAAAATAAAATAAATTTTTAATTATTAATTTTAATTCAATGTAATGAAAGCTAATTCTAATT